>Ga0247843_1004966_pt1 | contig 19144 bp, 18 predicted proteins | sample LaCruzMarch2017__FD_192420 | JGI IMG/M metagenome (GOLD analysis project Ga0247843, IMG submission 192420) | Freshwater microbial communities from meromictic Lake La Cruz, Castile-La Mancha, Spain - LaCruzMarch2017_8m | ecosystem: Environmental > Aquatic > Freshwater > Lake | place: Spain...
GGGGGTGGGGGGCCGGGGTGTTGGGGGCCGAGGTGTTGGCCGGCATGGTCGGCTGCGTCACGACCGCGGCGGGCCGGGGCTCGCCGACGGGCGCCTGGGCGATCGCGACTGGGGCCTGAGCGAGTGCGAAAAACGCTGTAAACGCAAGCGCGAGCAGGCCGAATGGGCGGGCGGACCGACGGGTCATGGCGTATCCCTTTTGGGCGGTAGGTGCGCCAGATTCATGACCAAAGCAAGATTGTCGCCCGCCATTTCACGCGCTCACGCAAGGATTGATCCAGCGTGTCAGGTGGACAACAGGCGGACAGACAACCCGTCCAGACAGACAGCCGATAGCCGCCCGGTGGCGTACGCACCGGTATCCACACCGATGCGGTGCTGATCGCGGTGAAAGCGTTCCACCGGCGTGTTGCCGTGGACAACCACGAACGCACGACGTTCGCGGGAACTCAAAAACGGCTCGCGGATGTTCAGGAGATCGCGCTCACGCTGCGCATCCAGCTCGACGCCGGGCTTCACGCCCGCATGGACGAAGACATAGTCCCCGAAACGGACATGCAGCTTCAGCGCCTTAAGAAAGGCCAGGTGCGCGCGCGGCATGGCCGCAAGCAGCGCCTCCGCCGCGCGCGCCAGCTCCCGGGCGCCCGCCAGCGCCGACGGCGCCGCCACGCCATACGAAAAAAGCGTCTCGCGACCACCCTTGCGCAGCCACGCCCGCCCTTTCGCCGGCCGCTCGAGGAACCCGAGCAAGGCCGCATCATGCTTGCCCTTAAGAAAATGCGCCTCGACGGGCCCCTTAGAGAGTTCGATCAGCCGATCGATGCAGGCCCGCGACGCCAACCCGCAGTCCACGTAGTCGCCGAGAAACACGATGGTCGGCGAGACGCCGTCCCCCGCAAAACGATCGATGTCCTCTTGTATCTGGTGGAGGAGGACGCCCAGAAGGTCGGCGCGCCCGTGCACGTCGCCGACCGCGTAGACCCGTCGGCCATCGGCCATGCGGGCGGTCCATTGCGGGGGCGGTTTCGCGAGCACGCTACACTGACTCTTGATTCGGGTCATCGACGCACGCGAATTCCGAAGCCATCTGCCGCTTGACGGTCAGCTCGGCTACCACCCACCGGCTCACGCATCTTGTTCTGAACAATCCGCCGGCGCGGCGTCAATCGGGAGTCGCGTGTCAGGGGTGTTGTCTTTGCGGATTTCGATTGCGTCATCCTGGAGCGCCGCTGGCGTGACGGCACGCGAATTGCGCTGCCCCAATCGGATGTATCAATTGCGCACGAGACGTCGCACCGCGGGTCCGCTATGTCGCGCCACCACGCTCGAGAGACCGGGAAGCCACTCATGAAAGCCGTCATTTTCGCTGGAGGATTGGGCACCCGCCTTTCGGAGGAAACCACCATCCGACCGAAGCCCATGGTGGAGGTCGGCGGCAAGCCTGTTCTCTGGCACGTCATGAAGATCTACGCCCAGCACGGAATCACGGACTTCGTGGTGCTCGGCGGCTACCGGGTGGACGTCATCCGTGACTACCTGCTCAACTATGCGCGCCGTTCGACGGACTTCACCGTCGATCTCGCCACTGGCGACGTCGTCAGCCACGAAACACCCGCCGAGAACTGGCGCGTCACAGTCCTGGACACCGGGCTCGACACGATGACCGGCGGACGCCTGAAACGCGCCCGCGCCGCGATTGGCGATGAGACGTTCTGCCTGACCTACGGCGACGGCGTCTCGGACGTGAACATCACCGAACTCATCGCCTTCCACCGCCAGCAAAAGCGCCTCGCGACGGTGACGGCGGTCTCCCCGCCCGGCCGTTTCGGCGTGCTCGGCTTCGACGCCGACGGCGCGACAGTGTCGAGCTTCCGCGAGAAATCCAGCGCCGACGTCGGCCTCATCAACGGCGGCTACTTCGTCTGCGAACCGGGTGTGATCGATCTCGTCGCGGACGATACGACGGTGTGGGAGCAGGAGCCGATGAACCGGCTCGTAGAGATGCAGCAGCTGGCGGCGTTCAAACACACCGGCTTCTGGCAGTCCATGGACACCGTGCGCGACCGCGCGGTGCTCGAGGCCGCCTTTGCGAAGGGCGCGCCCTGGATCAAGGACTGATCGCTCAAGCGTCGTCGAAGCGCGCGAAGGGATTCACGCACACCCCGGTCCATTCATGGCAGTGTATCGGCACGGTGGCGCTTGCGCGCTGGAAGTAATCCGAATTCAGCAGGAACTGCGTGACCAGTCTGCGCTTGAAGTCGGCGTACGCGTCATGGCCGACCAGAGCCACGTCCAGGCCCTTCACGCCCACCAAGCGCGCCGTACGGGTAAGCATGGTCGCCTTGGAAATCGTGCCCGGATCCGCGTGTGAAATGAATTCCGCAACAAAGACGTCCAGACTTTCCAGCTCAATCCGTTCGCGTACGAACGTGTGGAGGACGAGCTTTGCGAGATACCTTTCCAGCGTTCCAGTAGCGGCCAAGGCGCCCGCGCCGGCGCCCACAACCGCAAGGCCGGCGCCGCCGAGCAGAAACGTACGGCGCGACGGCGTCAGCATTTTCATCGCGGCCCCGCTATGCGTTCCGCCGCGCGCATGGAAAGCGCTGCGGCTGTCAGGGTTGGATTGACGCTGCCCAGAGTGGGAAACGCGGAGGTGCCCACGACGGCCAGATTCCGGTGTTCATGGTGCAGGAGATCGGCATCGACGACGGAGTCGGCCTTCGTGAGCCCCATGCGTGCGCTGCCCTGCAGGTGCCCGAGCACGGGGTAGATTTCCTTCATTTCGATCGATTCCACTGGCAAAGCCCTCAGAAGTTCAGGCATCGCGCCGACCGCCGCCTGAAGGCTCTTGGTGGCATAGGGTGTGAAGCCCGCGTGACGCACTACGGGCAGCTCGCCGCCTTCATCGAAAATGCCGTTGGTCTCCTGCAGGATGTCTTCGACATAGATCGTGACCTGCAGGAACTCGCGCCAACGGCCCTGCGTCATGCGCAGGCCCGGGCGGCGAATGTTGTTCTCGAAATAATACACAGCGGCGCCCATCTCGCCGCGTGTCGGTGTCTCAAGGCGGCTGAGATTGAAGCACGTCTGCACCGTGCCGCCGTCGAAGTGCTGATGACCGTCGAGCAGGATCTCGACCGAAGCATGAAGCTTCTCGCCGAAGTACCGACCGACCCCGTGGCCGCCGATTCCCGACTTCATCAGGATCCACGGGTTGAAAACGCCATTGGCGCCGAGAACGAAGAAGTCGCCCGCCGCTGCATAGTCTTTGCCGCCTTGCGTGAAGACGGCCTTCCGCACCTGCCCGGCCTCAACATCAAGCGAACGCACATGGGCCTCGGTGCAGATCCGCACGTTGCGGTGCGACAGCACGTCCTGCAGTCCGTTGAACGCCGTGAACTTCGCGCCCGTTGGACAGAAATTGCATTCTGATGAAGCGCAGCATCGTCCGCGCCCGTTGAGCGTCTCGGTCAGGCGCGCGTTCGGAATGACAAAGTGCTTGTGGCCGGGCGTTGCCCGGATGAGTTCGTCGGCGCTCGACATCCGGTGCGGCTTCTGCGGATAGCTGCCTGTGCCAGGAAACTCGGAATCGAGATCATCGGGGCCCGCAACCGGCATGATCCGTTCGACCTGCCGGTAGTAAGGTACGAGATCATCGTACGTGACGGGCCAGTCGGCGCCGACGCCGTGACGTGTCTTCAGCGCGAAATCGCTGGGATGCAAACGTGGCGACTGAGCCCACCAGCAGTTCGTCGAGCCGCCGAGACCGATCGTATAGACCCACTCCTTTGGGCTCTCGTTCACGAACGTAGTCGATTCCTCGACGTCTGAATTCTTGTGCTGCTCCAGTTGCCAGTCAGTGGTGTTGTGGCGACCGCGCTCGAGAATGAGAACGCGACTGTTCGGCTTCAGCTCAAGATAGCGCTTCAGGAAGAAGAGCGAGCCGAATCCAGAACCGACGACGACGACATCCCATGTATCGGCTGCTTCCAGCGCGGTCACGAACTGCATTTGCAAAGCCCCTTGGCACACGCGCGCGCCCGCAGATGATCTTAGGTCCCGCAAGGCGGCGGCGCACGAACGCGCAACCGTGAGGCGACAAGTTCAGCGCGCCAACACGCGCTCGGCGGCGCGCTCCCCGCTCGCGAAGGACTCGTCTGTCCACATGTATCCCCAATCGCCATAGCGACCGCAGTAGTGGACGCCGATATCGTTCAGATAGCCGTGCACGTCGGAGAGGCCTGCCGGGCGATCATGATCGAAGATCACGTTGCCGGACGTCGCCCACGAACTTTTGTGAACGATCTCCTCGCCTTCGCGGAGCAGGCCGCAGCGCGTGAGGTCACGGATGACCGGTTCAATCCAGTCCGCGTGCGAGCCTTCGAGCGGACGGTACTTGTCGCTGAAATACACCTCCGCCTGGATGGCGCCGCATCCCGCCGGCACGACGTTCGGCGAGAACATGTGGGGGAAGCTCAGGCGCGCGAAGCACATGTCGGCGTCGTAGAAATACGTCCAATGCGCCCTGGAAATGTCCTCGCGCCGCACGCCGACGTTGACGATGACCGTGCGCGTGACCGCGAGCTTTCTCGCCTTCTCCACAACGTCGGCCGGCGCCCCCTTGATGAGCGGCAGCAGAGTGGGCAGCGGGATGGAGGAAATCAGCTTGTCGAACTGCGCGACATTGCCGTTGGCGAACGTGAGCGTCTTTGCGCCCATGTCGATCCCAGTCACGCGGTGCTCGTAGAATTGGTCCGCCATCGGCAGGAATTTGTCGAGATAACTCACGAAGCCGCCATGCGTGGGATAGCGAAACTTGTCGATGTAGTGAAGTTCAGGCGTTTCCGCCTCCAGCGCGCCGCGCAGCACCTGCTCCAGATCGCCGCGATACAAGCGCGGGCCAAGCCAGTCTGTCGTGAGGTTCTTCGCTTCGGTCGTGTGATATTTCTTCGTGTATTCGCCGGGGAAAGTGTTCGCAAACGTCGGGCCATAGCCGGCGACGAGCCAGTCTTGGTAGTTGTCGATCTTCGACGCGTGCGCGGCCGTCGCTTCGACCAGTTCCTTTACGCATTTGATGATCAAATCGCTCGGCAGGCCATAGAGATTGGCGTGCGCAGGATGCTTGATCCAGTGACCCTGCCAGTAGTTGTTCACATAGGCGCGGATGCGCTCGAAATTGCCGCCGACGCTTTCGGCCAAGAGGTCCTGAAAGCGCTTGTTCTCGGTGAAGGATATGTGAGGGCCATCGTCAAAGATGAATCCGTCAGAGGTCGCATATGAACTGGTATGACCGCCCGGCTTGATCCGGTCATCGTAAAGTCGAGCGCAGACGCCGTTCGTGTGCAGCACGTGCGCCGCGCCAAAACCGGCCATGCCGCCGCCAAGAATGACCACGCCGTTCCCGCTCATCACCAATTCCTAACCTGTAGCCGCCGCCGCGGCACCCGACCACGTCTAGATTGATTTATCGTTTCGCATCGCCGCGATCGTCAGCACGACCCCGTCCTGCAACGACGTTGAGGCCCGCCATCCGAGCACCTGCGACGAGCGCGTCATGTCAGCGGTAATCAAGGGCGGCTCGAACGGCTTTGCCGAACGGGCGCCGGCCCTGAGGAGGTCGGGACGGCCAATCTGGCGCGCGACCTCGTTGGCGATGTCCAGAAGAGTCACAGGATGACCTGTCCCGATATTGAACGCGCCATCGTGGTCCGATGTCGCCAGCTTCACCAGCGCCTCGGCGATGTCGCCCGCGTAAAGAAAGTCCCGGACCTGCACGCCGCTTGTCATCTCCCCCGGCTCGCCGCGCAGCATGGCGCTCGCGAGAGACGCGACAAAGCGCGTTTCGTTCTCGCCCGGTCCGTACGTAAAGAACACCCGCGACCATGCAAAGCTCGCACCTGCGTCCCGTGCAAGACCATAGAGCGCAGCTCGCAGCGCGTTCTTGGTTGCGCCGTAGAGCGTGGAAGGTACGAGCGGCGTGCGGTCCTCTGTGCAGACGCCCTCAGTCCAGTCGTATTCGAAGCATGAGCCCAATCCGACGATGCGCCTGCCCCCTGCATCGACGAAGGCGCCCGCGAGGTCGAGGCTCGCCTTCAACCAGTCGAAATTGTCACGGGCGCCCGACACGTTGCCGTGTACCGGCCGCCACGCCATGTGGAGCAAGTGCGTCGGTTGTTCGGCATAGACGGCTGCGCGCACCGCGTCCGGGTCCAGAATATCGAGTTGCAACCAACGTACGCCGGGCAAGTCCAGCCCCGGACGCCGCGCAAAGGTCGCCGCGGTCTCCAGGCCCGCATCGGAAAGCGCGCGCACGGCGTGCCCGCCCAGAAAGCCCGTGCCGCCCGTGATCAAGACCTTCATCCATCGCCCCTTTTTGGGGCCACTCGCCCGTTGCGCGAGAGGGCGTGCACGACCTGCGCCAACAGCGCGCGCCCGGTGCATCGTCGGCCCCTGAGCGTTTACCATGACGGCTAGCGCGAACGCGCGCGTCGACATACGGCGAACACGCCAAGTCCCGGCGCGGCGTTTGCAGCGAACGCGCCAAGCGCCGGCGTCTCCTGTTGCACGACGCGCCGTGCGTCAGTAAGGGGCGCCCGGCACGCGTGCGCTTGGGACCACGGTCTATTGAACAGGGCTAATGATGCAAGACTCTTTCAAACCGTCTGGAGCCCGCCGAAACATGATCGTCCTGCGCGCGGGCGACGAAAGTCTGCATCCGACGTGGTTTACGCACGGCGTCGCGCGGAACTGGGATCTGCACATCAGCTATTTCGGCTCGAAAGGCGCCCCGGCCGGGGCGGAAACTGGGCAGTTCACCTGGTCGCAGGACGGCGGACGATCAAAGTGGGCAGGTCTGAACGACAGCCTCTCCAAGAACCCCTTCAACGCCGACGACTACGATTTCATCGCCACGCCGGACGACGATCTCGTCATCGCGACCGAAACATGGAATCGCGCGTTAGACATCGCCGCCGAGTACGATCTCGCGATCAGCCAACTCAGCCTCGACCACAACTCTTTCTATTCCCACGGCATTACCTTGCGCCGCCCGGATTTGAAGCTGCGTTTCGTTAACGTGGTGGAGTACATGCCGCCGATCTTCCGGCGCGATGCGTTCAAGAAGCTGGTTGCATTGCTGCCCGATCCGCAGAATCTCTGGGGAATCGAGTTCGTGATGGCGTCTTATTTCGCCGAGAACCCCCGCTCGATGGCGATCATCGACGCCGCTCCTCTGCTGCACACCCGCGCCCCTGGCGTCAGCGCCATGTACAAGCACATGCGCAGCGGCGGGCAATCCATGGAGGCGATCGAGCAGGAGTATCTCGAACGCCACGGCGCGAAAAAACTTGCGCGCACCGTCATCGGCGCGATCGACAAGGACGGCAGGGATGTAACGGACCTGGAGCGCATCCGGCGCCCCGTCCTGAAGTCGCGCCTGCTGAAAGAGTACCGCCGCCTGCGCAATATAGAGCGGATCAGCCCGAACTTCCCTTGAAACCCTGCGCATGGCCGCCTCGGCCTGCGCGCTGGAGCCCCGCATGCTGTTCTCCAAGACCCGACTGGCCGACACCTGGATTGTCGACATCGAACCGAGAGGCGACGAGCGGGGCATGTTCGCGCGGGTGTTCTGCGCCGAGGAGTTCGCCCGGCACGGACTGGTCACGAGCTACCCGCAGATGAACACGAACTTCTCCGCCAAGGCGGGCACCCTGCGCGGCCTGCATATGCAGGAAGGCGTCCATGCGGAGGCCAAGCTCGTGCGCTGCATTTCAGGCGCGGCGTTCGAGATGCTGGTGGACCTGCGGCCGGAAAGCCCGACTTACCGCCAATGGGAATCTTTTACCCTTCGCGCCAGCGACCGCCGCCTGCTCTACGCGCCGGCGGGAACGGCCCACGGATTTCTCGCTTTGGAAGACGATACCGAGATCACCTACTTCTCCAGCAGGCAGTACGCGCCGGGCGCCGAGCGGGGCGTTCGCTGGGACGATCCTTCGCTTCAGATGGCATGGCCGATCCCGATCACCAGCCTGTCGGAAAAGGATCGGAACTGGCCAGATCTGCCCCCGCTCTGACCCCAGGGCGGGCGGCAACTTTCCGGGGAACTCTCCGAACCTTCAACCGCCAATCGTCAAGGCACGCGTTTTTCGGAAGGAGTAGCGGAGGGGGCTGGCTGCGGGGACTGCGCGGCCATCGCCGTGCGCTCGCCGAGCCAGGCCACGACACGTGGAACGCCCTCAAACAGTGCGCCCCATACCAGTGCACAGTAGACAAGAGCGCCAATCAGGCCGCCCGCACGCCAGAGCCCACGACCGGTAATTTTGCCCCTGGCCTCGACCGCATCTCTGCGTGACCGACGACGCCGCAACCCGTTTCTCACTCCAGCACCAGCGGAACCATCGCAGATTTCACCTGTTAGGCGAAGTGTGCCGTATGCAAGAGCATCCGTCTGGCTTACAGGCATGACATTCGCAGGGGTGACCATAAGATGGGCAAACGACAGAATATTGCGGCGCAGAAGAGTTAATGTTGCGTTGCGGTACCTTCGCATGCGATTGGTAAGAAACAGTTTAAATGCCGTTCGCGGGGAACGATCCATGAATGTTGACGCGGAGACGCGGCCCGAAGTGTACGGCCCGCGTGCTCTCGGTCCCCGCCGGCGCTCGCGCCAGGACGCCAATGGCTCGGGGCCCTTGCGCAGCCACATCATTACCGATCGCGCCCTGATCGCTACCGTAGAAAAGGCCAACGGACCCGCTAAACGGGTGTTCGACGTCCTCGCCTCGGCTGCTGGGTTGATTTTGCTCGCACCGGTATTCCTAACGGTCGCTCTACTCATAAAACTGACCGATGGCGGCACAGTTTTCTTCGGGCACAAGCGCGTTGGCCGACAGGGTCGCCCCTTCAAGTGCTGGAAGTTCCGTACCATGGTGGCCAACGCCAACGAGGTTCTGGTGCAGCATCTTGCCGCCAATCCGGAGGCCGAGACGGAATGGCTGGAAACGCAGAAGCTGACCCACGATCCGCGCATCACCGGCATCGGCAAGTTTCTGCGCAAGACCAGCCTCGACGAATTCCCTCAGCTCTGGAACGTATTGCGCGGGGAAATGAGCCTGATCGGGCCCCGCCCTATCGTTCGTTCGGAGCTCGATCGTTACGGCAAGGATCGCCGCTACTATCTGCTGGTCCGGCCGGGCATTTCGGGCCTCTGGCAGGTCAGCGGCCGCAGCAACACGACTTATGAACGCCGCATCGAGCTGGACCGGATGTATCTCGAAAACTGGTCCTACGCGCAGGACGTCAAGATACTGCTGAAAACACCGTTGGCGGTCCTCAAGTCTGACGGCGCCCGGTAGAACGGCCTCAGCCTTTCGCGGCGACCGCAGATTTCAAGAGACCAACGAGGTTCTCCGCCTGACGCGACCACGCAAGTTCCTGAGCGGCCGCCGCCTTGAACGCGTTGAAGTCCCGCCGCAGCGCCGCAATCGGCGCCTCCGAAAGCCGGTTGATCGCCGGGCCGATGTCATCCACGCTTGTCAGTCGCACAATGAATGCGCCGTGGCGCGCGTCGAAGCCGAAGTCGTGGGCGACATCGGCGAACGACAGGACGATGCAGTTGCTCTGCAGGTACGCGGACGTCTTCAGTTTGTGGCCGGCCGTGAACCGGTCCGTGATCACCCCGAACCGCAGGGCGGCGCTGAAGTCACAATCCTGCGCCGGCGCGGCGCCCATCTGTGCGGCGAGTTCCGGCGGCACGCCTCTTTCCGCAACGACGCGACCCGGTTTCTGCGCCAGCTGCGCATAGTCCTCAGCAAAGCGGATGATGTCGCGCCGCTTGGCGAACCAGCCGAAAGAGCCGCCGATCACGAGGTCACGGACCAACGGCGCATCCGGCAAGAGCGGCGTCGCCTTTGGCGCGCCAGGCGCGGCGATCACCACATCGTCACGACCCGCGATCTCGCGCACCAGTGCCTGATCGCGATGAGAGAGCACCGCCAGCCCTTCATAGAGTCCACGCTTGAGCGCGCGCCGCTCCTGTATCCGCCACAGCGCACGCGCGACCCCGCCCGCTGGCGATCCCTCAAGGTAGGAACGCAACATGTCGCTTGTGACGTTGTGTCGGATCGACACAAAGGCAACCCGCCCCGCGCGCGCCTTCACGCGACGGGCGAGCAGATCGAGGTACTCATGCGAAAAAACCACGACATCGCAGCCTTTTTCGATGCCACGCAGAATTTCACTGAGCTCGGTTTCCCCGCCGAATGCGGTCTGGTCCGGCAAGGCGAGATGGCGCGCCGATCCCGCCAGGCGCTCCCACTTCGAGCGGCGGCCCGCCGCCACGACGTCGACATCCATGCTCTCGCGCAGGGCCGCCAGCATGCGTGTCTCGTAGATCGCGTCTCCGCCTGCCGGATCCTCGTTCGCACGATGAACAAACAGCACGCGCGGTCGCGAACGCTCGCCGGCAGTCATAGCGCCAAGCCCATGAACGTCCGCGCTTCATCGATGGCCATCTCGTGGAACGACGCTTCCGCGTCGTCGATGCCGAACCCGATCCGCACCTTGCCGTGCGACACCGAGATATCGCTTGCATAGACGAGGCGATCGTGACGGTGCAGCGAGAAGGAACGCGAGATCGCGGCCTCTCCCCCGCTGGCGGGCTGGTAACGCAGGCGGAACACGAAACGCACTGGAAGACGGCCGCGATCGAAAAGGTAAATGCGCCGGTGATCGAGAAAGAGATCGCCGCCCTCGAACGGCGCGGACTTGGTGCCGCTCCAGCGCCGATCCACTTCGCCAGACAGCGTGTAGTGGAGCTTCAGCGTTGCCGGATCGACCTTGTAAGTCTCGTTCCCGCCTGGCCACTTCTCGATCCAGAGCCCGCCTTCGCGCCGGAAGAACACCCAGTTCTTCTCCACCGCGTCGACATGCTCGTCCGGCGCGCGGATCGACGCCGTCAGATCCAGCGCCAGCGTGCCTATCACGGGGCTATGGAGCCGCTCTGGGGGGCGATTGAGCCGAACGGCTGAAAAATAGGTGGTTCCGTCGAACGGATACGCCCGCACATCCTCCAGCGCATCGAGAGAATGCACATGGCGGCGGCCGATCTCGCGCATGCCGGTTCCCTCCGAAACGAGCCCGACCATGAGGTTGCGCGCGCGTTCGATCTCCGGAGCGCCGATCATGTAGGAGCGCGCGTCGAGCGTGTAGTAGGTCTCGCGACACAGCACGACGACGTCCGCGCCCGGCATGAAAGTCGAAGGCAGGAAGGTCGGGTTGAAGACGCCCGAAAGCGGCGCGGCCAGCGCTTGTCGCCCCGGCGGATGCCATGGCATCCGCGGGCGCAATCGTTCCAATCGTTTCGCCGCCGTCCTGATCGCGTTCATGTTAATCCGTGGTTCAGATCTCGACTGTCCGACACAGGACGTAAAAGCGCGTTCCCGAACGGCGTGACACGACGCCGCGCCGCCCGATTTCGCACCGGCCGACACGACTTCGAGCACATTTGATCGCCAATTTGCGGGAGTGCGCTATCGCCTTGAGCAGCAAGGATCATCCAGCCACAGTCATGGCAAGAAACTTGCCAGAAAGAACCAAAGTTTTCGTCGCGGGCGCGGATATGCGGACGCCGCCTCCAGCAGGGACAGCCAGACCATTCATGAAGCCGGTTAAGGTTTTTGTTCACGACTATGCCGGCCACCCCTTCGCCGTCGAGCTGTCGCGGGAGCTCGCGCGGCGCGGTCACGCAGTGACGCACGGCTACTTCACCGGCGATCTCGGCCCCAAGGGCCGTCTGTCGCGTATCGACGGCGATCCAGCGACGCTTGATTTCGCAGGCATCGGGATCGACGGTGACTACTCGAAGACGTCGTTCGTGAAGCGCCGCTTCCAGGATGTCGCCTACGGGCGCGCCGCCGCCGCCGTCATCGCCAAGGCCCAGCCAGACATCGTGCTCTCCGGCAACACGCCGACCGAATGCCAGGCCGCAATCTTTGCCGCCGCGAAGGCGAAAGGCGCCGCCTTCATCTACTGGTGCCAGGACTTCTACAGCATCGCCGCATCGAAGATTCTTGCGCGAAAGCTCCCCGTCGCGGGGCACGCCATCGGCCTTTACTACACCACGCTCGAGCGCCAGCAGATGCGCGGTTCGGACGCCATCGTGCTGATCACCGGAGACTTCGCGGCGCAGACCCGCAAGTGGGGCATCGCCGATGACCGCCTGCACACCATCCCCAACTGGGGGGTGATCGATCAGCTGCCGGTACTGCCTAAGGACAACGCCTGGGCGCGCGAACACGGCCTCTGCGACAAGCTGGTGTTTCTCTATTCCGGCACGCTCGGCCTCAAGCACAACCCCGACTTCCTCGCGGCGCTCGCCTTGCGCCTGAAGCACGATGATCGGGTTCGCGTGGTGGTGAACGCCGCCGGCAGCGGGCTTGAGGCCCTCAAGGCGGAAAAGCAGGCCAAGTCCATCGACAACCTGCTTGTTCTTGGACTCCAGCCCATCGACCGCTTCGCCGAGGTGCTTGCAAGCGCCGACATCTTCGCCGCCGTGCTGGAACGGGACGCAGGGGTCTTCTCGGTGCCGTCGAAGGTCCTGAGCTATCTGTGCGCGGGACGCCCGATCTTGATGGCGGCGCCGGCCGAGAACCTCGCGGCGCGCAATGTGGTCGCCGCAGGCTGCGGCGAGATCATGGAACCGGAAGACATGGACGCCTGGCTCGCCGCAGCCGAGAAACTTGCCGCCGATCCGGCGCTGCGTGCGCGTCAGGGACTGGCGGGCCGGGCGTTCGCGGAAGCCAATTTCTCGATGGATACCGTCGGCGACCGGTTTGAGCATGTGTTCGAGGCAGCGCTGCGGAACGCCAGTAAAACGGTTCTTCGCCAAAAAGGGGCTGGTTTAAACTAGGGAATGGGATTTGCAGGTGCGCGGCGCAGACATCCAGCGCTGACATTGCCCCAGACGCATGGCACTAGACCGCCATTGCAGATGTGAACGTCCGCAACCAGGGAGACGCATGATGTACCGGTTGGCGGGGAAAAAGGTCTGGGTCTGCGGGCATCGCGGCATGGTGGGTTCGGCCATCGTCCGCCGGCTCGCGCGCGAGGACTGCTCCGTTCTGACCGCGCGCAGCGACGAACTCGACTTGCGGGACGCCGCCGCCGTGCAGGCATGGATGCGCGCCAACCGTCCGGAATTCGTTTTCATGGCGGCCGCAAAGGTCGGCGGCATTCTGGCCAACCGCGATTTCCCGGCGGATTTTCTCTACGACAACCTCATGATCGAGGCCAACGTCATCAAAGGCGCCGCCGACGTCAGCGTGGAAAAGCTTCTGCTGCTTGGCTCTTCCTGCATCTACCCGAAGCTTGCGCCTCAGCCGATGCCGGAATCGGCGCTGCTGACCGGCCCGCTCGAGCCGACGAATGAATGGTACGCGATCGCCAAGATCGCCGGCGTGAAGCTCTGCCAGGCGTTCCGCGCGCAGCACGGCTGCGACTTCATTTCCGCCATGCCCACCAACCTTTACGGCGAGGGCGACAATTTCGACCTCTCGTCGAGCCACGTTCTGCCGGCGCTGATGCGCAAGGTGCACGAGGCGAAGGTGAGCGGCGCGCCGACGGTCGAGATCTGGGGCACCGGATCGCCGCTGCGCGAATTCCTTCACGTGGACGATCTCGCCGACGCCTGCGTCCATCTCGCCAAGACCTATTCGAGCCCGGTCGCTATCAATGTCGGCTCCGGCCAGGAAGTCTCGATCAAGGACCTCGCGCTGCTCATCGCCGACGTGGTCGGCTTTAAAGGCGCGTTCGCCTTCGACGCCTCCAAACCCGACGGCACGCCGCGCAAGCTATTGGATACCGCGTTACTGGCCTCGACCGGGTGGAGCCCCGCGGTCGGCCTGCGCGACGGCATCGCCGCCACCTATCGCTGGTATATCGACACGCTCGCCGCCAAGGCGGTCCGCCAGTAACCTTTGCCCCAAAAACGCGCCCGTCAGAAGGCCCCGCCGCCCCTCTCACCTCCATTGTCGTGAAAAAGATGTCTGAAAAGAAAACCGCACTCATCACCGGCGTCACCGGCCAGGACGGCGCCTATCTCGCGGAATTCCTGCTGCGCAAGGGCTATGTGGTCCACGGCGTGAAGCGGCGGTCGTCCTCGTTCAACACGGGACGCATCGATCACCTGTATCTGGACCCCCTCGTCAGCACGACGGACTTCTATCTCCACTTCGGCGACCTGACGGACGCGACCAACCTCATCCGTCTCGTTCAGGAAACCCAGCCGTCCGAGATCTACAATCTCGGCGCACAAAGTCACGTGCAGGTGAGCTTCGAGACGCCGGAATACACCGCCAACTCGGACGCGATGGGCACGCTGCGCCTGCTGGAGGCGATCCGCATCCTCGGCCTCGAAAAGACCGCGCGCTTCTATCAGGCGTCGACCTCGGAGCTTTACGGCAAAGTGCGCGAGACGCCGCAGACGGAAAACACGCCCTTCTATCCGCGCAGCCCCTACGCAGTCGCCAAGCTCTATGCCTACTGGATCGCGGTGAACTACCGCGAAGCCTACGGCATGCACGCCTCGAACGGCATCCTGTTCAACCACGAAAGCCCGATCCGCGGCGAAACCTTCGTGACCCGCAAGATCACGCGCGCCGTCGCTGCGATCCAGGCGGGCCAGCAGGCATTCATCTCGCTCGGCAATATCGACGCCAAGCGCGACTGGGGCCACGCGCGCGACTATGTCGAAGGCATGTGGGCGATCCTGCAGCAGGACGAGCCGGACGATTATGTGCTCGCCACCGGCGAAACGCACTCGGTGCGTGAATTCGTGGAGCGCGCCTTCGCTGTCGTCGGACGCGACGTCGCGTGGCGCGGCGAAGGCGTCGATGAAGTCGGGTTCGACGTCGCCAACGGCCAGGTGCTCGTCAAGATCGACGCCAAATATTTCCGCCCGACCGAAGTCGACCTCCTGCTCGGCGACCCCAGCAAGGCGCGCGAGAAGCTCGGCTGGACCCATAGCACGCCGTTTGAGACGCTGGTGCGGGAGATGGTGGAAGCCGACATAAAGGCGTTGAGCACGCCGCAGGGGTGACGCGTGATGGCCGGCGCCCAACTTCGATACGCACCAGCGAAGCCCAGCAAGGATAAGGGCGCTGTTGATCGCAAGGTCGAAATGACATTCGGCGCGATCATGGTCATGATCGTCGGCGTCTTTTTCCTCGCGCGGATCGGCTATGTTGCAGAGTTTCCGCTGCCGCTGGCGCTGCTCGTCGTGCCGCTTGTGCTTGCGTGGCTGCTCGCGCTCAATCAGGCGCAGATCTCGCTTGGCAGGCTCGCCCTCTTCATGGGGCTTCTCGCAGCTGCGATGATGAGTCTGCTGCTGGCCGAGCCAGGGAGTTCGCAAACCTCCGTCCAGCTTTTGATCCTCATCTACGCCATGTTCGTGGCGCCGGTCAGTCTCGATCAGGAAAGCTACACGCGCTACTTCAGGCTTATCGCGAACGTCGCATCGATCCTGTGCGTCCTCGGCGCCGTGCAGTACCTGACGCAGTTCATCTACCTTACGGAATTTCACTTCTCATGGCGCACCATTGTCCCTCCTGCGTTTCTGCTTGAGTACAACACTCTGAACGAAACACAGTGGGGAAGCGGGATTTACAAGGGCAACGGCTTCTTTCTGCTTGAGCCCTCTCACCTCTCGCAAGTGGGGTCGCGCGCCCTGCTCATCGCCATCTTCATCCTAAGGGAACCGAAGTACATCATACCAATCGGCGTTGGACTTCTGACATCGTATTCCGGCACCGGGATGACCCTCGTGGCGATTTTCGGCGCCCTGCCGTTTCTCGCGCTCGTTTTCGGCGACAACCGCTATGCGCGCTTCGCACTTGCCGGCGTCATGCTCGCTCTGGCGGGTACAATGATCTTCTGGGAGCAGCTCAATCTGGACATGCTCCTTGGCCGTACGGGTGAGTTTTCCGACCCTCGCAGCAGCGGCTTCGCCCGTTTCACCGCAGGCGGGCTGATGTTTGAAAATTTCATCGCGAACAAGCCGCTGACGCTGCTGTTCGGCTCCGGCCCGGGCATGGCGGAGTACGCCACCAAACTGGACGGGGTGACCGAAGCGTTTGCGTCCGCCTGGATCAAGCTGATTGTCGAATATGGGTTCGTGGGCTTTGCCGCATTCGTGTCATTCTACCTTTACTGCATCTACACGACGACGCGTTCCGTCTGGCTCTCGGTCGCGTTCTGCTTCCAGTTCCTGGTGCTCGACGGCGGCCTGCTCGTGCCGCAGCTGGCTTTCGCCGCACTGATGATGGGAGCCCTGGTGCGACTGAAGCCGGCTTCGCAATAGACAGCCGTCGCGACGGCGCAGGGCGTACAATCACCGCAGACGCGACCGCTCACAAGCGCCTGAAGCAGGCTGAGGAAACGCTGCGACGGTTGATCTCAGTGTGGCGCCCACGCATGGCGCAGCGCCTTCCGCGACACAAAGGCGCGAAATGCGTTGAAGCCGTTAAGCCAATCTGTATGTCTCCCCGTGTGACAGCCGGGAGCGGACGACCCATGGGATTGGCGAAAAATTGGGGATCGGCGAAAAACTTGATCCGTTTCAGAGCCTTCTGTAGCCACGCGTGTCGCGCGTTTGGCGCCGCGCTCTTTCTGCTCGCGGGGACAGTCGGCGCTGCACATGCTGCGACTGGTTCACGGCTCGACCGGACCCAGCTAGTCACAACGTTCGAGGACAACTTCGATGTCTTTGACGCCGTCGACCCGAATGACCCGGTTACCGAACAGACCGGGACGTGGAAGACTTGGCATCCGTTCGGATCTACGCCGTTTGCATTGGTCAGTCGGACCTTTCCCAATAACGGGGAAATGCAGACCTACATAGACAAGCACTTTCCAGTCAGCGGGCCCCGCACCATTCCGAACCGAGCGCACACAATCCGTGACGGGGTGCTGCTGCTGCAGGCCGAGCGTGCGGGTCCTGACATGCGTCGGCGCATCTACAATCGACGCTACACGTCCGCGATGATCTCAAGCTGGGGGCGTTTTTCGCAACGCTACGGCGTTTTCGAAATGCGGGCAAAGCTGCCGGCGGGAAAAGGGCTGTGGCCGGCTTTCTGGCTTCTGCAGGACAACAGCGGCGGTCCGCCGGAAATCGATATCTTCGAATTTCTCGGCCAGACGCCCACGACGCTGCACACGACCATGCACTCGCTCGCAGGCGGCCGCCGCACAGGAGCGACGCGGGCTGTCCAAACGGTCGATCTGACCAAGGACTTCCACACTTTTACGCTCGATTGGTCGCCACAGAATCTCGTTTATTACATCGACGACGTGGAAGTCGCCCGCTTCCCCACGGCTGGGGACATGCATGCGCCGATGTACATCATCGCCAATCTGGCGGTGGGCGGGAAATGGCCAGGAGCGCCCGATGCTTCGGTTGTGTTTCCTGCGGCTTTCGAAATCGACTGGATCAGAGTGCACAGGCGTGCGCCCGCCCCGCGTGGCGGCTGAGAGCCGGCTGAGCCCTGACAATGGCGCGCGCCTTGCACCTGACGAACGCACTTTTCTGTGCGGCGAGGCCGCCGCCAGTGCGTAATGTAGCAATCCATGAACACCACCGCCCTCGCCCAGAGAGTCCCTTCGCGCAACATGATCGTGGTGCGCTCCGGCGACGAAAGCCTGCACCCGTTCTGGCTGCGAGGCGCCGCGGAACGCCATTGGGATCTGCACGTCAGCTATTTCGGTTCGAGAGCAGCGCCGGAAGGCGCTGAAGCGGGCGTTTTCACCTGGTCAGGCGATGGCGGTGCGTCCAAATGATCCGGGCTCAGCGCCTGCTTTGAGAAGAAGCCCTTCAACCTCGACGACTACGATTACATTGCCCTGCCGGACGACGATCTCTATCTGGACGCAGCGACCTGGAACAAGGCGTTCCAACTCGCGAGGCAGAACAACTTGGCTGTTTGCCAGCTAAGCCTTGATCCCCGCTCATTCTACTCCCACGGCATCACGATCCAGCGATCTCGCCTCGCGCTACGTTTCGTTAACGTCGTTGAGTTTATGCTGCTGATCCTGCGGCGCGACGCGTTTTGCAAAACCCTGACATTGCTGCCCGAACCCGGAAACGCCTGGGGCCTAGAATACGTGGTGTGCAAGTACTTTGAAAATCAACCACGCTTGATCGCCATCCTCGACGCAGTCAGTGCGCTTCACACGCGCGCGCATGGCACGAGCGCAATGTACAAGCACCTCAAGAGCGGTGGAAAGACGATGGACGAAGCCGAAGCCGAATTCCTCGCTCGTCATGGCGCCGAGAAGGTCAAGCGGGTCACCCGCGGCGCCATCGACCTTTTGGGGACTGAAGTGAACGATCTCCGGCGTCTTAACCGACCGGTAGCGCGCGCACGACTGACCAACATCTACTGGCAGATGCGAAAGATAACGCGCCTCTCGATACCGCAGCCGACGGCGTGCTGACGCCGCGCCCCGCCGTGATCCCACCGCGCGAAACGCCCGCAAACGAAAGGCCCATATCCGGTGTCCACGCCAGACAAGACAACCCAAGCCCCCTCCCTGCAAACGCCCGGTTTCATCTATGCGAACGGGGCCGTGCGTCCATGGGCGGACGCGACACTGCACGTGACGGTGGAAGGCGTTCAGCGGGGCATGAATGTATTCGAAGGGCTTAAGGGTTTCTGGCAGCCGGACGGACGCTTCGGCCTCCTCGCCATGCCGCGCCACTACGCGCGCCTGAAACGTTCGGCTGCGCTCATGCACATGCCGTTCGACATGACATTCGACGCATACGACGCGGCTTGCCACGAGATCACCGCATGCCAGCGCGATCCAGGACGCAACATGTGGCTGCGGACAACGCTCTACATCGTCGAGGGGCATTGGGGTCATGGCGACCGGACCGACCTCGTATGCGCGGCCTATCATCATCCCAAGGGCCCTGCGCCGCGCATGGCCACAGGCGTCACCACCTGGCGTCGCGCCACCGACAACGCTATGCCCGCCCGGATCAAGACTGGATTCAACTATCTTGCCGCCCGCTTCGCCAAGATCGAGGGGCGCTCAAGGGGTTATCCCGAAATGGTGCTGCTCAACGAAGCGGGCCGAGTGGCCGAGTTCA
>Ga0247843_1004968_pt1 | contig 19136 bp, 13 predicted proteins | sample LaCruzMarch2017__FD_192420 | JGI IMG/M metagenome (GOLD analysis project Ga0247843, IMG submission 192420) | Freshwater microbial communities from meromictic Lake La Cruz, Castile-La Mancha, Spain - LaCruzMarch2017_8m | ecosystem: Environmental > Aquatic > Freshwater > Lake | place: Spain...
ATCATCGGCCGCATCTTCGCGGCTTAAGTCCATCTTGTCCGAACGTTCGCGGCCCCAGGCATCCGCGAGATTCTTTTCATCGAGCCGAGCTTGAGGCGTGATGGCTGTGTAGGGCTTGAGATCGGGCTTGGATCCAAAGCAGGCATGCATGGGCATCGCGGCCGCATCAAACTGGGTCATCGGCTTCATCCCGAGGATGAGTTCCATGGTCCGCAGCATCGAACACGTCGAGTACAGGGTGGAATCGACCGTCTTGCGTCGCACGTACGGGCTGATGGCATAGGCAATGGTTCTATGGGCATCAATGTGGTCGGGGCCATTTTGTGCGTCGTCCTCCACGACAAAAATCGCGGTGGAAGCCCAGAATTTCGATCGGCTCACGGCCTCGACCACGCGACCCAGGGCCAAATCATTTTCAGCCATGTACGCGGTCGGAGTCGGCTTGCCCGTCGAAGTTCCGGCCGTGTGATCGTTCGGGAGCCGCACAATTTGCAGGCGAGGCATTTCTCCCTCGCGCTCAAATCGATGCAATTCGGAGATGAATCGGTCCGCCCGGGCCAAGTCGCTGTAATCCATGTCGAAACTCCGGAAGTGCGGATCAAAATGTCCCTGGAGCGTCGGAACCAAGGTCGAACACGGGTCATTGGTGGTCGCCCCATTGTTAACGAATTCGCCGTAGCTTCGGTAGGTCACCTTGGCCGCTTTGGCCCGGTCCCAAAGATAACCGCCGGCGGGCTGTGCGATCTTGAAGCGGCCCTCACTCGGATAGGCGTATTTACGGTCCTGATTGTGGCCGTAACTCATCGGCCAGATACGCTCGACGAAGTCTGTCGCGTAAGCACCCATGGTCCATTCGTGGCCATCGGCACTCACTTCGCTCTCGACGTAGAAATTGTCGAGCAGCACGAACTCGCGAGCGAGTCGATGATGGTTCGGGGTCACGGATTCGGGAAACAGGCACAGGGTGGGATCGCCCTTCCCCTGCGGCATGTCGCCCAGAACCTGATCGTAGGTGCGGTTTTCTTTGATGATGTAAATGCAATGACGGATGGGAGAGGGGTTGCCGGTGATCAACGGCACGGGGTGTCCCGGCTCCAGCGTTGCAGGCGGTGCCGGCGGGCGGCACGCCAAGGTTCGGGCGGTGTACCGCTTCAATTGCTTCTCGAGTTCTTCGCGATCCTTGGGCAGTTCGATGATGGACAACGATCCTGGCAAGAGGCCGCCAATGTATTCACGAATGGTTGCCGGCGCTTCGCGGCCGGGTTGAGGCCCCAATCGATTGGACCTCGAAGCCAACCCCTTGCCATTGGTCACCAAAAGCCTCCGACCATCCGGAGTGACGCGGACCGAAGTGGGATACCATCCGGTGGGAATGAATCCCATCGAACGGCTGCGACCGGGCTGCCGAACATCGAAGACGGCAATCGCGTTGATGTTGGCGTTCGACACGAAGAGCAAGGATTCGTCGGGACTGAGTGCCACACTGTTGGGCGTTGAGCCCGGGGGCGAATCCGGCTCCAGTTCGGCAGCGAGGGTCTCCACGCAACTGCCGCCAGCGGTTTCGAGAACACTAATGGTGTTGCGGTTGGCGTTGGCGACGAACAGGAATTTTCCCGCCCGGTTGAGGACCATTTCATTCGGGTGCTCTTGCACGGGCCATCGAGCCAGCTTGCGCCCAGAACTCAGCTCCAAAACCCCCACCTCAGCGCGCCCCCAATGACTGATGTAAAGCCGGTCGCGGGCGACATCCGGCAGACACGCGAACGGATACGGAGCCTCCGTGTTCAGCACTTCCAAAAGGGCGCGAGCACGCTTGGTGATGGATTCTTCGTCGAGATCGTGCCACGGGTCTTTTTCTCCCGCGACCGGCGGCGCCGTACGCTCTCCCAACTGGATGTCGCGAACCACTGTCCCCGCATTCGTGCCCCCCTGAAGAGCAACCTCCGTAACAGACTGTCCCAGAACATTGGCGACCCAAAGCTTCCGACCATCCGGGCTCACGGCAATGCCCGCGGGAATCCCCCTTTCAGACGCAGGCCGCAGCGCCACGGTGTTGCCATTGGCGAGGCTGCCTTTTTGGAAATCAAAGAGATGGATGACTTCTTTTCCCGCGCCACTCGCGACGATCCGCTTGCCATCCGGCGTGAAGGCGATTCCGTGAAAGGCTTCTGGGAGAACGGTTCTGGAAAGAATTTTGGCACTCGGAACGTCCACCAAGATGATCTCGTGGGGGCCAAAACCGGAGTGGAGCACCGCTGCGAAACGACCCGATGGATCGACGGCCATGTTCACCGGAAAATCTCCGAGAGAGACTTGCTTGCCCACCGGATCCAGCAGCCACTGATTGGGCAATCGAACCGTTCCATCCGGGCGGCTGCCCGGCCAGTTTCCCGCTTCAGGTGAGGCAGAAGGGCTGGTTTGCTGGTGCGTCAGACAACCCGCAACCAACGCCAGACCGGCCAAACACGGCATCCAGAATCGCTTCATCAACTGTCATGCTGGCGACCCGGTGCCGTTTTAGACAAGTGACGACTTGGTTTCGAAGACGTCGTGACGGCTCGGATTCGAGCAACTCGAGGCAGCGGTCTCATCACCCACCGAACCACCGGCCGAACCCTCGGCCATCCAATGGCCCGGCAAGGGTTCACGCGGCAGCCAACTAAACCACGAACTCCAGCGGCGGTGCCTTGGGGATGGCTCCCATGGCCTGACCCCGGTCGAGGAAGCGGCGGATGCTCTCGCGGCCGCGCTCGCCGTAGTCGAGGGTCCAGTGGTTCACGTACATGCCCACAAAGCGGTCGGCCAAGTCATGCCCCATGTCGCGGGCCCATTGCAGCGAATGCGCCACGGCCTCGGGCCGGTGGTCGAGGCTGTACTGGATACTCGCGGTCAAGACGTCGCTGACGCGCTTGCGCAGCGCGGGTTCGTGCCGCTTGTGTATGACGTTGCCACCCAAGGGCAGCGGCAGGCCGTCATTCTCGCGGCCCCACCACACCCCGAGGTCTTCGCACACCACCAGGCCTTCGTTGGCGTAGGTCAACTGGCCCTCGTGGATGATGAGTCCGACATCGGCCACGCCGGACTTCACGGCTTGGAAAATCTCATCGAAGGGCACCACCACCAGGTCCAGCTCGGCCCCGAGACGACCCGCCCATAACTGGAGAGCCAAGAAGGCGCTGGTCATCCGGCCCGGAATGGCGATGCGCCGACGCAGCACTTCGTCCCGCGTGTAGGGCTGCTTGGACACGAGCATCGGACCATAACCGTCGCCCATGCTCGCGCCACTGGGCAACAACGCGTACTGGTCGCAGACATGCGCGTAGGCGTGGATGCTAATGGCCGAGATGTCCAACTCACCGCGGGTCGCCCGTTCGTTGAGGGTCTGGATGTCTTGGAGGATGTGTTCGAAGCGCAGGCCGGGTGAGGGAATCAATTCCCGCGCCAAGCCATAAAACATGAAGGCATCGTCCGGATCTGGCGAGTGGCCAAGTGTGAGCGTCAGCATACCGTTAAGTGTGCGGACGCTACGTCGGAACCCGGCGAAGTCGAGCGCGTGAATGGAATCACTGCCCCGGCGAACCTTCCAAAATGCGCAACAGGATGGGTTGGGAACACTGGCCGCCGTCGCCATTGGCCCGCAAATGGAAGAGGCGAGTCCCCGGACGAGCCTTGCGCGCGGCGGTGATGAAGAACTCCCGCTCGGTTTGGTCTTCGACAATCAACAGGCCGTTGAGGCCGATATTGTCCACATACACACCGTGCGGCAGGTTGCGCCCACAGTCTTCTCCACCCAACTCAATGCGCGACTTGAAATCCCGGCGGTCGGCCCGGACCCGGGCTGTGATGGTTTGACCCGGTCGGATGAGCAATTCCATCGGGCGTCCGGATTCTTGGCGCACCACCGAACGGTCGGGACCGGGCAAGATTTCCACGGTCACTTTCGGGGCCGCGTCCAATTGCACATTCCCCAGATCGCCCAATTCTCGGATGACCTCCCTACCCTGAATTTCAGCGCTGGCGCTCACCCGAACCGCCCGGTCGGCCCCGTCCTGAGGTTCGGCCGCACCGACCGCAGCGTAGAGGACCGCCACGGCACGGATTTGCCCGGCTTCAATTTCCACGGGAGTGCTCGCGGTGAATCCGGCCGGCAACCGATCGAGATTCATGCGAATGGGGCCCTCGAACCCTTCACGACGGGTGGCCACGAAGCGGATTTCACGACCACTGCCCGGGCTGACCTTCGGGTTCAATCCTTCGACGCGCACGGTGAAATCAGGCTGCTGCGAGCGGACCGAGAGCCGGTAGGCGTGATTGGTTCCGCCGCCAAATCCGCGGGTGTCGGTCACGCGAACCAAGTACCGAGCGGTCGTGGGTGCGGTGAACAGCAGCATGGAATCGGTCCCCGACTGACGGCTGGGATCATCGTCGTTCTGGTAGTTCAATCGAAACACGGGCAAGCCATTGGGAACGGGCCGACTGCCCGCCGGATACGCCTTTACGAGGTAGGCCGGTTCATTGAGCGCATGCGACAACGGCGTGGTTCCGAAGACAGACTGACGACGTCCTTCACCGGGATACACCTTGAACCCAGAATCCGGCCCGCGCGGATAGAGCCACAAGCGCACCACCTCGCCATTGGCATACAGATATTCGTCCAATTCCATTTCGGCCCAGTTCTGGAGGCGAAAGTCATCGACGGTGTCGGAGTCCTTGCCTCGGAAGGTGAACCACGAATCGCGAACGGCCTGAAGCACCGCCTGCTCCACCGGCTGGCCGGCCAACGTCAAGACCTCCAGACGGGAGTCCATCGCAGAACCATCGCGCGCAGCACGCACTTCCAAGGTCAACGCCTCGCCAGCGCGGGCCTGGAAGGAAAAATGATCCACATCGCCCGGACGCCCCATCCGACCGTAGGTCTCCGACGGTACGGCCACCGTCTGCGCCCGCCGAATCCCGTCGTTGGGCTCCAACTCCGCCTGATGGACGGGCGAACGCAGCGACTGCACGCGGCTGGAAGCGGAAGAACGGCCCGACGGAGACGATTTTTTCGCATCGCGGGGAATGGCCGCAATCCCGGTTGAACCCACGGCCGCATCGCCTTTGACCGCGAGGGTTTCCACAGAGCCATCCATTCGCGCCGCCAGCACGGAATCGCCTGCAACATTCATCGCCAAGGCCGCGGCCACATCCGATGGACCGGTCCAGGAGGCCACTTCCTGCAGTTCGGGCAGACGCCATTGCTTGAGGGATCGGTCGATGGCTCCGGTGACGAGATGCCGTCCGTCGCGAGACAGGGCCATGGACACGATCCCCGCATCATGGGCGAAGCGCGCCGTGACCACCGGGTTCAAGGCCGGCGTCTCTCGTGAGACAAACCGCCATTGGTGGATCCGACGATCGGCCCCAACGGCCAACACGTGCTGCCCATCCGGGGTGAACAACACCCGGTTCAAGTCACCCTGGGGCTGATTGAGTGTGTCGAGGCGCAACCCATCTCGGACGCGCCAGAGTTTCACCGTTTGATCGGCGCTGGCCGAAGCCAACACCGCGCCGGACGGATCGAAGGCGAGGTCGAAAACCGCCCCATTGTGGACGGAGTTGGACCACACCAGAGAATGATCGGCCACCTTCCACAACCGAATGGACCGATCGTAGCTTGCAGTGGCCAACCAACGGCCATCCGGCGACAACTCGGCATCCTGAACGGCGTCCCGGTGACCCTCGAAGCGGGCCAACCGTTGACCGGTCGGCACCGAAAAGAGTTCGGCCGTTCCATCCAACCCCGTGATCCCAGCCGCAACGACCAACGTCGCGCCGTCGGCCGAAAAATGCAGCGCATTCACCTTGCCTGGAATGCCGTCGATGACCCGCTGGGCGCGGCGACCTGCGGGGTTTCGAAACTCCACCCGACCGGCCGTTCCCAGCGCCAGGATCTTGCCATCCGGCGAATACTCGGCCGCGGTCCAAGGCAGCGCCACCCGGCCCGAAACCGCCACCTCGGGCACCACCAAGTGTTTGAGAATGGACTCGTCCCGCTGTGGTCCCGGAGCGCCGTCCGCGATCCACTGGCGCAGCAGTGCCAACTCCGCCGTAGAAACCCGGGGCTCGTCCTTCGGCGGCATCACCGGCTTGGCCCGGCCTTCGATGAGTTTCACCAGCAGTGAGCCTTCCGGATCACCCGATTTCAGGGTCGCCCCTTTGTCGCCCCCTTGGTTCAGGCTGGCGAAGGTCTCCACCGAGAATTCGCCTTCGCGATCAGCATCGTTATGACAACCCGCACAATGCGTGCGGAGGATGGGCGCGATATCGCGTTCATACAGCCAACCGCGGGTCGCGGCTGAGGCCGCAGAGACCGAAAGCAGGCAAGCGATGAGCAACCGCAGTCCGGCTAGCGGACGAACAATCCCGCAGGCGTTGAGGCGTCTCATGGTCAGTGCTGGAAGAGGAATTCGCGGCTAGTGAGGATGGACCAGAAGAGGTCTTCAGCCACCGACGCCCGTTGGTCGGGACCGGCTTCTTGGAACATCCGAAGAAACGCGGCCCGCTCAAACTCTCGCGGAGCCCGGGACAGCGCCACGGAATAGGCCTCGGTGACGAGACGATCGGCATCCACTCCCTCACCCAAGAGCCGGTTCAAGCGCCCTGCCTGAGCCGACAGCTTGTCGTTCACCGTCGAACCGTTCGACAAGTGCAATGCCTGCACCAAACTCGGCTGATTCGACCGCTCACACTCGCAGGTGATCTCGCGCTGGTTGCGACCGAAGGTCTTGAGGAAGTAGGACGTCACCGAGGCGTCGAACAACTGAACCGATCGCGGACTGTTGGTGTAGAACGCGGTCTTTTCGGTGGAGCCATCGCTCAGGGTCAGTTCCGTGAACTGCTCCCGGATGCCGGTGACATCGGCGATGGCATCTTGCATCACCTCGGCACTCAAACGACGGGGAAAACACCGCGAATAATGACGCCGATCTTCCCGGTTGGTCGGCAGAATTTCGGAGGAACGCCGATACGTCTGAGAAACCAGGATCTCCCGCATCAACGACTTCAAATCAAACCGATGGCTCACCAAGTGATCGGCCAAAGCCGATAGGAGTCGCTCGTTGGAGGCCGGATTGGAGGCCCGCAAATCATCCACCGACTCCACCAAACCCACGCCCAAGTAATGCGCCCAAATGCGGTTGGCGATGGCCCGAGCGAAGTACGGATTGGAGGGTGCGGTCAGCCAATCAGCCAAGACCTCGCGACGATCGCGGGTATCGGTTGTTGCCATGGCGGGAGCGTCCAAGGGCGCCGGCGGCTGGGGCTTTCCCGTCCGGGGCTGAATGAGGTCTCCGGAAGCTTCGACGTACAATTGCCGTTGCCCATCGCCATTGCGCGGATCCCCGCCCCACCCCTTGGCTCGGACCCGCGAAAAGAGGTTGGCAAACTGGTAGTACTGGTCGTTGGTCCACTTCTCGAGCGGGTGATTGTGGCAACGGGCGCAGTTGATGGAGAGCGACAGGAACGCCTGGCTCACATTCTCGGCCATGGATTCCGGATCTTGATGAACGGCGAAGAAGTTCGACTCCCCTTCATCGACCGAAGAACCCTTGGCCGTGACCACCTGACGCACGAACCGGTCCCACGGCGTGTTGTCGGCCACCTGATTGCGAATCCATCCGTAGTACGATTTCACGGCCGCTGGCCGCAATCGGGCCCCGCTGACGAGCAGCACGTCCGACCACTTGTAGGCCCAGAAGTCCACATACTCCGGAGCGCTCAAGAGCCGATCGGCCAAACGGGCGTGCTTGTCGGCCCGCGCATCCTCGACGAATGCCCGCACCTCGGCCGGTGTCGGCAGGCGGCCCAGCGTGTCGAGCGACGCCCGGCGGATGAAGGTGGCGTCGTCGGCCGGCGGCGAGGGCTGCAAGTGCAGGCGCTTCAATTGGTCCAGCACCAGGGAGTCGAAAGCACTCGTGCACGGAGCGGCGGCATAGACGGAGTCGGGAATTTCAGCGGCATACGGGGACGTGATGCGCGCGATGACAATCCGCGACGAATACCAAGCCGAGATGGCCCCTTCCCCGGGACCGATCACCGTCACCTTCCCGGTGCCGTCCACCGAGGCCACGGTCTCATCGGTGGAGGTGAACTTCGCCCATCGGGTGACGTCCCGCTCACGGCCATCGCTGAACCGGGCCTTGACCCTCAGTGCCAGGGTCTCCCCGACTCGCACCGAACGCTCCCCGGGATCGATGACCAACGTGCGCAACTCGGCCTCGCCGGCCTGGGGACCGGGCGCTCCCTGGGCAATCCAACGGGCCAGCGTGCGGTAGTCGTCCGAATCCACCTCGAATCGCTTGCCCCCCTTGTGCCGAACGGTGGTCGTCGGCTTGGTCAGCAGCAAACTCAAGCCCGGTTGGGATACTTCGACGCGGCGTCCCTGCGCCTCCCGGGTGATGGCCAGATGGTCTGCCTCCGGGTTGTAACCAAACAACGACAGGCGGAACCCGCCCTTGCCCGCCATGGCTCCATGACACCCGCCGCTGTTGCAGTTGGCCTTGGAGAGGATGGGCACGATGTCGTTGCGGAAGGACACCGGTGCCTCGGAGACCGAACCCGCCAGCAGTCGCGCTGCCAGCGATGTGATCATCCCCAGCAGGCAAGCAATGCGCCAACGACCGCCGTGCGCCAGCAGCGACATAAACTTCATCGGGGCTCTCATGTGAACAATTCGCGGATGGGTTCGGTGCCGAGGTCTGTCAGTGAGAAGGGGCGGCCACCCGGGCCCGGCAAATGGGAGGCATGATTGAGGCCCAACGAATGGAAGATCGTGGCCACGATGTCGCCGGGTTTCACCGGACGTTCTGCGGGAAATCCGCCGATGGGATCACTGGCCCCGACCACGCGACCTCCCTTCACGCCGCCTCCTGCGAAGTAGGCCGTGAAGCACTGGGGCCAGTGGTCGCGGCCTCCCGCCGGATTGATCTTCGGGGTGCGACCGAACTCGGAAAGATTGGCCACCAGCGTGTCGTCGAGCATTCCCCGCTCGCTCAAGTCTTCGATGAGCGCGCTGTAGGCCTGATCGTACATGGGGCACACGATGTCCTTCATGCCGGCGATGGACGTGAACGGCTTGGATCCGTGGATGTCCCAGGTGATTTCGTCGAACACGGTGAGGAAGGTGTTGATGGTCACGAAGCGCACCCCGCTCTCCACCAATCGCCGCGCCAGCAGGCAGCACTGACCGAAGCGGTTCATGCCGTAGCGTTCTCGGACCTTCAGGGGCTCGCGGGTCAGGTCAAAGGCCTCGCGAGCTTTCTCACTCGTCATGATGCGGAAGGCCGCGTGGAAATTCTCATCCATCAGTCGGGCATCTTCGCTGGCCTCGAACTGGGCCACGGAAGACTCGACGATCTCCCGCATCTTGCGCCGACGTTCGAGGCGATGGGCCCCAATTTGGTCGGGCGGCAGCAAGTCCGGGACCTTGAAGTTCTTCTGCGACGGATCGGCCATCAACGCGAAGGGATCATGGGCCTTGCCCAAGAACCCACCGGCCTGCCCGTTGGGCAAATTCCCGCCACCGCGCCCCATCAACTGAGGCAGCACCACGAAGGGCGGCAAGTCGGTGCGACGCCCCTTGAGGTGGGACAGAACGGCCCCCGCGTGCGGCGTCTGGATGCCTCCGGTGAATCGCCGACCGGTTTGCATCATCTGCCAACCGGCGTCATGCACTGCCGCCCCATCGTGGTGGCAAGACCGCACCAGCGAAAACTTGTCGGCATTGGCCGCATGGCGCGGCAGCAATTCGGAAATTTCGAAGGCGTTGGACTTGGTGCGGATGGGTTTGAATGGCCCGCGAATCTCGGAGGGTGCATCCGGCTTCATGTCCCACAAGTCGATGTGGCTGGGCCCGCCGAGGTTGAAGATCATGATGCACGAACGCCGGTCGTCCGCGGGCTTCACGATCCCTGCCTCTTTGGCCTGCAAGTACTGCGGCAACGACAGCCCCACCGCCGCCAGCGACCCCACTTGAAGGAACTCTCTGCGCGAAACGCCCGGTCCACAGAGGCGCACCCGGTCCTGGGGAGATTCTGCGAGGAAGTCGAACATGACGGGACTGTGAACTCAATCGGCACATCCCCTCAAGGTGCAGATGCTTCGGTTGAACGATTTTCCAGCCTCGATGTACGGCTCGGACCCGCGATCGCCGTGCACCGAGATCGACACCAGGTAGTCTTCGGACTCAACAAGGCCATCGAACACGGGTCGAGTGAACCGGGCTCCGGAACCATGTCGCACCAACCCGAACCCGAACCCGAACCCGAACCCGAACCGGATGCCGAAGCACTGAAGCTCAGCAGCGACGGCATCGCCCTCTTCCAGGTGGCCGACGAACTCTACAACGCCCGTCGCTTCAACCTGCCCACCGTTCGCTGAACGGGCGGCGCTGGGACTTTCACTTCCGACGGGCGGTCCAGGCGCGGCTGACGACGTTGCCGTCCATGGTGGTCTCGGTCTTTCCTTCGATCTTCCCGTTCACGAGCTTGCCGGACATGGAATACACCATGGTGCTGCCATCGGGGCGATCGCGCCGCATCGTCCAGGTCAGCGAATCGCCCTGAACCTTGCCGTCGGTCACCTCGAGGAACTTGCCCGCCTGCTGACCGCGGACCATTTGTCCCGTGAGCCGAGTCCCCTCCTGCTTCAAGGTCATCGGCAAATCCACCGGCTGATCATCCGGCCCCGGAATGGTCAGTACCCACTCACCGGAGACATCGCTCCCCGAAGCGACTCCGGCCTGCACCGGCGCTTCTCCCAATAACGACGCCAATTGGGTTTCGATGGAGTCGGCCCAGATCTGGTAGCCCGACTTGGAGAGGTGCAAGTAATCGGGCATCAGCTCGCGAGGCATGGTGCCGTCGTCGTTCAGGAACTTGTGGCCGAAGTCGGCCCAGAACACGGTCTTGTCATCGGCGATGCGACGCAGCACCTGATTGATTTGAGCCAACTTGCCGCGCTGAGCGCTGAAGTTCTCGGCGCGCGGGAAGATGGCCACCAACAGGACCTTGGTTCCCGGAAGTTTCGTGCGGAGCTTGTCCACGATGGCGCGGACGCCGTCCACAATTTGCTCCGGGGAGTTGTCTTCGCCGTTGGAATTGTTGGTCCCGATCATCACTACGGCCGCCTTGGGCTTGAGACCCGCGAGGTTGCCATTGTCGAGACGCCAGAGGACGTGCTGGGTGCGATCGCCGCCGATGCCCAAATTGATGGCGTTGCGGCGGGCGTAGTGTTTGGCCCACGTCTCCTTGCCTTCCCCTTCCCAGCCCTGGGTGATGGAGTCGCCGATGAAGATCAACTGTGCCTTGGAGCCCACAGAGGCCACCGTGGCATTAAAGCTGGCCTGACGATCCACCCACCCCTTGTCGGTGCGGGGTGCAGGTTCAATCGCGGAATGAGCGAAAACCGAAACCAGGCCCAACTGAAGGCCGAGGACGAGCGCCGCCAAGCGGGAAGTAGATCTCATAGGCATGGAAAAACCATGCGCCATAAACCACCACGGGCGAGGATTTTCTTAGAGCCTGTTAACGACCGTTGAAGCAATACAGCCCACCCTCGGTGCGCAAGTAGACTCGGCCGCCCGACACCGCTGGCGTGGCCAGTGTGTCTTCGTTGAGCTCATTGCGTGAGAGCAACTCGAACTTCGGAGTCGCCGCCACCACCGCCGTATTGCCCCGGCCACTGGTGAAGTACACCCGACCGGCCGCCACCACGGGCGACACCTTGACGTTCTCGGTGAACAACCGCTCCTGCCACAAGGCCTCGCCGGTTTTCAAATTCAGGCAGGAGGCCATGCCGTCATCGCGGATGGAGAACAAATGCCCACCGACGATCACCGGGGTCGGGCAATCCGCCGAGTAGCGGGTGGATTTCCACAACGAATGGGCCGTGGTGATGTCGCCATGCCCACCGGCCTTAATGCCGACGGTATAACCGCGGTTTTGAAAGCCCGAGGCCACCGCCACCACCACACCTTCGCCCGCGGTCGGACCGGCAATGGTTCGACCGTAGGGATGCGCCACATCCAAGCCACTCACACTCCAAACCACATCACCATTGGACGGATTGTAGGCGTTGAGCACCTCCGCTCCGGCCACCACGACTTCCATTTTACCACCGTGCCGATGGAAAACCGGCGAGGAGTAGGAGTCCTTGCCTTCCTCCCGGGCCGCATTCGATCGATCCTTCTTCCACAAGTCCTTGCCGGTCTTGGCGTCCACCGCCATCACGTAGGAGTCGGCTCCCTGATGCATGCGCACCACGAAGAGCCGGTTGCCATCGAGCATGGGCGACGATCCGTAGCCGTGGTTGGTCTTCAACGGGCCAAATTCCTTCACGAGATTGCGTTGCCACGCGATGCGACCCTCGGCGCTCACGCAGGCCAGATCACCGGTCCCAAAAAGCACCCACACGTGCCGACCGTCCGAAACGGCGGTGGGAGTGGCCATGTTGTGCAACTCGTGCGCATGCAGTTTGCCGCGTGCGATCTCGGTGTCCCAAACCTGCGCCCCGGTCTCGCGATCCAAGGCCAGCAAATGCAGGCCTTGGTCGGGAGTTTGGCTTGTCAGGTAAATGCGTTTGCCGACGATAATCGGCGAAGACGCACCACGGCCCGGCAGCGAGACTTTCCAGGCGACGTTCTTCTCCTTCGACCACGCCACTGGGGCCGACTTTTCCATGCTGATCCCCAAGCCATCGGTCCCGCGCCAACAGGCCCAATCCGCAGCAGAAACCGCGAGAGAGCAGCACAACGAAGACAAGGCCACGGCTTGCAAAGGACGGAATGAGTTCATGGAATTTCCGCAAACCCTATCGCTGGCCGGCCCCGTTTTCCAGCGGGCTTTGACATTCGGAGAGTCTCCATCCGGACCCGTTGGCAGTCGCCTGGACCCGATCCGGATTCAGAGCGGCCTTTGAGCCAATGCGGTGCGGATGATCTTCAGCACCGACTCGCGCTCAGCGCCCGAGATGGGCAAACGCGGCTCGCGCACCCACTCCGTGCCCAGGCCGGTTTCCTGGCAGAGCAGCTTGATGTACTGCACGAAATGCACGTGCGTATCGAGCTTCATCAGCGGCTGCGACCAACGATACAGCGCGCGTGCCGCATCCCATTGACCGGCCTTGGCCAAGTCCCATAACTGCTGGTTTTCCTTCGGAAAGGCGATGCCGCTGCCGGCGACCCAACCGTCGATCCCCAGAATGGCCGACTCCAAGAACAAGTCATCCACACCCGTGAAAATCTGGTACCGATCGCCCACTTGATTGCGCAACTCGGTGATGCGACGCGTGTTGGCGCTGCTCTCCTTGATGGCCACCAAATTGGCCACATCGGTCAACTGGGCGAACATCTCCGGGGTCACATCGGCGTGATAGCCCACAGGGTTGTTGTAGAGCATCCACGGCAGCGGCGTCACCGCAGCCAGCGAGCGGAACCAATGCAGCAACTCGGCTGGATCGGCCTTGTACACCATCGGAGGCATGACCATGAACCCGGAGATGCCCAGGGCCGCACAATCGCGCATGTAGGTGGCGGCCGATTGCAAACTTATCTCGGCGACCCCGCTCAAGACCGGCACGCGACCCTTCGCCGTCTCCAACGCACAGCGCACCACGGCCCGCTTCTCGTCCGGCTGCAGGCATTGATTTTCACCCAACGAACCGCACACCACCAACCCAGCCACCCCGGATTGAATCAACACTTCGAAGTGACGCGCCGTCGCCGCAAAGTCGATGGACTGATCGGCGTTCAAGTGGGTGATAGCAGCAGGGAAAACACCGGTCCAACGGGGGTGGCTCATGGCAAAATTCAGAAGATATCGATCAGGGTTCAAACGATTGAAACGCAGAGGATTTGCTGACGAAATCCAAGCTCCCAATCACCGCCCATCCGGACAGCGCGCGCAAGCTACCGCCCCAGTTTCCAGCCGGTCAACGCACTGTTTGGCGCACTGTTTGGCAGGAAAGGACGAGCAACAGGTCGAAGTGGGATAGGGAGTTCGCATGGCTTTCGGTAAGGTAGACACATGAAGCATCGAGTGACCGTTACCACGGACCGCGAGCTGATGGTCCAGGCAAAACGTCAAGCCCACCAGACAGGGACCCAGCCTGCCGGAACGACTCAGTTGGATCGGTCCGGCTTCGTGGAACGGTGGGCAGGCCAGTTCACCGTTCGTGAAGGCGGGACAGAAAACCTTCGCCTCCAAGCGCTCAAGGCCAAGCACCGCATCGCGTGAAGATCCTGATCGATACAGGCCTCCCGCTGGCTGTCTCCCTCGGCCGCGCCAGATGAGCCGGAACCGGAAAGTTACTTTCCTTTTGGCCGGGATAAGTTAGCGGTCCCTCACAGTGAACGAGAAGATCCCCGATCCGAGCCCGAAGGTCGGCAACACATCCGGCGCTCCGTCAGCCAACGCCGTGACGTCCCCGAAACGGAACCCCGGTTTCCCACTGTTTCCCGTGGTCACCCTCGCGCTGGTGGTGGCAGGCATCGCTGCCGTGCAATGGCGACCGGAACTCGAGCGCAACCTGCGCGCCTGGGCCACGGCTGCCTTGGCCCTTCTCGGTACAGTCACGCTGTTGATTTGGTTCCTCGCCTCGTCCCGGTTTCGGGCCCGGACCCGACTGGTCGGCTTGGCCATCGTCGTTCTCTCTGGACTCGCACTGAAGGGGGCCTTGCGGGTGGATGGCACGATCAATGGCACGGGCCTGCCCCGGTTGGTCTGGCGAGGGAGCCACTCCGACGCGACCCCGCCCACCGCATCGCCTGCCGAAACGGTGCATAAATTGGTTCACGCAGCGGCCCTTCCCGGCCTGGAAGACTCAGCCCAATTTCTCGGGCCCGACCGCACCGGCGTTCTGCCGATCGCCCGATTCTCCACGAATTGGACCACCCAAGCCCCGCGCGAGCTGTGGCGACGCCCCATCGGACTCGGATGGTCCTCGTTCGCGGTGGTCGGCGGACAAGCCTGGACTCAGGAACAGGTGGGCGATGACGAGCGGGTGATTTGCATCAACGTGGCCACAGGCCAAACCGTTTGGAGCCATTCCGAGCGCACCCGTTTTTCCGAATGGCAAGGCGGTGACGGCCCGCGCGCGACACCCACCGTTCAGGACGGCCGAGTGTATGCGATGGGCGGCACCGGAATCTTGCTCTGCCTCGACGCGGCGACGGGACGGCTCGTGTGGCGACGTTCGGTGCTCGAAGAAAACGGCTTGTCCAACCTCATCTGGGGCACGAGTTCATCGCCGTTGATCGTCGACGGCCTCACTGTGATTACCGGCGGTCGGGGTTCCGGAGCGGTGCTCTACGCCTACCGGTCCGCGGACGGCAGCCCGGCTTGGAAATCCGGAGACGGCGATGCGAGCTACGCCTCACCAATTCTGGCCACGCTGGCCGGTCGCCGCATGATCTTGTCGAACAACGCCACAAGCCTCACCGCCCATGATCCCACCACCGGCCGCATCTTGTTCAATCATGCCTGGGGCGGCTCGAAATGGCCCAAAGCCTCGCAACCAGTGGTGCTACCCGGAGATCGGGTTTTCGTGTCGGGCGGCTACGGGATGGGTTGCCAAATCATCCAAGTGAAGACCGGCGAGGCTGGATCCGACAGCGCGACGGGAACCCTGAAGACGGAGACCGCGTGGAAGGGCATCACCATGAAGACCCAGTTCAACAGCCCGGGATTGCGCAACGGCTACTTGTACGGGCTCGATGACGGACTGCTGGCCTGCGTCGATGCGAGCAACGGGCGCCGCATTTGGAAGGACGGCCGTTTCGGTTCGGGCCAGACCTTGATCGTCGGCGATACAGTCGTGGTGCAGAACGAGAACGGCACCGTGCACGCCTGTGCCGCCAGCCCGGATGGATTCCGGGAACTGGGTCAAATCGCGGCCTTGTCGTCCAAGACTTGGAACCAACCGTCGGTGGCCGGTCGCTACCTGCTGGTCCGCAACGACCGCGAAGCCGTGTGCTGGGAGCTGCCCGCTGCTGGGCGATGATTCAAAACGTCGGAAATCGGCGCATTTTGTCCCCTCTCGTTCGGTACCGGTCATGGCCTATAGACCCCCTCACATCCGCGCTCACCCGTGTTCGGGCTCCGCCTTGCCCGGGACTTGAAGATCCCCCGCTCCGCGTCAACCCTGAGGCGGCGCCCGTGAATCCCAAAAAAAACAAGAATTCCCAGCCGGTCCTCTTCGAAATGGATACGCCCACCGAGCTCGTCCAGCACGACGCGGGGGGCAAGGCGCGCCCGGCCTGGCCCAAGGATTCCACCGTCACCGCGGTGTTCTCAGACTGCCAACGGTATCGCTACCAGCTTCGGGAAGTCTGGGATCCGGGCCGTCCGATGGTGCTCTGGCTGCTCATGAATCCCAGCGTGGCCTGCCTGGACCATGCCGATCCCACCCTCAGAAAAACCGGCAATTTCGCGCGGATTTGGGGCTATGGCGGACAGTGGGTCGGCAACGTCCATGCGTACCGATCCACCGACAAGAACCGCCTGATGGAAGTCGCCGATCCGGTGGGGCCAGACAACGACCGCTGGATTCTGGAAATGGCGGAGCAGGCTCAAACGGTCGTCCTGGCCTACGGACAACCCCCGAAACAACTCCGCTCACGCGGAGCCCAAGTGGTCGACCTCCTGAGCCGCCACCCGCAATTGTGTCATCTGCGATTGGCCCAAGACGGAACCCCCGTTCACCCCCTCTACCTGCCCTTCACCCTGCGCCCCCAACCCCACCGCGTGGCGAAGCACGGAACCTTAGATTGAATCAGCGGCGACCGTTTCGCCGGTCCAAGGGCGCTCAGACAATCGTCCCAGCGCCAGCGCCCCGGCCTGCAGAAACTGCCTCCGATGCCATTGACGACCCCGCCAGAACTAATCCTGGAATGTCAGCATCGGGGTTGTCGTGGGAACAAAGGTTCCAGGGTGGAGGCGGTGGACTTGGAGGAGGCTATGAAACCTTACCTGCCTAGGGTCAGGGCGCCTAGCGCGCGCCATGCCGAGCGCTCGCATCGAGACATATCGGGGCTTCCTCATGAGGTATCCGGGCGGGTGCACATGAACCGTCCTCAAATCCCTCGTTTCTGAACTGCACTGTGCGGCTGGCTTGATACAAAATCCTACCAAGTTTCAGCCAACGACGTTTGCCCATCTTGTCGATCGACCATGGCCCTCAATAAATCAGACCTCTACTCCTCGCTCTGGGCTTCTTGTGACCAACTGCGCGGTGGCATGGATACCAGCCAATACCAGGACTCCGTCCTGTGGTGGCCTTGCTGGCGGCCAAAGTGGCAGTACTCCTTCAACGAATAAGGGAGAGCCATGAGTGAATTCGAGAATTTAGCCACCACCTTTCAGGTCACTCAAGACGCGCTGCTCAGGCATTCAGCGCGCGCTGTCGATTCTGCACTGGTAGTTCGCAACTGGCTGTTTGGCTGGTATCTTGTTGAGTTTGAAAACGCTTCCGCCAGTAGAGCCGACCTGTACGGCAAAGAACTCATCAACAAGTTGGCAAAACGCCTCAAAGAAAAGGGATTGCAGGGTATTTCGCCAACGAATCTCCGCAAGTTCAGGGAATTCTTCCAAGCCTATCCAGAGATCCAACGGGCGACGTCTGTTACATCACTTGCCGGACTTGGCTCTCCGTCATTCCTTCAAGATTCCGCCTCAACTGAAAAGATCCAACAGACACTGTCCGTCGAATCTTTTCAAAGCATGCGGCAGGCCGCCTTCACTCAAATCGCGTCCAGTTTACCCCTGGGCTGGTCCCACTACGTCGAGCTGCTCACGCTGGAAGATCCCTCCGAGCGCAGTTTTTACGAAATCGAAGCAGCCTCGAACCAATGGAGCGTGCGCGAGCTCCAGCGCCAAATCGCCAGTTCTCTTTACCAGCGCCTCGCCCTGAGCCGCGACACGAACGAAATCCACCGCCTCGCCGTCGAGGGGCAAGTCGTGGAAAAAGCCGCCGACCTCATCAAAAACCCCATCGTACTGGAGTTCCTCGGCCTACAAGACCGCCCACACTACTCAGAAGACGAATTGGAATCCGCCATCATTGACCAACTGGAATCTTTCCTGTTGGAACTCGGTAAAGGCTTCCTCTTCGAGGCCCGGCAAAAGCGTTTCACTTTCGACAATGACCACTTCCGTGTGGATCTCGTCTTCTACAACCGACTCCTTCGTTGTTATGTCCTCGTCGATCTCAAGCGAGACAAACTTACCCATCAGGACCTCGGCCAGATGCAGATGTACGTGAACTACTTCGACCGTTACGTGAAACTTTCCGAGGAACTGCCCACCATCGGCATCCTTCTCTGCCATCGCAAAAACGATGCCTTGGTCGAACTGACTCTTCCGCCGAACGCCAACATCTTCGCCTCCAAATACCAGCTCTACTTGCCGTCCAAAGAAGAGCTCAAAGCCCAGCTCGAAATCATCACCACTAGCCTAGAGGAAGCACGCCACGGCCTCTGATACCCCCATTCAGCGGCCTGATGGCTGAAAAGACGGCCAGCGCGGCTTCAATGCCATCGCAGAAAACCGGTGCGACATCCAAGAACTCGGTGTCACCCGCCACTTTCAGCCGATACTTCAGCATTCTACAAAGCTTGCCGCAGAGGTGACGTTGCCGGCAGCCCGCTTGGACAGAAACCTCAATAAAATGAGAGGGGTATGGAATTGAAAACCGGCTACCAACCGACCGAAGTCGGCGTCATCCCCGAGGAGTAGGATATACCCACGATTGGCAGTGTTTGAGGATTGGTCCATGGGAGGGGTTAATTTATTTGAGTCGCAGATTACTAGTCTGCCACCCCTTCACTTCCCCTGCTGGCGGATAAAGCGCAGGAGGAGCGGGAAGGCGGGTTCGGCCATTTGGCCGTGGTCGTAGCCTTGGAGTTCGAGCAGCTCCACGGAGGGGTGTCCGACTTCTTTGAGCATGCGCCAGAAGTAGGCGCTCTCTTCGTAGCGGCCGAGGAGTTCGTGATTGCGGTCGCCGCTAATGAGCAGGATAGGCGGAGCGTCGTTGCGCACATGGTACACCGGTGCCAAGTCGTCGATGAGCGGATGAGTACGGGCCAGTCCCCGCTCTTCCCG
>Ga0247843_1004973_pt1 | contig 19111 bp, 17 predicted proteins | sample LaCruzMarch2017__FD_192420 | JGI IMG/M metagenome (GOLD analysis project Ga0247843, IMG submission 192420) | Freshwater microbial communities from meromictic Lake La Cruz, Castile-La Mancha, Spain - LaCruzMarch2017_8m | ecosystem: Environmental > Aquatic > Freshwater > Lake | place: Spain...
ATTTGCAGTATTGGACGCAGTATTGGACATGGCACAGTCCGAGGAACAATCGAAGGGAGAAGAGTCAGAGAAGAAGTTGGTGCAGAGTGGTATTGCCGATTAAGCACCAGAAAGTTGTTGTAACATAACAATGTGGGGACAGGGAAAGGGCAGTGTGGGTGGTTGGAATTGTGTGAAGTCATTCCGCCGAAGAAGTAGGGCGAAGTTGATGTTAGAATAATGATAGTGATAATTGAATTAAACCAATCACATTTATTATATTACGTGCACATCGCATATCCAGGATTAGGACAAGCCGCCTCACACCCCAGTAATATGCATATCCTTGTTCCACTATCAAGTGTCTCAATAATGGGGTATTAAAAAAGCTTCATACGACGAAAAAAGGTAATAAAAAAGACATTAAAACACAAGAGAGGCATTATAAAAGTGATTACACATAAAACCAGTCACATATGTATTATAAAAGCTCTTTGATACCACGGCGAGGTAATAAGAAAGCGTTATACTTGACAAAACGATATTTTAAAAGCTACTATACTTCATAAAACAGTATTTTGAAAGCTATAACCCGAGATGGTATTTCGAAAGTGGCAACACCAGAAAAGCATGTATTTTAAAAGCAAAAAGCCTGTAAGTATTTTAAAAGAATGAAGTACAGTAAAGCATTTTAAAAGCCAAAACATCGGTATTGGCACATGAAAAGTCATTTGCTTCATCCAACAGCATTTTAGCAATTTTCCCAAAAAAGTCGCGGGGCAATGACGAATGGTTAGTTAGTACATAAATATATATTTTCATTTGACTGGAGTGATTTGGACACAGCGTCCGAAGGCCCGGACAGTTTGTTTGTCCAAATAGTGACAGTGTTTGTCCAAATAGTGACAAAAGATACTTAACAGTATTGACGTTTAGATTTCTTTTACTATTTTTTGCTTATTATGAGAAGCGCGACTCATTTCTCCCTTCCGGTTCGTGGATTTTCCTCTTTTGGCTTCCCGCCGAGACGCTGAGTTTAAAACGACTCCATGAGGAAATAATGATGAGGAAATGAGGAGGCAATAATAAAAGAAAATGCAACAACAAACGCAACCATCAACCGACTATCAATGCCGCTCCTCGTCCAATGCCGCATTGGATCCCACTGGCATGTTTCGCAATCGAGGACGGCGGGTAATAGCACCGAGTAGCGCTTGCGGTGTACCGGTCGTACAGAAAAATAATGAGTGCACCGTAATTCCTACTCTCTCAATGACTAGTCCTAATGATAGAGTTGGTCACGCTGTTGATGATCGCCATATAATCAATGATGTGCCTCAACATACAACAATTCGTGTGAAATCCGAGGAGCAAAGTTTAATGCTTTCGGAATTGCAAAATATTGATGCAATGAATGATGATAGTATAGCTCCACCGTCCGCATTACCATCATTCCGACGAGAGGATGATGTACAACCAGAGATTGATCATCCACCTCAACAACAATCTATATCACTCATGAATCTTTCCGATTCTGTGAATTATTCAATCCAATCATCGCAACACAATGACGAACGATTGGACAATAATAGTCACAATAATGACATCAATCGTAGTAACAGCATGACTAACAATAGTAGTGAACACGAACAACTTTCAACAATAAGTTCGACTGCTTCTATAATGGGGAGTATAATTGACAACCAAGGTGACGAATATTCGTCGTCATTGACTTATGAGGATGTTCAATTACTTGCCGTGAAACGACGGATGATGGAGGATGTTGATGAGGTTACGGACGAAGAGAATATCAATAAAGCAACATCTGATGATGATGATGATTCACTTGAATGTCACGCGGATAACACGGATTCGTTTCGTTCGGATGAGGATAACAGCACAATCATTAACGAGAGTAACACTCTATTATTTCAGTGCGAGGTAGCCAATGATATTGATGTCGATGAACAAAAGGCATCCAATGTGATACATGTTGCTGATTTCTCCTCGGACCCAAATGCTATATCAAAGTGCCGTAGCGCAAGTCCGAATAATGCCGAACATAAGTATCATCTACCTCAATTAGAATTCCGACGTGGGACAAGTGTAATGTCTGCACCGTCTGAAGCATTCTTAGTGGAGAATCCCTTCCGACGACAGAACGATGAAACACCGTCTACACCATCTGATGCATTCTTGAATGAACCATATGCATTTTTAAGGAAACGGTCTTCCGAACGATTGAAGCGTTTGTCCCCTACCAAGTTTCAACTATCAGCCGCATCATCGTCTGCCATAGATAAGGCAGTTACTACTGCTGGATTATTGCCACAACTTGCTCGACAATGCTTTTCAGTTGAGGATACGGCTGTCAATGATGGTACATTTCTCGCCCCCATGCCAGACCTACTCAGTGGTAGTGGTGGTGAGGTAGGAGGGACTCCGACAACAACGACTCAGAAATATTATGGTCTATGCAGTGCATCATTTGTCATTGATGAGGATGATGACCAAGTTGAGAAAGAGAATGATTATCGTCTAGACTACCGTCCAGCGTTTGGTGCGACTGACTTTCGTGAATTCGACGTGCGGAAAAAGCAGTACCATGAACTGTCTCCGTCTCACCGCAAGTCACGGACATGGAGTGAAAGTCTTCCCAAAGCATCCTCGTTTGATGCTTGGTCACCAGCTCGGGATGGAGTGAAGAAAACATCGATGGACGAAATAGATACAATTGTCAATTCATACAACGGAGAACAAAGGAAATACAAAAACATTGAAGATTGGAAGGTGAGTGATATGTGTACAGTAGGGAATTAGTTTGCTCCATTTCTCTTCAACTCACCCACTTATGGTCTCGTTTGCGCAATTGATATATCAGAAACTTGAGATGGAACATGGAGACGCCATCAATTTACTGGCATGTATAGTTGAGCATTTGTCAAGCTTTGAGCATAAGGAAATTGTGAACTCGCCCTATGGCCTTGAAACAGAAAAGTTGAAACTTGTTGCCAAATCGATGAAAGAGATTAGCGCTGCAGTAGACGATATCAGCGCAGAGTCCAATGATGAAAAGTCAATCACTTTAAATCATCAAATAAGATCTGATGTCATTGATACCTTACTTCGCTCTCATGAGTTTGCACTGGAAGCAAAGCGATCTTCGCAGTCTGCCAACAAGTGGCTTCAATCGATTGGGTGGTGGGAAAAACCATTTATTACTAGTGGTCAGCAAGCTGAAAGCAATGACGTAGAAAATTTTGCTTTGAGGGCGAGACTGAATGCAGCAGAAAACTCATTGGCTTGCAAACAACACGAGGTCATTCGTCTCAATGATGAAATATCAAGCTGTCGTTCAGAAATAGGAAGGCTGAGAAGTTCTACTTTTCAGTCACAAGAACAGCCCTTGTCACTGTCCATGAATCAATCGATTCTCTCCGATTCATCATCAGACGCTGACTCATTTGACAACATACTGAAGGGAGCCGACCCTTTGGTCCTTGGTCCCACAATCAAACTGTGTCCATCCCCATCTCAGGACGAATCCTTTCTTAAATGGGAGAGAGATATTGAGAACCAAATGAATTTGGAATGTAGGAAGGAAATTCTACTTCTGAAGGCGGCGTTGGAGCGAGCTAACCGTAAAATTGCTGCGCTCGAGCACGAGAAGATAGAGCCATTTCCGTCGGATATTGAACCAATACATGCAGCTAGCGAAGATGAATTATTTATGAAAATTGCAGCAGACATCGAAGGTGACGCAATGTGTTCACCAATGTCGGGTGAGGATGAGGTTTCGGAAATGGATGCAGTCGAAGTTACTCCTGCTCTCAAACTTGACGATCCAGCATTACAGAAGGAACTTGAGGAGTATCGACAAGCTCTATTAGTCTCAATCGAGCACGAGAGAACTCGTACACGCGCCAACAGTATCATGTCCACTGACGATCCAAACCTTGCTGAAGATCTGTCAAAGAGTCAATCATCAGAAAAAATGATTAGTGTCCGAATGATTGATGGGGAGAATTTTTCCACTGAGTGGAGTGATTTGGTTGATCTACCTCCACCTCCGGATCACGGGTTGTATTCACCAATTGTAGATGCTGTCCTAAAACAATGGAGTGATGATGATAATACTCGAACTTCTCTAATGGATTGGCTAGAGGATATACTTGTTGGGTCAAAGTCAGTGCAATCTGTACCATCGCTCAAGCTTTGCGGTCTTGACCATCAAACAAGAGATGGATTTGTTATGCATGTTCTACCTCTGCTTCTTCGCCGCAAGGATGTTCATGTACACCTCACGTCACGTGTCCATCGTAGAACGACATACGACATGGCAGTTTCTGTAACACCGACTTCCTTTGGTCTTCCGAAAAATGATCGACTATCAGATTCTAGCTCTGATGATGTCGAGTCTCGACATGGACAACTTTCGAGTAAGCGCCATCTAATGGCATTCCAGGCAACCCAGAACGGAGCGTACATGAAGAAAAATGACGATATACCTAGGAGTCCAAACAGATTAATGCCTTTCTTAGCAAAGCCATTCTTGGGACGTTCAGTGCCAGGTTTAGTCAGAAGCTATAGCAATGCGGGCTCTATTAGCACTGCTGTGACAACGCCAGTGTCGAATCGAACACCAACTAGGACTCCTCTGATGGCAAGAGTAACCGATGGGTATACATCTTTTCCCCGTCGCGGCGCCGAGAATGCAATATCTGCTGCTACATCAACTTCACTTATGGATGACCTGAGTGTTGTTTCCAGTGTGTATGATCCTGAAAAGAAAGAAGGCCCACCACAATCCGGTTTAATTGGATCAATGCTGGGACGACTGTCACGTAAGAAATCATTTGAGAATGAGTATCTTGAAGCTACACCTTCTATTGGCCGATCTCACACGGATATGTATCAGACACCCAAACACGAATCAAGCGTGGATGAAGCAGAAACACCATACCACCGTATCGTCAGTGCTCCTCCTGGAAAAATTGGTATATCTTTTGTTGAGTACCGTGGTCATGCAATGGTAAGTAGTGTCGCAGATGAAAGTCCTCTGGTTGGATGGGTATTTCCATCTGATGTTTTGGTTGCGATTGACGACGTCCCTGTGAGCGGTCTTCGCACAAGAGAGATTGTGAAGTTACTAACTAACAAAATCAAGCAGCAAAGAAATTTGAGGTTAGTTTCTGCTGTGTCTTATGACGCCGATCGGAGAAGAAAGAATTTTAAACAAGTTCAAGTCTAGCTTTTTGTAATAGTACAACCAAGGGTTGTCACCCCTACCTTACTTCTTTGCTTTTCCCTTGCTTTTCTGTTTCGCCGCCACCTTGCTTGCTCCAGCAGATGCTATCCGAACATCACCAATCATGGTTTGGATCCACTCACTATCATTCACAACTTTAATCAGTGCCAGATCACGTTTTTTTCCTTCGTCAAGTTGAGTCTTTGTGCCAGCCTCACCTCGGAGAAACATATCCACGGACTGTTTGCTTGCCTTCCCTCGTTTTACAGACCCCGGAGTCAATTTGACTCTATATGTATACTTCGACAATACAGAGTACGGGGCACAGACTGGAATGGCCCATAAAATAGAATCCTGTGCTGTTGGCTTCCCCGTCAACTTTCTAAGCTCAGCAGTATCATCCACATCACCGCGATCCTCCTCATCTCCATCATTTTCTACAATGCCATCCTCGGCTAGAATTTCCTTCCAAGCCTCCTTTTCAACCTGTTTTTCTGACTTGGATTTTCGATGCTTACCATCCCCTAACTGCTTGACCACATTAAGATCTTGTAATGCCACTCCATGCTTCTTAATTGTTCGAATTATTCCAGATAAACTTGCTGAATAGTTGTCAATTCGAGTTGCATTCGACAATTCTAACAGTCTATTGGCAGCCGAAAGTTGCTCGTCTAGAGTTGCCATCTCACAAAGCTGTTCCAGAACTTCTGCATCGAACTTCGGCCAGCGAACAGTGTCGGAGTCCGTAGCATTATCATGAACTGTGACACATTTGGCTAAAATTTGTTGTACATTGTCATCCAATGTTTCAGCAACCTTTTTTGAGTCTCTTACGAGTAAAGCCATGGTTTGCTCAGCTACCTTCAGCTGTGTTGCATTCTCGGATGCAATAATTTTACTGCCTTTCTTCCCCTTTTTATCTTTCTTCGACGACTCCCCACCATGCAAAGCCAACATGACTAATTCACGATCTTCATCATCTTGCTCATTGTATCGTTTCTTTGCACGTTTGAGTTTTGACCGTTTTCCTCGAGATAATTCATTCTCCTTCTTCTTGGTATCTTGCGATGGAAGTGGGCGAGGCTCTTTCTGAAATGAGACATGATTCTCCCTGTCGTCGATAGATGACGCTTTTGGAATAACAGATTCATATGATTTTAATGCATCTGTTGACGGAGATATCACGTTCTTGTGTTCGCCTTCCACAACAAGGCTTGTGTCATTCTCTTCCTCTAATTCCTGTTCATTATTGTCGTTGTCATCATGATCTTCTTCTTCAACATCGTTCTTGTCTTCATCGTCATCATCAACATCATCGTCAACGTTGATTGTTAACTTCTCTATATATTTTTCAGTGATGCCACTATCTAGCTCCTCCACATCCTGTTGTTCAAACATCTGATCTTGCTTAATTAATGCAAAATCTCTTCTCTCATTCGCGTGTCTAGCAATGCTTGCATCATCACCCAAACGGAATAGTACACCCAGTCCCATTTCTAAAGTACTCGGAGGTAAGAAGTTTTTCCTTCCCCGGATCATAAATGACCCGACTGTTAAATACTCACCTGTAGGTGCAGTCTTGGATACCTGATGTGATTCTACCCAATATGCAGACGTGACCATCTTCGACGTCCATGCGGCCGAACGACAGATTGTAAAATGTCCAGCCTCACGTAATGCCTGATCTGACAATGGCATAACTTGTGTCTTACCATCCTTCTGTCGACGTTGACGTTTGGCACGCAGTATACATGTCGCTGCACCATGTACCTCGGAATGGAGATAGGCATCCCCTGGGCGTAAGTAGCGTTTCACGAGTTGTTCATTCTGTTGTGCATCTCGTCCGGCAACGACCAAGTAATTGTCAGATGTGATGAACCATGCAAACTTTTCAAACCAATAGGTTCGTCGTTGAGGTGCAATTTGGACATGTAATTTCTTCTTCTGTGCTTCTGCTAATTGCTGTCGTGCCTTGGCCTCGGCAGCCTTGAGTGCAGTTGATGTATTTTCGACAGTTTTTATACCCTTTTCCTTTGACGAACGGTAGTGTGAGAACATGGCACGTGCATTCCCATGTGCAGAATCTTTAATTGATATAGTAACAAGCTGTATTGGTGGGAGACTATCCGGATGATCGGATGATTCGTCCCAATTTTCAACATCGGGCAATGCCAACACAACCTGATCTTTGTCCAACAGTAGCTTGTGTATTAGTAACGCAATTGGATTGTTATTCCCCTGCTCTAACAAAACAAGCTGATCTAATGAATCCCAATCTATCCCACTATCTAATGCTGAATTAATTACACCTAATGCTCGATCAATGTCGGTGGCATGTGTTTCGACTAATCGTGCACTATCCATCCATTCCTCTTGCTCTCGTACCAATCCATCAATACGACGCTGTTGATCAACTTTGATTTTGGCCAATCGATCATGTGCCGTGGCCTCGGCAGCATCAGCCTTTGCCGACATACGTTGAGAAGATAGATGAGAGAAGAATTCATCCACGGCTGCAGTGAATGTTGTATACCGTAGATATTGCTGAACTTTGTGCTGTTGCAGTAGGTGGGGTTGGAATTCTAATAATGTCTTATCCGAATGTGGATTTTGATTTGTCATCATGGCAGGCAGGAGGGATGAATTTTTTTCGGCGCTGTCATTCTTTTCGTTTTTGTCATCTGTCGTTGCTTTGGATTTGTATAATATATAACCCCCGCTATCATTCAATGTTAAATTGTCAATGATCTTGTTCCCTTCACATTGAAGGGCGGTAAGTAACGTAGTCCACAATTCTACTGGTAACATACTCTCCATGTTGTCAACTGTTAGCTTCATCAATGGATCAACCCCAGCTGTAGCAATGCAATGCTCTATAAGAGATGGTCCATAATGATAAACACCCGAGTTTGGTTTTAAGAGGAATGCCTTGAGGACGAGTGAATCATCCATTGATTTCTTCTTTTTCTTACTACCCCCTCCAACCTTGTTCCCCTTCAAATTTGATTCTTCAGCTACAGCAAATACTGATGCCCTATTCTGGACAAGAGTTAATTCACTCTTGGCCCAGTTGTATGCCTCTGACGCATTCATAGACAGGAGACCCGATGTAGTTCTGCTGCTGCAGCTCACATCGTTGACTCCAACCACTGCCAAAGTTGTTGCGAATGTGACTGGGTATATAGTACCCACTCGTACCTTAACCTCCTCCTTCTTCTCACCATGAACAACTTCATCCGAGGAAGTTATCTTCTTCTCTTCCATTCCTTCTCCATCATTATCGACAATGCCTACTGCCACAGCCTGTGGCAGTGCTATTGTCGTCATGACCTCATACTGATGTGTACGTAACAATGCCAATATACGATATTCGACATCACAAAGTATAATATTCCCCTGTGCATATAATTCCAAGATTACATGATGTGTATATGTTCCACTCCCGAACCGAAAATCTACGACACGATCCATATTCCCAAGTTGTGTTATATTCTCTAAACGTAAGTTCTTCAAGTGTTTACGTAATTTCATCGCGAAGGGGGATGGTTGATGTGACGAGGATGAACCAGTGGTAGATTGTGTATAGTGTGTGGTGGGATGGAATCGTACTCCGGATTCAAGGAGTAGCATTGATCGTTTATTATTGTTGCTATCCTCCTGTGTTGGTGATGGCACAGCTGCTGCATTATTCTCAGGACTATCGACAGTTGTGCTCCTATTCACAACAGCAGCACCACCACCACCACCGCCACTGGGATCAGCCAATTTGAACATGTATACACCCTTGGCACCATCTCCCACTCCACCTCCACCACTACTCGACGTACCGATGACACCTAGCACATTCCCATCGTACACGTTGGCAAGTTTATACCCCAGCATTGTGCGCTTGATATGTGAGACCATGGCGGCAGTATCAAGACCGTCGAAGCGCGACTTCTTAGCACTCATCGTTAGCAGCAAGATCAGGTGGAAATCTGATATCTTCTCATCTCACCTCATGTGGAAGGCGGGGGCAACTTTAGGCGGGAGCAGAGATTTGATCTACACAAGAATAGATTATGATTATGGCATGGCTATCACTCTTGATTGGCAACTTCACATTTTGAAACGACGTGTTCAAGTGCCGATTCAACATCCTTGGTAATATTGTGATGAGAACCAAGGACTTGTTTGCTCTGGGCCAACAATTTCATCAATAGTTTCCTTGCCTCTTCCTCGCGGTTGGCATCCTGAAGACGACCGGCTTGGATTTTACCTCCCGTAATTGTGTATTCATGCTCTTCTCCATATTTAGCGACACGCATTTCGTACAGTTCTTGGGATGCCTTCAGTACCTTCTCAATATTGTTGTCACCTTCGTACTGTGTCTTAGTATAAGCTATGTTGGCCTTTGCGGTGGCAATACCCTCATCATCGCCAATTGACTCGTTAACCTTCAGTTGATTTTCAAAGTGAGCCACCGCTCTTCTTGCACTCTCTTCTGTTCCCTCATTGAGAGCAATACAACCATGAGTGTTGTGTGATCGTTATCTATTATCAATATCAACATTTACAGTAGGGGCCTGCAGGCGGGAGCTGAGGGCTTCGATTTTTTGAAGATCGATTGACAAAATATTCATCTGTAAAAACTCAATGCATATATCATCATTGAGTTTTAATCTACAGAAGAAGAGACTGATATATAGTGGTCATCAACCATGATCGGCGATTCAAGTTATTCAAGCTCAGATTCAATCTCCTTGGTAATATTGTGGTGAGAACCGAGGATTCGCTTGCTTGCGGCAAGTAGCTTTGTCAATAGTTCCCTTGCTTCATCCCCGCGGTCGACTTTCTGTAGGTCAACAGCATAATCTTTACCGGCAATAATTGTGTATCCATGCTCTTCACCAAAGGAAGCGACACGCAATTCGTACAGTTCTCGAGACGTCTTCAACAACTCGTCATTATTGTTACCACCTTCATACATTGACTTTGCATAAGCTATGTTACTAATTGTAGCCGCAATACCATCAGTATCGCCAGTTGCTTTGCTTACCTCCAGACATTTCTCAAAGTGTGCCACCGCCCTCCTTGCACTTTCTTCTGTCCCCTCATTGAGAGCAATACGACCATGGACGCCATGTGCAGATGCTTTAACTTGGGAGTATCGCATTGACAGTGGTAATGCACCTCCATTCATCCATTCAATCAAGGACAGAATCACATCTGCAGTCACTCCAACTTCTCTCTTTTGCACAGGTTGCAACCGTTCTAGCATATTATCGAGTGCACATAGCTTCAAATAAAGAGCCTCCACCTTCATTTGCGTATCGTCTGGATACTTCCTTCGGACCCACAAGACAAACTTAGCTGCAATATCAATTCCAAGCTTGTTTTGGTAGCATTGATGGCAGCCGGGACATTCTCTCCACGGACCTCTGAATTCAATCATATCCTGAGCCTGCTTACTCTTGGTTGCTGCATAATCCGTAAGGCATGCGAGGTGAACAAATCCGGCATCTGTGCCACGGCACGCACAATCACGTCTCAATGGCTGACCAGCTTCTGATCCCCCATCAAGGCACAAGTAGCACACCGTCGCTTCCTGGTCGCCGCCGAATGCATCCAATTGATTCATTTTCTTTTGATTTGAAATTTTCTTTGGGCTCTCGTCCCGCCAACCTCCTCTCCTCGCGACTCCTCGCACGCAATGGTGTTTGTCTGGCGGTAGTCGGGTTCCCCTGGACATGAATTCCAGCAATAACGGCGACGATGACGCCGTCGTCGATGTCATTCATGCCAATGGAGAGGAAGGCCTTCGCATTGCCAACAGAGGATATCAAGCTCCTGTTGCAGAAGAAGGTGAAAATATTATACAAATAACCGACAAAAGATTTCAGCAGGTCATCAATGATGATGAGGAAGTAGCTGGGTTTATATTGTACGTCAGTAGTGAAAATTTGTGCGACTTTTGGGTAGAGGAGAGAGATATGATGAAGGCGACTAGGGTCGGCGATGTCATTGGAAATAGTACACGATTGAGAAGGATTGAAATTTATGAATTCAGCCATTATATTGATGAAGACGATGACGACGACTATAATCCATTTGATCGGTTACGCGATTTTTTTCGCGGACTTGTTCGCAACCGGTCAATTGAGCACTTTGCTCTTCTTGATATCAGTTTTCCATGGAACCCTTTTGAGAGGCTATCCCCTTTCTTCGAGCATAATCATAACCTCCGATGCATCGAATTGGTATATATTGATTTACCGGAGTTCTTCGAGTCCTTTCTCACGACTATATCATCAATTGAGAAAAGTCAACTCGAGCGGGTAGCTCAATACTAACAGTCTGGGATCCAACGAAATGGCAAGATTCATACAAGCCTTGCATGAGCATTTCAATTTGATGGATCTTGAAATTTCAGACAATGTGATTGACCGACAGGTTTTCCAGGAGTTAGCTCGTCTCTTTAGTCGTCCTGCATCCAAAATTTATCGTCTTCACCTTACTGATAGTGCAACCAGGAGTCATCCTTTCATTAATGACGATTGCATCACAATTCTATCGAGCTCATTGATTGTAAGCAAGTCTAGAGATGGGTGGCACTTATTCTCAGGAGTATTATGCAGCCCAATTTGCTTGCTTGAAAGGCTTACGATTGAGGAGGCGGACCTAGATGACAATGTAATTACTGTATGGGGACATTCGTTGTTGGCGAGTAAATCTTTGGTCTATCTCAAAATTGGACTCGGCTCTAATTCTCGTGTCACATCGGCGGGGTGGAGTGGATTTTCGCGGTGTTTGAGAAGCCCAACCTCTACTTTATTGGAACTTGATGTCAGCTGCTGCAGCATTGTTGATGCGGGGGCGATTGAGATTGCAGATGCTCTGGCAAATAACTCAACGTTGAAGAAAATTTACTATGCGGAACAACGATCAGATCACCGCAGCAAGATGGGTTTCATTCCTCAATAGGCTGATCAACTCGTCTTGCTCACTAGAGGAACTAATTCTCAATGGTAACATTATCAACAACCAAGGAGCGGCTAAATTGGTCAAACTGTTGGCAAGCATGAGCACACTTCATGTTCTGTATCTCGACTCAAACAATATTAGCACCAGTGGGTGGTGTGCATTCGCACGCCAGAAGATATTGTCATACCACTTTTCTTCTGACGAGCTTGACAGTCAAGTATTTATTGGGATGGCAGTGCCTGTTCTGCCGCGTGCGGTGGAATGGATTGGTCAAGACGCAACAGGGTTCAATCTAATGTATCACGTTACTAGGGGAATACTTCCAACTCTAACACGGATGTGGCCGACATTGAAAGAGAGCGGGAACTATCGGAAGAGAAAGGAGGTGGACGAATGACCAGCATGGTATCTCATGACATGAAAGAGAGTGGGCAATATCGAAAGAGAAATGTGGTTATGAATGACTAGCAGTCATTGGAAAACATTTGTCATGTTTTCTTTTTCTGGCTTTTAGATGTCAATCATCAAAAAGTATAGCAATGCTACAGCTTTCATCTGATCAATGAATGATAACATTACATTTGCAGTCACCCCAGCTTCTGTTTTTTGGACAGGTTGTAATCTGTCGAGCATGCCCATCAGGTCAAAATGTTTCATATAAAGAGCTTCCACCTGCCTTTTTGTATCGTTGGGATACTGTCGTCGGACGAATGAGACAAACTCGGTTGCGATATCAATTCCAAGCTCGTTTTGGTATTGTTGGTGGCAGTTAGGACAATCTATCCACGGATCTCTGAATTCATCTGGATGATGCATAATCAGTTAGGCATGAGAGGTGGACAAATCCAGCAAGGCATGAGAGGTGGACGAATCCGGCATCTGTGCCACGGCACGCACAATCGCGTCGCAATGGCTGACCAGTCTCGTCGTCGACTCCTCCGTCAAGACACAAGTAGCACACCGATTCCACGTCTTCCCCACCACCAGAGGCTAGCGAGGATGACTGGCTCTAAGTCTTCCCAGTCTATACCACCACCAGAGCGGATAGGAACGACGATGACGCCCCCGCCCATAGAGAGAATACATCTTCCAGAGCCGAACTCCAGAAACCCGCCAAATCGACGTCGCGACACCTCATTCATCCCCATCACAACCTACCATCACAACGACCTCCCAACAATGTTGGTCACATTCGTAATCGTTGTCGTAATATTATCGTCATCGTCGTCATGGTGTGTGGACTCATTCTCTCCTTGTTCGCCGCTGTCTGTAGCACCGGCGAGGAGAATTGCCACCGTCGAAAACGACATTGATTACAGAAGGAAAGAACACTGCTCAAAGAAGATGATGTCCCTTCTTTACATGAGCATCACTGCCATTGGATCAACATCATCGCTTTCAATGCCGATGGAGGATCAAGGGGAACAAGAAAATGATATGGAATGGATTGAAGAGGAATTTGAACTATTAACCGAACGTGACTTTTACAATACCGAATGGAAGATAGGGACACTTATGGACGACAAACCACGTGTACCCAAAAACATAGATACTACATGGGTACGTCTCGTTACGACCGAGGATGGGACCAATAAAGCAATTTGGGGTGATGGGGCCAATGGCAAATGGACAATTGACGTGCCCTCTCAATTCTTTTCTATATCAAAAGAATCATTCGGGGGATGGTTGGGCAAACGGATATGGGCAGGTACGATTAATGATTTTTATTACTTGGAAGGGACGGTACGTGGATGGAGTCCAGTAAGCCCGGCCAGTGTTGTGGGTGGATGGCAGGCTATTCGACTGGGGATTGTGGAGGGGGAACGTGTAACTGAGGAGGAAAGGGGAGTGGCACCATGGTTCGAGACTTCTGCTGATGATAATACCGACGACGAAGGCAAGGAGATAAAGATGGAGAATGGAAATGAAGACGGTAAAGAGTGAAATAATTAACTATACACAACACTCCTTAATTTATGGAAATAACCATTTTACAAGCAAAAAAAAATAAACAACCTTTACACACACAAGAAGGAGAGTAATTTAAGGGTTTGCTCATATAAAGATCAGTTGATGCTCTCGTCCATCCGATCGTTTCGGCTTTCGTCTTCTCCTGTCATTCTCCTCATCGAATCTGGTACGTTCCCCTCCTCCTCCTCGGATTACGACGGTATCATCAAATGAGTTATGTAGTTGCTGTGCTGAATCTACTTTCTCATTTCCTCCCCTAAGGAATAATTCGATGAGATCATCGTCACGAATATTATTATCCTCTTTTGTTGTAGACTCGCGAACACTGTATTCGGGTGGTGCGGCTTTCTCAACAATTGATACACTACTTGTATCTTCTAATAGCGGCAACACTGAGTACTGTAACGAATATTCTTCGTCGTTAGTGGAGCATTGCTGATGATGGAATGATGAAAATGGCATACTTTCTGTTGGGTTACATGCCTCCATATTACGTTTACTACTGGCAATTTTAGCAAAGAATGGATCTAATAATGTCGAATGTAAACTCCGTTTGGATCCATTGGATGATATCGACGATATACCAATGGATTGTATCTCCTCATCATCCTTAATATTGATATTATAATTCTCTAAAATTTTGCTTGTGCTAGTAACAGGAGGATGAAACATACGATCAAATCTGCTTAGTATACCCCCACCCCTCTTACTATTCTTCACTCCCTGTATTTTGTTTTTGCTGCTCCCACTCTGTTGTAAGCCCTGTAATACATTGTGATGCTCGCTCCATTTATCATCAAGTTCAATAATGACTGGAGCATTGAAAGATCTTCTAGGACTTGAACCTCCTCTATTATGGGATACAATTATTTTGTTATTATGCTTCGTACTATTGGGAGAATTCGACGTGTCGACGAGCCTTCCGTTTTGCATGGTGGGATTATTGATTGTCTCTCCTCCTCCTCCTCCTCCCTTTTGCAATACCCTTGCTCCAGTAGTTGCATCAATAATAGTAGTAGTATTGTTGTGTGCAATAGTTGTCTTTTCACCATTGCTACTGCGTGTGCTTTGTCGTCGGTTGATAATACTCGGTCTGTCCATTTTGCCAACGCCATTGGCAGACGACGACGACATATGAGGATGAGGAGGAGCTGGATGCGAGCTGACACGATGAATCGATTGATTCTTCTTTACTGTTGAATGATGGAGCGAGGGTAATCTTTCGGACGGATGGTCATTATTTTGACGTGTCGTGATGGGCAATGCCGTGACCTCAGCTTTGCCTGTGGCATTATCGTCGTGGAGGAAGGCGAGGAAGGCATCAAAGCTAGGATCATCACCCATCACAGTCGACTCCCGTCCCTTCGTCGTGACGGTGGCGGTCATGAGTACGATGAACTATGAATCTCAGGGTGACCGACTCCTACATATCGTATCTCCGAGGGGAATGAGGAACAATTATTCGTTCTTTTCTCTTCTCCTTCGCGGCAAAGTATTCCTGTGTTGTGGCGGGCGTGCACTCGTCCTCAGCACGATGCATTCTCATCCAGCTCGCCACATAACCAACCGAATCATCTGCATCGTCGTCGTTATTTTCATTAAAGCCATCGGAGGAGCTGCGTTTGTCAACGACAAAGGAGGACGACGGCAGCAACTCACACAGCCAACGAAAAGTTGTGGTCATAAAAATATCATTTTGACATCTGCATTATTCGCCAAGACGAACATGGACAATGGTAAATCAAACACTTCCATTTCCACAAACGATCAATCAGAGTTGATACCACTGCGACCAATACGTGCGGGTTTTATAGGGTGTGGTACTATTGCATCCTCCATCGTTGTTGGATTAGCATCACCAGAACACGCCACCCACCTTGCCGAGAATGGACTGCAATTATCATCCATATCCATTACGAGACGCTCGGTATCCAAATCGACAATGCTAAAAGAACGTTTTTCAAATATTGTTACTATTCGTGATATGGCACATGAGGTCGTGGCAGAATCTGATCTTATATTTCTATGCGTCCTCCCAACACAGGTAGATGAGGTACTCGCCGACCTAACCGAACGTGGATCATGGAAACATTATGATGAACGTATACTAATTTCATTAGTATCCACTAGTAAAGTTGAAGATTTAATTATCAAGTCGGGATTACGACGAAGTTCGGTATATAAGCTTATATGTTTACCGTCCATAGCACGGAGGTCGGGATGTGCACTTCTGCAGCCGGCAGCCGCGGCAGCAATAACAACAACGGATGATAATATTGACAATGACATGTCATCGTCCAAAAACATGGTGACTTCAATCTTGAATGCACTTGGTGGATATGTCGAATGTCACAATGACAATATGATGGAGGCAATGATGATAACTACAGCAATGATGGGACCTATGTATGGTATGATGCGTAACAATCGTGATTGGTTAGGTGAGTTTGGATATATATAAAAGGCTGTGTCCTAACTCTAGAGTGTCTCTCGGCATTATTTCGTTAACAATATCTTTCTCCTAAAAATGAACAAAAACGCAGTAAAGCAGGGAGTGTCTGTCCAGGACGCATCATACTTCGTTGGCAAGTCCTTCTTGTCTATGGTACAAGATGCAGAGCTTGATTGCAATAATCCACGTCGCTTCGATGATCTTATTGATGAACAAACGCCCGGAGGTTTAAATGAGCAGGTGAGTGCTAGACTATTTAAGGTTGAGATGATATATCCTATTAATTGTGTGTTCCATAAGGGTCCACCTTCTTACTCTATTGCGCTTGCTTAACTTAATCCGTCGTCAAGGCATTGGGAAATCTTAAAAAACTTGGAGTGTTTGACTCCTACGATAGAGCCATGGATGCAACGTTGTCTCGGCTAAGGGAAGAATCTGATGGCTCGCTACAACCACCCAATGAGCACTAATCAACATAAAATTATTCTATTTATCTCATATTGTTTCACTGTCGAATCACTGTCACCTCCTCCAGAAAAAGGTAACAAATGTTTTTTGGTTATCCATAATCAAATTTGATGGCACTCAATTGCCACTATTCGTTCTATTAGTATTCCAATATTGTTCTTCAACTTTCACGATGCTCTGCCACAGCTGGTGTCTCGCATTCCTTACATCTTCATTCAAATAATGTATAGGCAAAATAATACCAACGTCACTGAACATGATCGTCTCATCGCGTTTGTCATGGGCACAGTCTACCGCTAATTGAACATCTCGATTAGCCTCCCATACTGGCTTCTCCATGGCTTCACTATTTGCGTGTCCGTATGTAGCATACTTGTAACGTAACTCATCTGCACTAAGAAAGAAGTTATGAAAATGAAACCCACTTGGAGAGCCATTGATCATGCCAATCTGTCGTCCACCAGCGCCCGATCGCATATCAGTTCCATGCCATAGAGGATAGGTATCATTAGGCAATGAATTATCTGCCATGTATTGAGAGAAGTTCGGACCGTCATCGTCGATGTTATCATCGTCAACAGCGCCACCATAACCTCCAAGTCGAAGTCCATGCTTATCTGCATAGTGTCGTTTCGCTGGTGGATGCAATATTGAATCACCCGTATGCTCTATGCATTTCCCTAGGATAGCATCAGGATGATGCCATCTTCTATCCTTCGTGGGACAATTTGGACTTGATTCAAAAACAACAGTTGACGCAACAATCTTGGGAGACCTACAATCTTCATTTGGTCGGAATTCAACAATGTCACATATTTGCATTGCCCGTAGAAAGTCTCTAGTAAATGTTTCATCGGCATCCTTCATTATTGCAATATCATCATCTCTCATACCGTTGATTTGCCATCGAAGTGTAATCCCCTCACGTTGCAAATTATCAATAAGTAGCTCATTTCCGTTCAGATTTGTCACTGACGTGTTATAATAGTCAACACTGACCTTAGTTTTCGGTCCATACATTTGATATAAAGTATTCAAACTTTCCGATGGTGTGTTAGGATCATAGTACCGCCATTTCCGAGGTGCCAAATTGTGAGCCGTATTGCCTTCAACGAATGAAACAGTATGGAATAAGTCATAGACCTCTGAACCAATTGCATGTAATACTTCCATGGAGTCCTCCCCAAGAATTGCCCCCAGAAACAAACGACGTCGCTTCGGCTCAGTCTGGTTAAGAGTTTCAAGCCCATAGCGAGCACACCGTTCCTTCTCCTTCTCTATATCGATCTTATCATCATCAAGCAATTCTCTCTGTATGGAATTAAACTTTGGATCGTAATTTGGTATGAGATCCACTACTTCTTGGCTGTGCGGGCCGAAAAAGAACACGCCATGAGCAAATCGTTCCGAAGTCTGCAGCTGTGCCATATCAAACGCGAGCGTACGCTGCTTTTCTGTTGGTCTTATTAGAACCAGCGGCGTGCCTGAATCAAACAATGGGTAATGTCTATTCTCGAAGGACGATATGGAGTTTTGAATTTGCATGTATAGTGACGCCAATGCTAGGCATGTTATCAAAAGCAAGCTACTCAGCCCCCGAGCCGCCCACGACCGCCGCGCCGCCACAAAACCAGTCCGCTGAATCCGCCAATGAGGTAGATTGCGTCGCGTCGCGGTGGCCGCTCTGAATGGCGGCCGTTCATAGGTGAATGAGGGAGGAGGACGGTTCACCATGTTCCCGTGCTTTCCGACGACACTCGTGATGCCTGTATGACGTTGTTCATACATTTGCTCATACTTCGTCTCGGTCGGCATGGTGTTGATTTATTATTCGAAGAAATTAGATGAACTGTTGAGCCGATCAATTCGCGAGTCGTCATCCCATGTGGCGGCATAACATGTCTGTGTGTGTATGTCTTCCTAGTTTATTCTATTGTACTTAATTACCATGAATCAAATCCAACTCGAACCCATTACCATGACCCCCTACATCCAGGGAGAAATGAGTAAATCAAACACACATGCAGATC
>Ga0247843_1004975_pt1 | contig 19107 bp, 20 predicted proteins | sample LaCruzMarch2017__FD_192420 | JGI IMG/M metagenome (GOLD analysis project Ga0247843, IMG submission 192420) | Freshwater microbial communities from meromictic Lake La Cruz, Castile-La Mancha, Spain - LaCruzMarch2017_8m | ecosystem: Environmental > Aquatic > Freshwater > Lake | place: Spain...
TTTTAAGGATTGATATTAAAGTAGGCAATGCTAAATCAAAAAAAATGATCACTGGTTAACCAGTAGATTGATAATAAATTATTTTAATTTATGCGGTGCGGAAGATGAGGCATATCCAAAGAAATAAAGGATAAATACAGGAACCAATGCTTGAAAAGACAGTCCAAAAAAATGTAAAAATATCATGCCACTTCCCAAACTTGTAATCACAATTATAATAGCTAAATTCATAAGACGTTCCATGCCAATTTTATCAATCCATTTTTGAAGCAAGATATTGCCTAAGAAAAAAGAACAAAACATAGGAATTTGCCATAGACTATAAAGTAGTAATGAATTTTTTTCAGGACTGATAATCATAACCGGACTGAGTGCGATCCAGATCATAAATGGAATCCTAATAAACCCATACATAAGAACAGTATTTCTAAAAAGTGAAGATTGAAACAAAGTTTTGTAGTTGCTATAAATTTGTTTAATATCCAATGCTTGAGCTTCAATCAACTGGTTTTCTGTGGTGGTTTGGCCTAAGGATTCCGGCATATAACAATAAAGTCCTAAAAAGGCGATAGCAGTAAAACCAACAATTATCAAAAAGATTAAGCGCCAACTGGCGTAAAAAATAATAAAAGCACCCAGCAATGGAGCTAAAAAAGGCGATATGATCGTAAAATTGGCCATATACGCAGTTAATTTAACGACATCATTTCTGTTAAATATTTCCTGTAAAGAGGCATATCCAACAGAGCCAATAAAACATGTTCCCATCCCTTGAAAAAATCTCTCTATCATGAATTGTGTCATATTTTGACTAAATGCGGGCAATAAATTGCTTAATAGAAAGATAAGAACTCCGATGAGCATGATTTTGCGTCGGCCATAAGCATCAGAAAGTGGACCTAAAAAAAGCTGTAAACTAGAGCCCCCAAGCATAAATGCAGTCATTGAGGATGCGATATATGATTTTGGCGCATGGAAGTTTTCAATGACTTGGTGCATTCCGGGCATGATCATGTCATTAGAGATGTAGGTGAGACACTCATAAAGCACCAGAAAAGCTGCATAAAAAATAGCTTGCCTGTAGGAAATATTAATTAAAGGTTTTATTGGTTGCATAGAATACTCCGAGGAGTCTTCTATTTCATTATGAAGGTTATTTTTCATCTGATAAGTCTTTGACTTCATCTATTTTTGCCGTAATTCGTTGATAAATATAACTATTGGGTTTGGTGTAGCGTTTAGCTATATTGAGTTGTTCCATAGCAGCTCTATTTTCACCTTTAATCAAATGACATGTTGCTTCTGTAAAATAAGCTTGTGCAAGTAGTTTTAATTTCGCTTGAACTCTTGCCAGTTTAAGACAAACCCCTAAATCTTGAGGCATTTTTCGATGTGCTTTTAGTAGTACGGATAATGCTTTTTTAGGATCGTTTTGTTCTGAGAGAAATTCAGAATATTGATTGACGACAGCGCTATTATTTGGAGAGACATCATAAAATCTTTGATATATGGTTTGGGCCTCGGTTTTTTCTCCCATACCTTGTTCGGCTTTTGCTAAGGCTAAATTAATAAAAGGGTCTTTTGTAAATTCACCAATTTGGTATGGGATAAGCAATGACTTGGCTTTGCCCATTTGACCTAGTTCAATATGAGTGAGTGCTTTACCATAATCACAAGCAAAATCGGGTGAAATTTTGCGACATTGCTTACTGTAAAACTCTAACAATTTTTGAGAATCGTGAGGGACTTCATGCCGTGTCAGTTCCTTAAATAGATAATAGTCATTCGATGATGCCGGTTTGGGTCGGAAAGGAAGCTGAGCAATTCTATTTTCAGCTTCTGCGATACGATATTCATCCAAGGGGTGAGTTCTTAGGATAGCAGGAATATTGTCAGTATAATAATATCGCATGTTTTGTTGCATTTTTTTAAAAAAACCAGGCATCCCTGTCGGATCAAATCCTGCTTTGGCTAAAATACCAATTCCAACACTGTCGGCTTCTTTTTCATTTGAGCGCACGTAGTTGATAGAATCTTGCTCGAATCCAGATAAGGCCCCCATTAGTGCACCACTCCCCGCAATGGGATTAATGATACCCAAAGCAGCTGCTGCCAGTAAGCTTGCCAGTTTAGGAATTTGCATCCCTTTTTGATGCTCGATCATACGGTATAGGTGATGTAAGCGGACGTGGGACATTTCATGTGCCATCACCGCTGCTAATTCGCTTTCAGAGTCGGTAGCTAAAATGAGTTGTGTATTGACACCAATATAGCCCCCAGGACCAGCAAATGCATTGATTTCTGGAGAACGTACAATAAAAAAGTAGGGTCTATCCATCTCTCCATGTAAAGCTAATTTGCCAGCGAGATTATTAATATAGGTTTTAGCAAGAGGATCACGTACCACTTGTGGAGATTCATTGATGCTTCGTTTAAACTCCTTTTCTAATTCATCAAGTTCTTTATTCGAATAGGCTAAAAAAGCATAACAAACGCTGTTGAGGCTTAAAAATAAAGCAAAAATAAGAGTGATTGCGTTTTTAAATTTCATGTTATACTTTATATTCCATTTTATTTATTTTAACAAATATGTCATTTTATGCTACTCCTAAATGAGTAATTTGTTATCATTAGAGCATATATTTTAATCATTTTGAATGATATGAAAGAAATTAATTCCTCTTCACATGAAATATTTTTGTATCATGCCCTGACTGAAGCTAAAAAAAGACGGGGTTTTTGTGCACCTCATCCCAGCGTTGGGGCTGTTGCGGTCCATCAAGGGAAAGTCATCGCCCAAGCTTTTCATCATAGCCCAGGCGAGCCCCATGCAGAAGTAGCTGTGCTATCAGCGATACCAGCCGCTATTGAAAATTTAAGTTTGTATGTGACTTTAGAACCCTGTAACCATTGGGGGAAAACGCCTCCCTGCGTCAAAGCAATTCTTGATTACGGAGTGGAAACGGTCATCTTTGGTTTTAAAGATCCGCATATCCATGTTCCTGAAAATGATACCTTGGAAATACTTAAAACCTATGGTGTGAAGGTTATTTATCATCCTCTCCCAGAAATTACCAAGTTTTATCAAAGCTATCAGCATTGGGTTGATAAAAAAAGACCTTTTATAACAGCCAAATGGGCACAAAGTTTTGATGCTAAAGTGGGTTTTTTAAGCTCCAGAGCATACCTGACCAATTCGCTCGCTAATCAATTTACCCATCAGCAACGTTCACAAACCGATATTATTTTGACATCTGCCAATACTATTTTAGTCGATGATCCGAAATTGAATGTGCGCTTGTCAGATCCTTCTTTTGGTAAAATTATTGCTGTATTAGACACACATTTGCGCCTTACCGGTCGGGAACAATTTTTTAAACATTCACAGCAAGTGCATATATTTCATGCGCCGAATCAAAAACCAACATTCCATTTGCCGACTGTCGTATATCATCCTATTAGCCAGACTGATGTCGGTTTATGTTTACAAACCTTAGTGATGAAATTAGCCGAACTCGGATTTCACGATGTATGGCTAGAGGCAGGCCCAAAGCTAATGGCTGCCATGCACCAAGAAAAACTGGTTCAAGTCACGCATATTTTTTTAGTGCCTACCATTTTAGGAGAGAAAGGGATACATGCATACCAACTGGATTATCACTTTTTCAGTCAACCCTTTGAGTTACAATCAGAACAGATGAATGATAATATATTGACAACATTTATTTGGCAGGAACAGTGATGTTTACAGGTATTGTTGAGGCGACAGCCTTAGTTTTGCAAATCATTGGTGAAGATAATAACATGCGTATAGAAATTGAAAATCCCTTTGCAGGTGTTGAATTGGGAGATAGTATTGCTATTGACGGTGTTTGTTTAACAGTCATTCAACGTACATTACAGTCTCTATGGTTTGATGTATCTTCCGAGACTCTAGATAAAACCTATTTTAAATTGTTGACAGTACAGCAGAAGGTTAATTTGGAACAGGCCGCAAGATCAGATACTAAAATGGGTGGGCATTATGTTACAGGACATATTGATACCACCGCGGTGATTTCTTGTTTTGAGCAAATCGATAATTATGTTAAACTTCGTGTCAGTGGATTTACCAACGAACACAAGCGGTTTTTAATTCCCAAAGGAAGTATTACCTTAAACGGCGTGAGTTTGACCATCAATGTAGTGGTCGATGAGATGATTGAACTGATGTTAATTCCACACACTTTAAAGCACACCACTTTGCAAAATCAGAAGATAGGCCAGCTTTTGAATGTTGAATTTGATTATATGGCGCGCATGATAGCGCATCAAGTGGCATATTATTTACAACACGTGACACCATAGGTTTTAAATGAAAATCATGAATAATTTTATGCAATCCATTCAAAAAGCGATGAATGTACTTCAAGCTGGTGGCATGGTGATATTAGTTGATGATGAAAATCGAGAAAATGAAGGTGATTTGGTCATGGCAGCAGAGCTTGTGACCCCTGATGCGATAAACTTCATGGCAACATATGGTCGGGGATTAATTTGCTTGACGTTGACTGAAGAAAAAGTGGAGAAATTGCAGTTGCCGATGATGACACGCTGCAACCGTTCACCTTATGACACCGCTTTTACGGTATCAATAGAAGCTGCAACAGGTGTTTCAACAGGAATTTCAGCTAGTGATCGCGCCCATACCATTCTGACGGCCATTCATTCCGATTGCCGACCTTCTGACTTAATTTATCCAGGTCACGTATTTCCTTTGAAAGCAAAAGCCAAAGGCGTTATTGCAAGGCGTGGGCATACTGAAGGCAGTATCGATTTGATGCGTATTTCAGGCTTCCAACACTCGGCTGTGATCTGTGAAATAATGAATGAAGATGGGACAATGAGCCGCAGGGATGAGTTAAATTTATTTTCAGAAAAGCATCATCTACCTGTGATTAGTATTCAAGATATTATCAATTACCGAATTCAGACTGAATCATTAGTTTCTGAAAAAGTCCGAGCTCGAATTCCTGTGGAATCATTGGGCGATTTTCAAATGACTCTCTTCAACAATGATATCGATGAGCTTGAACATTTTGTCCTCTATAAACCGCTTATTGATAAGACTAAAACGCCTCTTGTTAGAGTACATTCAGAATGTTTGACCGGAGATTTATTGGGTTCATTAAAATGTGATTGTGGTCCTCAATTACACATGTCTTTAGAAAAAATCGCTAAAGAGGGTGGACTGTTAATTTATTTAAGACAGGAAGGCAGGGGAATAGGCCTTGCGAATAAACTGAGGGCTTATGTACTCCAAGAGCAGGGTTTAGATACGGTTGACGCTAATATAAGCCTAGGATTGCCTGTGGATAGTCGCGATTATTCGATTGCCTATCAGGTACTAAAATATTTTAATTGGAATCGTATTCGCCTGTTGACCAACAACCCTAAAAAATTAGAGTTTCTTCAGTTGTATGGTATCGAGATTGAAACCCGCGAGTCCCTCGAAATCGCCGTGAATTCTGAAAATAGAAAATACATTGAAATCAAACAAAAAAAACTGGGTCATTTGTTAAAAACAAAAAAATGACAAGTATGTTAAGTATAAGGATCGTTTGGCGATGAAAACCATCACAACAAGGCCCCATATCAATAATGATAGTATTCGTATTGCTGTAGTGGTAAGTCAGTTTAATAATTTTATTACCAGCCGATTACATCTTGGTTGTGTTGACCATTTACGTAAATGTGGAGTTGCTGCCAAGCATATTACTATCGTGGAAGTTCCTGGTGCTTTTGAGTTACCTTTGGTGGCCAAAAAACTTATACATACCCAGAATTATGATGTGATTATTACCTTAGGTGCAGTCATTCGAGGTGAAACAGACCACTATGATTATGTTTGTCACCAAGCAAGTTATGGATGCCAGCAAGTGGCACTTGAAACAGGATGTCCTGTTATTTTTGGTGTACTTACAACAGACAATGAGGAACAAGCACTTGCCAGGGTTGGCGGACGTCATGGACACAAAGGTGTTGATGCAGCCTCAGCTGCATTAATGATGTTTGATATCATCGATCAAATCCAAAGTTGAGTGAGAGGAATGACAAATTTTATTTTTATTACAGGTGGCGTGGTTTCTTCTCTAGGCAAAGGTATTGCTGCAGCATCTTTAGCAGCCGTATTGGAATCGAGAGGCTTGAAAGTGACGCTCATAAAGCTAGATCCCTATATTAACGTCGATCCGGGAACAATGAGTCCTTTCCAGCATGGCGAAGTATTTGTGACCCATGATGGTGCTGAAACAGATTTGGATTTGGGACATTATGAACGCTTTATTCAGACACCAATGTCGAGCTTAAATAATTTTACCTCAGGTCGTATTTATGACAATGTCATTAAAAAAGAAAGAAGAGGTGATTATTTAGGAAGCACTGTTCAGGTGATCCCTCACATCACAAATGAAATTAAGCGTTGTATAAAATTAGGCGCTGATAGATCCGATATTGCTTTGGTTGAAATTGGTGGCACTGTTGGCGATATTGAGTCATTGCCGTTTTTAGAAGCGATTAGGCAAATGCGAATGGAGCTTGGCAGTCAAAAGACTTTATTTATTCATTTAACCTTAATTCCTTATATAGCAACTGCAGGTGAAACCAAAACAAAACCCACACAACATTCTGTAAAAGAATTGCGTTCTATTGGGATTCAGCCTGATATTCTCATTTGCCGTTCAGAAAAACCTTTAGCTGAACATGATAGAGAAAAAATAGCCTTATTTAGCAATATAGTGAAACAGTCCGTAATTGGTTTGCCTGATGTAAAAAGTATTTATCAGATACCGATGATTCTCAAAGACGGCCAAGTTGATGACATTGTTGTTAAACATTTCGCCATTGATGCCAAACCAGCCGATTTATCAGATTGGCATACCGTATTGGCAGCACAAGCTATTCAGAACCTACAAGTTAAAATTGCATTAGTGGGTAAATATACTGAACTCAATGATGCTTATAAATCAATCCATGAAGCTTTGCAACATGCCGGTATTCACAGTCAAACCAAAGTGGAAGTGTTTTATTTAGATGCTGACAGAGTCATTGATGAGGGTGTTGACATCTTATCAGATGTTAATGGAATTTTGATTCCTGGTGGTTTTGGACATCGTGGCATTGAGGGGAAAATTAAAGCTATCCAATATGCTAGAGAAAATCATATTCCATTTTTCGGAATATGTTTGGGGATGCAAACGGCAGTGATTGAATTCGCTAGAAATGTAGTTGGTCTTGCACAAGCGAATTCAACTGAGTTTGATTCACAGACACCCTATCCCGTCATTGGTTTAATTCAAGAGTGGCGCACCACAGATGGTCGAATCGAGCAACGTTCTGAGCACACTGATTTGGGTGGAACGATGCGATTAGGCGCTTACTACTGTGAATTGAACCCAGACACACTTGCCATGCAGATGTATGGTAAAACGCCGATTGTAGAACGTCATCGCCATCGTTATGAGGTGAATGAAAATTTTGTGACTGAATTTGAAAAACATGGTCTAGTAATTTCAGGGCGAGCTGCTGAAAACACATTGGTTGAAATGGTTGAGTTACCATCTCATCCATTTTACGTTGCTTGTCAGTTTCATCCTGAGTTTTTATCTACGCCAAGAAAACCACACCCTATTTTTAATCAATTTGTTAAAGCCGTACGAATACACAAGGAAGGCAAATGAAATTACAAGGACATGAGGTCGGTTTACAACAGCCATTTTTCTTGATTGCGGGACCCTGCGTCATCGAAAATGAATACATTGCCATGCAGGCTGCAGAAGTATTAAAAAATATTTGTGAAGAATTATCCATTCAATTAATTTACAAATCCTCGTTTGATAAAGCGAATCGATCGTCTGCGGAGAGTTATCGCGGTCCAGGTATTACCCAAGGTTTGGAAATATTAAATCGCGTAAAAAACCAATTTAATTTATCGATATTAACGGATGTTCATGAAGACACACCGTTAGATGAAGTTATCGATGTGGTTGATGTGTTACAAACACCCGCATTTTTATGTCGACAGACCAATTTTATTCAACGCGTTGCAGCAACAGGCAAGCCTATCAATATTAAAAAAGGACAGTTTTTATCACCCTGGGATATGAAAAATGTGGTTATAAAAGCACAGAGCACTGGTAATGAAAATATTATGGTCTGTGAGCGAGGCTCATCTTTTGGATACAATAACCTAGTATCCGATATGCGCTCTCTAGCGGTTATGCGAGAAACAAACTGTCCGGTGGTGTTTGATGCTACGCATTCCGTTCAATTGCCCGGTGGTAATGGATTGGTATCAGGTGGTCAAAGGGAATTTGTTCCTGTACTGGCAAGAGCTGCGGTATCCGTAGGTATTGCAGGCTTATTTATGGAAACCCATCCCAATCCTTCCCAGGCATTAAGTGATGGACCGAATAGCTGGCCTCTTCATCTAATGAAACCGTTATTACAACAATTAAAATCATTGGACAATGTCGTAAAAAATGCCAATTATTGGCCAGAGCATGATAAGGATATTCGATAATGCAACAACCATCCACTACTTGTAAAGTTTTAGCATGGGCAGGGATTATTCCTTATCTGCTTATTTTGGCCGCTGTATCGATGAATAAAATTTATTCTTTGATAGGGTATATACCATCTCCTAATCATTTTTCTGCAGTTTTTTTAAAACTAAGTGACTTTATCTGGCCAATTGCAGTTGTGATTGTAAGTACCTATACCGCATTGATAGTGACATTCATTGCTGGCAGTCAATGGGGTGTTGCCTCTAAACTAGAAGAAAAATCATCCACAAAGGTGATGGTATGTAGTAATTTAGCCATGGTCTTTGCATGGTTAGGCATGTTGGTACCTAACTGGATTATCAGTTTTGTGATGTTATTAACGTGTTTATGGTTGGTTTTATTAGTGGATGTGCGTTTAACCAAGCATGGGATTTGGTCTCCAGCCTATTTAAGGCTCCGTATTTTTATCACGGCCTCTGTTTCAATATGTTTAGCAATATTGCTGCTATATCTCGGAAGGCCTTTTTACCATTGAGAAATGGTATATTAAGTCTTTTTTAACATCAAAAATTGCTTCCCTGGTTTTTTGTGCTAATTTTAATTCATAGGTGTTTTTTTAAATCATAATGAATTAAGGATGAATTATGCTTGATAAAAAAAAGAAGTCAGTATTCAATATTGCTATTATTTCATTGGTCATTTCATATTCGCCCATTAGTTTTAGTATTTGTGGGCATGATGAATTGGATGCAAAGTTTAGATGTGAGCAACAAATGCATCGTAGTAATTGCAGTTGTGTGAAAGTACATGATGCCAAAGGTTGCCATATCTATGGTAAGCAGGCATTTCAGTGTCGTTGGAATTGATGGCCAAACAACAATGCGAAGGCTTCTTTCTAATAGTTTTTATTGTGAAATAAAAACATCACAATGGCAGAGCTTAAACTGAGTGCCGTGATAAAATAAAGTACAACATCAAGGCGTCCAGTTAAACCTACAATATAACCAGAAAGTGTAGGGGTGATGATGCTTGACAATGAATAGCAAACACACATGATACCCAGTGAGGTGGCTGCACGGTTCTGCGCAATATTAACATTAACCACATAAAATGGTGCATTATCACCCATTGAGAAACCAATCCCTAGAGTAATAAAACAAACAATCCATGGCAAAGCATGCGGCCAATAATTTACTGATGATGATAGGATAAGTGCGTGTCTGTCGATAACTTTTGGTTTTTTGAAAAATTTTATCTGATTATTAAATAGGTGGATAACCAGATCATAAAGAAATTCAAATAGAATCCAAATACAAAATATCCAATATGATTGGCAAGTAGGGTAGGGTTTAGGCAAAGTAATCGCAATGGAGTTTTTTTCATTTTTAGGGAACCGGTTAATGCAGATGTTTATTTAACATATTCGAGTTCAGATTGATTTACATATTGAGAATCTTTAGGGGTATTAGTGGAATTTTTAACCAAATAGGCGCCCATAATACTGTAAGAATAGATATTGCCATAAAACAATAGTGCCAGCCCACATGACTAATTACCCATGATACAAGCAGTCCACCAGTCACTGACAGCTCTGATAACGCAGGGAAAATTTGGACCTTCAGAAAGCCCAAACAAGACCCTTAGTGTTACAAACATATAAAAATTTCTGCACAATCCAATACAAAGAATTGAAATACTCCATATGATCGTTGAAATTACTAATGTTTTTTTCGCACCAAATGTATCTGCAGAAATACCACCTGGAAAAGTAGAGAATATCTATCCAATACCAAAAGCACCGAGAATTAAACCAACATCACTTTCTGAGAATTGAAAATCTTTGGCAATTAAGGTAAAAGGATATCCCATCTATGTTCTGTCGATATAATTGAGCATTGAAATCAGAAATAACATACTTACAACAAGCCAGCGAAAATTGGTTTTGGTAGTGTTTAGATTCATTCTACCTAACTGGTTATAAAAAAATTTTCATATCATTTCATTTTAATTTTTATTTGTCTAGTGAAAAATAAGGAGGCCAAAAGCCCCCCTGATGATTTTATGATATTTTTCCACAAGCAAGCCGAGCTCCGCCACCACCTAAATTAGGTTTATCTGAGTAATTGTCACCACCAGCATGAATCATAATGGCATGATTTTTTAAATCACTTACTTTCAATCGAGGTGCTAAAACGGGGGTATTGGCCACGCCACTATCGTTGACTACTAAAACAGGTAGATCACCTAAATGTCCCTCTTTATATGGCCCCAAGTGCTTTCCAGCTTGTTTAGGATCTAAGTGACCACCGGCCTTCATGGCATGATCACCGCAGTCGGCATGCTCATGTAGGTGAAAACCATGTACTCCTTTCGGTAATCCTTTCAAATGAGGGGTGATGAGCAAACCATGTTGACTATCTTCAAATACAATATTTCCCACGAGTTTATTTTCACTTGAGTAAACTTGCGTTGTAATTGTATCGGCATATATGCTCTTACAGAAGCATAAACTACTGAGAAGAAGTAAATAGACTTTTTTATTCATTTGGGTAAATTCTCCGTGGTATACATCATTAATGGTGATGAGGCCTGTCATCTGTTTCAGACAGCACTTCCGTTACAGATCTATTTTTCAGTAAAAAAAACATTCCTGCAAGCGAAATACTTGCCCCTATACTTTCGATAATTTTTTTTGTTGGAGATTGCTTGCCATTTAAAATCCATGAAACAATAGTTACACCACTTATGCCTAATATAATGATGAGTGCAGCTAGTTTTCTATTGACTGGCAGGGGTTTGGGTGAGGGAGGAATATCGATGATAAATGGTTCAGTCACTTTAGAAGGGGATGCGTTTTTCGTTTCCAGATGAATTATTGGTTCAAGATTTTCATCGATGCCATCGATAATTACAAATGATTCATCAATTGGGTGTTCTGTTTGATTATTCATGGAAATTCCTTTGTTAAATACATTCAAAAACCGACAATCCTACTGTGATGAGAACTAATATAGAGCAAGCTCATGAAAAAAGGGAAAGTCGTAGCCACAACAAGATAGCAAATTTTTTCTATGAAAGATTGAATTTTTCAAGCAGGATTTAAAATAGCATCTACACTTAAAAGTATTATGCTATTTTATGCGTTGAAGGAGTTCAAGGATGAACAAATTAGAGCGACTTAAAAAAATACAAAACGATCTGATCTTTCAAAATCTTCAGCAATTGGCTCTCGGTAAAATAATCTTGCAACGTCAGATCCAAAAAATACAACAGCAAAAAAGATATAAAAAGTTTCTGCGCCTATTAAAAAACCGTTTATATCGTTCAAAAAAAATAAAATTGCGTATGCATCAATTAAATAAACGTCATCAACCTAAAGTAACTAAAAAACCATCAATTGTGAGCTTTAGTTTTTTTTCAGCTGTTGAGCGTCAGGATGATGTTAAATTCAGATCAATTTGCGGTTTATAGGCTATAATTGTTTAAAGAGATTTAAAAGGATATGAATATGAATGCCACTCAGAAAATATACTCTCAAGTATTTGCTAACTTTTATGCACTTATGCTTAAAACCCAAAATTATCATTGGCACGTTAGAGGGCCACATTTTAAACCACTGCATCTTTTTTTTGAAGAGCAATATCAAGCATTATTTGGATTAGTCGACACCATTGCCGAACGAATGATAGCTTTAGGTTTTAGTGTTCCAGCTAATTTCACTTTTCTCAATGACTTAAAATCAATACCCGATGGCGATCATTCCTTATCAGCCAATAAAATGGTCATTGATTTAAGTCAAGACTATGTGCATTTAATTGATTTAGTCTATCAATTGATTGATAAGGCCAGAGAAGAAGAAGACGAAGCCTCTTTGTCTATGTTTTCAGATATCTTAGTCGTACTTGAAAAAACACTTTGGATGCTTAGAGCTACTGGGGATGTTTCTTAATCCCCAGTTGATAACCAATTTTTTCGATCTAGGGCTCTTTTTTTAGCAAGCATCATATCGAGCTGTTCAAATGTTTCACGTTCATCTTCTAAGTTAAGTTGTAGCAATGTGCGACTGGATGGATCCATTGTGGTTTCTCTTAATTGCAATGGATTCATTTCTCCAAGTCCTTTAAAGCGTTGTACTTGAATCGACTTGCTATTTTTTTTGGCGTGCTTGTTGATAAACTTCTCTTTTTCAGCGTCATTTTGTGCATAGTAAACATTTTGACCGATATCGATACGATACAACGGAGGCATGGCTGCATAAATATGACCAGCCTTGACTAAAGGATGAAAATGTTTGAAAAATAAAGCACATAGTAGTGTTGCAATATGAGCACCATCTGAGTCGGCATCGGCTAGGATACATATTTTCCCGTAACGTAGCCCTTCAGTTGATTTATGGCCAGGTTCCACGCCTATAGCAATGGATATATCTCGAATTTCTTGTGAATTGAGTATTTGCTGACCATCCAGCTCCCAGCAATTTAGAATTTTACCTCTTAGGGGTAGTATGGCCTGAAAATTTTTAAATCGCGCTTGTTTGGCCGATCCGCCAGCAGAGTCTCCCTCTACTAGAAATAGTTCGGTTTCTTCAACTTTTTGTGAAACACAGTCGGTCAATTTTCCGGGGAGAGCAGGACCTTGTATCAGGCGTTTGCGACTGACGGTTCTCGATTGTCTCATACGTTTTTGAGCGATTTCAATCGCGAGCTCAACAATTTGCTCGCCTTGCTGACGCTGTTGATTTAACCATAGGCTGAATGCATCTTTGATGACATTTTGAACCATCAGGGTAACTGCTCTTGAGCTTAAGCGTTCCTTGGTTTGACCTGCAAATTGTGGGTCGTGACATTTGATGGATAATACAAAGTGACAACACTCCCAGATATCATCAGCAGTGAGCTTAATGCCGCGTGGAATAAGGTTGCGCAATTGACAAAACTCAACAAGTGCGTCATACAATCCTGCTTTCAAACCATTAACATGTGTGCCTCCTAAAACGGTGGGAATGAGATTGACATAACTTTCTTGCATCACAGGCTCATGAAAGGCCTGCCAAGTTACAGCCCAAGATACGGCGCTATCTTGTGTTTCTAGGTCGCCACAAAAAGGTGGGTTAGGGAGTGTGGGGTGAGGTACATGTTGTTGCAAGTAGTTGGCTAGACCCTCTTGGTAGCACCATTGTTGTTCGGTTTGTAGAATTTTATTTTTTAGGCAAATGGTCAATCCTGGGCACAATACCGCTTTTGCTCTTAGCAAATGCTCTAAGGGTTTTACCGCAATACTTGGGTGGTCAAAATATTTTTCATCAGGCCAAAATCGAAGGCTAGTACCTGTTTTTTTCGTGGAGCCAGACAACTCTTCTAATTCCCTTAATTTTGCCCCATGTGCAAATTGCATTGTATAAATTTTTTTATTTCGATGGATGGTGACTTCAAGTTGTTTTGATAGCGCATTGACGACCGATACGCCAACACCATGCAGACCGCCAGCATACTTATAATTTTGTTTGGAAAACTTACCTCCCGCATGTAATCGCGTCAGAATGACTTCCACGCCTGTGATCTTTAATTGGGGGTGTAAATCAACGGGCATGCCTCGACCGTCGTCATTAACCTCTAATGAGCTGTCTTCATGTAAAATAACTTCGATATACTTGGAATGGCCAGCTAAGGCTTCATCAACGCTATTATCAATCACTTCTTGCAGTAAATGATTAGGACGAGAAGTATCCGTATACATGCCTGGGCGGCGCTGTACTGGCTCTAAGCCACTTAATACTTCAATATGTTCTGCAGTATAGGTCGTTGAGGTCATGATTGTCATAAGAAAGGTTTTTTTTAATTTTACCATGTAAGCAGGATTTTCCAAGGTTTTAATCCGTTTTGTTAGCGCTTACTTATGGACAAAGTTATTTAGCCATTAAAAGGTCGCTTACATCGGGTTTTTTTAATTCCACTTCAACATCCTAACCCAGCTTTACTGGGGGTAGATCTTGCCACATGGTGGTATAGGAAGGGGAACGCTGTTCGGATTTCATTTGCCATGGCATGGTGTTGATGCCTTCTGCGGCTAGATAAATACTACGTTTTCCGTATTTATGTTGGATGGCGTCTAAGGTTTCCATAAATGCGGCTGATTTTTTGGGGAGTTCGGACTTTAATAGGCTCGATTGTGAGTGATAGCAAATGTGTTCGAAAAATACGCCTACTTTATGATAATGAAAATTCGGTTTGAATATTGTTTTTAAGGCATATTTAGCATATGTCGTAATCATGCGAATATCATCGGTGGGTTGTGGTAATTTTATCTGACAGCGGTTTTGGTATTGTGGTCTTTTTTCTTGGAAGGGGTTAGTGCGAATGAATACACTGATAATGTCAACTTTTCCGCCTTGCTCTCTAAGCTTCGCGGTTGCACGTGCGCAATGGTGGCTGATGGCTTGTGCCAACACATCACTATCGGTTTGGCAGCTCCCGAAGCTTTTACTGGCGACAATAGATTTTTTTGCTTGAGGTGGATTCAGTTCGTGACAAGCAAATCCTTGTAATTCTAAGATGGTTTGCATCATCGGTAGGCCAAATCGTTGGCGCATGTGGTGCGGGGATTGTTGTTTAAGATCGGCTGCTGTCTCAATTCCCAAGGCTTTTAATTTTGCAGACCATTGTCTCCCGATACCCCAGATGTCTTCAACAGCAATCAGTTCAAGCCAAGGCTTATGCAATTCGAGCTTAAATACTGAGATCTGTTTGCTTTTTTTGGCAATATAGTTGGCAGCTTTAGCGAGTGTTTTTGAAGCGCCGATGCCAATCGACGTTGGAATACCAACATCACGCCATATTTTTTGTCTGAGGTGTTGGCAGAAAGGTTCATGTTGGGAAAGCGGAAGGCTTTTTAAGTTCAAAAATGCCTCATCAATGGAGTAAATTTCAATCTCTGGCCATTCTGCTTCAATGACTTGCATCACGCGGGCAGATAAATCGCCATAGAGGGCATAGTTTGATGAAAACACCTGCACATGATGGGATTGGCACCATTTTTTGATAGTGAAATAAGCTTGCCCCATTTTAATATTGAGTGCTTTGGCTTCATTAGAACGCGCAATAACGCAACCATCATTGTTCGAAAGCACAATAATGGGTTTGTCTAGTAGATCGGGGCGAAACAAACGTTCGCAACTGGCATAAAAATTATTACAATCAACTATGGCAAACATGATGATGCCGTATGAATAATATGGGTTACAACACCCCAGATGACTAAATCTGAACTCTCAGAAATATCAATGGGTTGAAACTCGGAATTTTCAGGAAGCAATTGTACTTTATTGTGTTGTTGATACAGGCGTTTGACGGTCAGTTCACCTTGGATAGCAGCAATGACAATTTTTCCATGGGTGGCTGGAATACTTCTGTCGACAATCAGTAGATCACCTGATTGAATATTGGCCCCAATCATTGATTGGCCCTCAGCCCTGACAAAAAAAGTAGCCGCAGGATGTTTAATCAGGTAGGTATTCAAATCAAGATGATCTTCAATATAATCATCAGCAGGTGATGGAAATCCTGCTTGTACACGGCTGCCATACAAAGGACAAGTAAACTGTTCTAAATCCAAAAAACGCTTAATTGCGTCCAATTTAGCAATGGGGATGCGTATAGGTTGGGTTGGCTCTCCTTTAGGACGCCCTGCACCAGTTCTTTTGCCACCATGTGTCATCAATAACCTCTATTTTGATATTTGTACATTAATCAAAATATAAATCATATTTAAGAAAAAGCAAGTGATTGTATATGAACAATGCTACTGAGGGTGCGTGTGACGATAGCCAATGTGGTGAGTAATAAGTCCACCGTATAAACAAAGGGGAACTTGTGCATGAGGACGCTTATTTCTCGACAAAACTCAGATAAATAATAAGAGCAACCTTTGGTGTTAGGAAAGAACAAGGCATAAGCCGTATCTAAAAGATGATTTAAACAGGTTAAAGAACCAATGAGGAATTCTTCACAAGCTTGCAGTAATACCATAAGAGGTGTTGCGCATTGTATAAAAAAATCCGAGAAAGAATCATAGATATCAAATAAACCCGGCTTATCGTGAGAGCCGGAATAAAAACTTGCCGTATTGATTCTTGCTGTGAAAAATTGATTAGTCATTTTAAATATTAGTAAGGTAAGGCAAAATGCCAATCAGCTTGATTAGAAAGCGCTTCAAGCATGATTTCTGCACGGATACTATTACCTTTTTGATTTACTCTAGGACTTAACGCCACAACACCAGCACGTCCAGGAACGACGGCAACGGTATATCCAGAAACACCGCTTTTAGCAGGCATTCCAGTTCGAACCATATGCGTACCGGTGTCATCATAGAGTCCACAGGTGGCCATGATGGCAAGGGTGATTTTACAGGTTTCTCGTGAGATGATTTGCTCTTGTGTTTTCACACAACGCCCGCCATTGGCCAATAATGTCGGCAAATAAAGCATTTGTTCAATAGTGGCTTCATAAGAACATAGTGCAAAATACAAATCTAAGGTTTCAGTAACACTTTTGCCGAGATTGTTGCGACTTTGTAATAGGTAGGCCAGGGCGCGATTTCTATCGCCGGTACGTTTTTCAGAAGCAAAGACGACATGATTCATGTTCAGACGTTGATCAAATAGCGTCATCACCCAGCGTTCTAGCCAGGAAAATGTGTGTTCACCGACCCCTGGAATACGCGAACATAAGGCAATGGCGCCGGCATTAACCATGGGATTGGAGGGTTTAGGCCCGAATCGTTCTAAACGTGTGATGGATGCAAAATCATCACCGCTGGGCTCAACTTTAACCCAATTTAATACTTGTTCGACACCCACTTCTTCAAGAAGGCCTATCAAGGGGATAAGCTTGCTGGTGCTTTGAAGTGTAACAGGCGGACAAGGCATATTGCTAAACATCATGGCTGGCCCATCAATGGTTTGAACGGCGAGCGCTGTGAGATCTTTATCAACAGAAGCCAGTTCTGGAATATAGTTTGCCGTATCGCCATCATGACAAGATTGCGCTTGTTCAACAATTTTTTTTAAAACATCTGAATTGATTTGCATAAGCATATGTCTATTAATGTTTATATTGAATCATTTTAACTCACTATAACATAGTTTGTATTATTTATTTTAAAAAAATTATTTTTAAGCGATTTATTCTTTCGTTTATATAGGGAAGGGCGTAAAAAAACGTCTGCTAGACGACACTCAATTTAATCAGCTCTCAGCGTATACAAATACCGCTATTATGGGAGGCAAATCATGAAATGTATAGCATTGGATTTAATGCAATGACGACTATTTAAAAAACATAGATTACAGAATTAAGCTATAATTAGATTAAATTAATTCAAATTGTTTTCAGTGTAATCAATAAGGATGATTAATGAAAGACCTCAGTCAGTTTTATTATGCATTAACACAAAGCTCTGTGAATTTTACCCGAAACCCGCAGGGTGCTCCTAATATTCAACGATTGATTGATGGCAAACCATTCTGGCCTGCCCCCACTCTACCCATTATTAAAAAGCAAAAATCACTTATCTTGGCTGACGGGACGGCAAGCTGCTGGCTACCTGAAAAAATTGAGATGGTGAAAATAGAACTTGGTAAATTAATTGACGAAGGGTTTTTGATTTACATGTGGCAATATGGCCGTGTTGTCCCGATTGACAAGCATCTTTTATCAACGCTGGATAATCCAGATATTCGAAAGGCTATGACCCTTGCTTATACACAGGATATAACTACGGCTGCGGTTGCTCAAAACAAGATCACTCATGATGAAGTTCAGGTGCTTGATGACTACTGGCTAAACTTTGTTTTATCAGCCGAGGATGAGCCTGGTGAGCGCATTATACGTACCAGTGAACTTTATGGTTTAAGCTATCAAGAGGTAAAGTTGTTAATTAAAATTTTAAATACCAGCACGTCAATACCCACGAAAATAATTCATGATGAATTTTCTGAAACAGCATGCTGTAGGGCTGAGATATTAAGTAAAGATAAGGGTGATATTGTACTCGAGCAAGATTATAGGAAAATTCATTTTGAAGTATTTGAAGTAGATGCCTTAGTCTCTCTGATTGTCGAGGATAAACAAGCTAGAGTGGGTGAGTTTTATTTGAGTCAAGGTGACTTAGTGAAGATTGAAGCGCTTGACTTGCAAAGGTCAAATATATCTGCGGAAAACCTCAACTTCCTTCTAAAGACCGCACCTAGCTTACGGACAATTGATTTGTATCTTTGTCAAAGTCTGAACAAAAAGCTTGAGATTTCCACAGAAAGCCTTGCTGGTCTTGAAAAGATTGTCTTATCTAGCTCCAACATATCTGCGGAAAACCTCAACTTCCTTCTAAAGACCGCACCTAGCTTACGGACAATTGATTTGAATTGTTGTCAAAGTCTGAACGAAAAGCTTGAGCTTGCTCCAGAAAGCCTTGCCCGTCTTAAAGAGATTGATTTATCTTACTCCAACATATCTGCGGAAAACCTTGGTATCCTTCTAAAGTCCGCACCTAATTTACGGACAATTGA
>Ga0247843_1004978_pt1 | contig 19092 bp, 21 predicted proteins | sample LaCruzMarch2017__FD_192420 | JGI IMG/M metagenome (GOLD analysis project Ga0247843, IMG submission 192420) | Freshwater microbial communities from meromictic Lake La Cruz, Castile-La Mancha, Spain - LaCruzMarch2017_8m | ecosystem: Environmental > Aquatic > Freshwater > Lake | place: Spain...
TCCTTGCTCCTTCAAATAAAGTTGATTAAAACTCTATTATAGGGCAACGGCGCCTTGCGTAATTATACTGTTTGGCCTCTCACTTTTAGATGGCCCGAGGTCTCATTCTTAGATGGCCCAATACAATTGTTATCATCTGACATTTTCACGAGGCAGGTATAGTGAAGTGAAATGTTGAGCCTTGCCCAAGTTCGCTTTCAACCCATATTTTTCCATCGTGAGCTTCAACAATTCCTTTAACTATCGATAAACCAAGACCTGTACCGAGATTGTGGTTCTCTTTTGCCTGCCAGTAGCGATCAAATAAGTATGGAATATCTTTGGTGGCTATGCCGTACCCACTATCCTGAATAGAGAAATGTAAATGATTTCCTTTGAGGCGTAAGCTTATTTTTATAATTCCACCGCTCGATGTGAATTTTAGAGCATTTCCTAAAAGATTCGCCAAGACTTGAGAGATTTTTTCCTGATCACATGAGATTATTAAATCCTCTATCTCAGAAGACATTTCAAGCTTAATACCTTTTTGATCGATCAAAGGGTGTAACATTTCAACGACAGAAGAAGTCAATTTAATGATGTCTGTATTCTTCTTTTCAATAATAAGAGTGCCTGATTCTATCTTAGAGAGATCAAGAATACTTTTAATTAAAGTTGTCGCTTTTTCTGTAGCGTTTTTAATAGCGTCAATTTTAGTTTTGAAATTTCTCCATGCTTCTTCTGAAATACCCTCTGGTTTAATTTTTTCTAATATTTGGGCATTAATGGAAATAGATCCAAGAGGATTTTTTAAATCATGAGAAACTATTTCTATAACATCCTCTCTTGTTCTTATGGCCTCTTTCGCTTTTTTATAAAGCCGAGCATTTTCAATATAAAGTGCAGAGCGATTTGCAACTAATTCTGCAAAAACAAAATCCATATTCGAAAATGTTCTACCTGATTCAGCCATAATAAGAGAAATCGATCCAATCTTTCTTCCCTGAATTTGAAGAGGTATTATCATTTTTTTTAATGAAGGTTCTTCGTGATCAACATGATTAATTAATAATTCTATGGCCCTACTTGTTGGTAATACTAACATGCGATTCGAACTTGATGCATCAATGGAGGAGACAGCTTTTTGCTTTAACTGATTATCTTCAATCATCGAAACAGTACATGCATCGGCAAGCCTCGGAACCAAAATGTTTGCGATCCTTTGTAAACATTCTTGATAGTCAGAAGTCTCAGATAACAGTCTATTCGTTTCTAAAAGAAATTGCTGTTGTTCCTCAGCTTTCTTCATTTCGGTAACGTCTCTTATGACTGCAGAAACTAAGTCACCACTTTCAGTTGGAAGTGGTGCAATTGAAATATCTACTGGGAATTCAGTACCATTCTTTCTCTTTGCCCATAAATCTAGGTGTCTACCCATCGACTTCGATGTTGGGTTTTTTATATATTCATTTCTTTGCGTGATATGAGGTTCTTCGTACCTTGAAGGAATTAAGATTTCGAAGGGTTGACCTATTAACTCGTTTGTTGAATATCCAAACCAATTTAAAACCTGCTGATTGATAAAAACAATGTTTGATTTTGAGTCAACTAAAACAATAGCATCGTAAGAGGATTCCAAGAATCCTTTAAACTTTTCTTCGCTTTGTTTTAGGTCTGTTACATCGTGGGCAATGTCATAAAACCCTTGAACTTTCCCTTCTGATAACTCAGGAAAGTATTGAGCAATTGTATGTTTGATACTGCCACTGGGCAGTGTGATTTCTCTTTCAAAAGTCTGCACATCGCCCTTAAGTACGCCTTCGATGAAGGGTTTTGTATTATTATAAAGTTCTGGTCCAAGCAAAAATTTTATATCATGACCCTTAATTTCGGCAGGGGACTTTCCGAAATATTCAGAATAAGCATTGTTTGCATGGATATTAACGAGGTCGCTATTCCAGTAACCAACAAGTGCCGGAACTGCATTTAATATTTTTTTTAATTCATTCTCATTTTTTTGAATTTCAATTTTTGTATGCATTATTTCTGTTATGTCATTTATTACTGCAAAAAAACCTTGAACTCCCTCAGGGGTGGTATCTGGTAAATAGGTAACTTCAACTATTCTTTCACCAACAGATTGAAAAGGAATTCTACTTCTAAATTTTTGGATCTTACCTTTGAGCGCCATTTCGACATAGGGTTTTATGATTTCAAAGACATTCTCTCCTAAATGCTCTGGAACAGACTTGCCAATAGTTAATTCTCTTGAAGACTCGAACCATTTTTCATAAGTGTTATTTACATATTTATAAATTAAAAATTTATCAACGTAGCTTACTAATACAGGTAATGTGTTAAGGGTGATGTCTAGAAACTTTTCTCTGTTTTTTTCTTTCTCAAGCCTCTTGGCCTCTCTTGTTGTCTTCTCTTCTTTTAAGTTCTTAAGTTCAGTAACATCCTCGAGTTGATGAATGATGTATTTTATATTTCCAGATTTTTCTATTACAGGTATATTTACTGTCTTCCAATATCTAATATTATTTTCACTTTTTTCTGATTCAAAACCTTTGGTACGATATTCTTTTATGGTCATCGTATCAGTAATTCGATTTCGAATTACTTTTTCAAGGGAAATTCGTAGTTCTCTCATCTCTGTGTCTAGTGGGCCATCAGCATTGTCTGGAAATGCTTCAAAGAGACCTTTTCCCAGAATTTTTTCACAATTAGTCCCTCGAACATTAAGATAAGCATCATTTATCGCAACGATAGTAAAGTTTGAGTTTGGCTCAAGAATTAAGAATAAACTTGGTGTAGATTCTAGCAAAACTTGAAATTCAGGCCTGAAAATAGTCGAATGATTGCATTTATTTATATCCATTTAGGATAGCTACACAAAATCAAACTTTATTTGCATGATATTAATCATTTTTAAGATAAATTAAATTTATGAAATAAAATATTAATAATGGCTAAACCTTAAGGCCTTTAATATGTTTACTTAAACTATATATCTTGTTGATATTGTTAATTTCGTATTCATGGACTCAGTATTGGGAATTCATTCAGGTTATGAGCAGGTACCACCCTTCTTTTCGCCATCTAGAAAAGATGGTTTTTTATAGCACTATCCTTACATGAGTCGGAGATTGTTTATAAATCTCCGACTTCTGAATACCAACAATACTTCATGATTGAGAATCTATTGCACGAGACGCATTTTAAAAGATCCGGTGTTAAATCCATTTCCATTAAACGGATCGAATACTATCGCAAAGAGCGATGTTTTATCATAACATTTTGTTTATCGATCACACGTTTTCGATAGTCTTTCTATCGTCGTTGTAATGTATGTAAATACTTATCTGTCTTCTAGTCTTGAACTCACAATTTTCCATCTAAATAGATGTCCTAAAAGTATAGTTGAAGCTCCGGAAATAATGTATTCTGGAGAATGCATCCAAGTGCCATAACTTAAAATAATTAATCCCAAGAATTGAAGAAAGAAATTGGCAGGATACACATGAAGAAGGGCCAGCTTTCCAAGAGTTGTTTCAGACATTTCTTGGGGATTAACATTTATCACGGCCGAATAAGCAATTAATCTGGCAATAACAATTGATACAAAAGCCATCTTCCAGTTTTGAAGCCACAGATAATAAAAAAACCAAATAGATCCTATAAGGTCTATGATGAGTGCCCTCGGATGGAAAAACTTTAATACATATTTTTCAAGAAATGTGAATCCGTGCTCTACAGTAATAATATGAGATTGACCAATGTTAAGTGAACTTGATTTCATAATATTATCCTTTGTTAAATTCTACATCCTGTTTCCGAATGGGTAGGTTTCTGGAAATTTTTTCTTATCAAAGTTTGTTTCTATCGGCGCTAGTGAGTTTGAATGATCAATATAAATAAATGCATCATAACGATTTGCTAACGAAGTAGGAACGTAGTTTCCCCGATGTTCAATTTCCGGATCATAAACAACACCAATTGCTCGATGACCCATAACTTGATTTAAGGGTGATCCATGATCTAAAGGATCAAAAACTAAATAAAAATTAGGATTACCAATTTCTCCAACAGCATGATGGCATGCATGTTCAACACTACCTGTTCTTGCCTCTGGGATATCGTATTTTAAGATGGGACCATTCCATTTATAAGATGCTGTTACTGAACCATCATATGAACCAAATCCAATAAGTCCTACATTTTCGGGACCGTAGATCTCTCTTGCTAACCCTCCAATATTGAGGTGTCCACTTGTGACCATATCAGTTGCCCGATAATCTCCCACATGAGTATTGTGGGCCCAAACAATGGCTTTTGAATGAGTTCCATGATGTTCCAACAACATTTCTAAAGTAGACATCATATGTTCATCTCTGACGTTCCAAGAATCTTCTTCGCCAAATATCATCGCTCGATAGTACTTTTCGGCACTCGCAACAATCTTTGTATTTTGTTTCATGTCAAACCAAGACTCGGTTTGATTGTTTGTACGCATATTTTTTTCTAATACTTCTTTTAAGACATCTAACACCTGGCCTTTGCAACCTTCAGGCGCTTTAAAAAGTGATTTTGCATATAACTTTTCATCATGACGAAAAGGTTCAAGGCAAGCATATTTTTGCTCTACCAGTTTTGCTAGATCTGGATCAATTTTCTGTAAGGTTAATATAACCTGATCCATAGATTCATAAAATGAATAGAGATCTAATCCGTAAAATGAGACTTTAGAATTAGATTCTCTGTTCCAATCTTTAAGCCAGTCTGTAAACCATAATAATTCAAGATTTGCCCACATCCATGTTGGCCATCGATCAAAAGTTGAAAGAATTTTGTGACTGTCCTCATTTGGTCCCTGACCTTTTATGAATTGATTAATTCTTTGACAGGCCGGCCAGTCCCCTTCAACAGAGATAAAATTAAAACCATGGTGCTCTATCAATTCTTGAGAAATGAGTTGTCTCCATTTGTAATACTCTTGAGTCCCATGGCTTGCCTCACCAATCATAACAATTTTTTTATTTTTAATAGAATCGATTAAAGGTTGAATTGATTTTTCATGTTTTAATGGCACTGCTTTATTGATTATTTCTTGCTCATAATTTCTCATAAAAACCTCGAGAGATAATTTAAAAAATAAAAGGAAGGAGAGGTTTTAACCCTCCTTCCCATTTCATTTAATGTTTAAGGATTGGAATCTTTTTAGTTTTATGATGGCTTGGTTTAACCTTATCCATCTCAACAGTTAAGATACCATCTTTGTAAGAAGCTTTTACAGAGTCGGCATTAACTTCTTCTTCTAAAGGTATTGATCGATAGAAGCTGCCATAATTAAATTCAGAAGAATAATATCCCTCTTTCTCTTCCTTACTCTCAGACTTTCTTTCTCCTTCTAAAATGAGATTATTGCCTCTTAGAGTAACATTGATATCACTTTCCTTCATGCCAGGAATTTCAGCACATACCTTGTAAGACTTATCTTTTTCTTTTATTTCTACATTTGGTAAGAAGTCGATTGTTTCAGATTTTAATGATCCAAGATCATCATCAAATTTACGCATAAGTTGATTCATCTCTTTTCGCCATAGAGATGATGGATTCTGGTTTCGGACATTGAGAGGAAAGTTTCCTAGTAAAGACATATAAAATCTCCTGTTTGAGGTAACACTTGTTTGGGAGTATGAACTCAGCGAAAGATTTTGAAACTAACTTGGCCCTTAATAATAACATAATTTTTTTAGATGTTGTTTTATGCAAATGGTTACATGAAACAGGATAAGTCTAATCAAATACGATCCTGAATTATTATGTTAAGATTTAGAATCCATTTCAGTTTTCATGATATCCATTATTCGAGAGTAGGGTTTATTACGATAATAAAACAGAACACCTCCCCATTTATAATATGGAGTTGATTTCTGAAAAGGATATGAAAATGCAACGTGAAGTTTTTATTCCTCTCCCGCATGCAACCTTGAAAGGACATTTGACCTACTTTGATCATCCAAGGGCCTGGATAGTTTTTGTTCACGGAAGTGGTAGTTCACATCGGAGCCCACGAAATATGATGGTAGCAGAAAAATTAAATAGTGAAGGTTACTCAACTCTTCTTTTTGACCTTTTGACTGAAGAAGAGGATGAAATTTATATGAACCGTTTTAACATCCCACTATTGTCTCTAAGGTTGTCTGAAGTCACGGGATGGCTTCAGCGTTTTACGGGCTACCACCAGGAACCGATTGTTTTTTTCGGAGCAAGTACTGGAGCAGCCGCAGCACTTGTAGCAGCAGCTCTACCTTATCGTAGAACTCCATTACTTGCAGTTGTTAGCCGAGGAGGGAGACCTGATTTGGCAAAAGAGGAAAATCTTCGGCAGGTGAACATTCCCGTTCTTCTTTTAGTGGGAAGTCTTGATCATGAAGTTATTTCCTTAAATCAGAAGGCCCAACAGTTTTTAAAACAGTCCGATCTTGTCTTAATTGAGGGTGCTACCCATCTGTTTGAAGAGCCAGGTAGCTTAGATCAAGTGATCACTAAAACTTGCGAATGGTTAAATCAGCTTTTACCAAAAGAATCATACATGGAAGGTATTTTATGAGTTTTTTTTTCGAAAATCGAGCAGAGGCAGGACGACAATTAGGCCAAACTTTAGCGAGACTACAACTGACGAGACCGCTCATACTTGCACTCCCAAGAGGTGGAGTTGTTGTGGGTGACGAAGTCGCTAAAATTTTGCATGCACCGATGGATGTCGTTATCGCAAGAAAAATAGGCGCTCCGGGAAATCCTGAGTTTGGTATTGGATCTATATCAGAGGATGAAAAACCTCATTTTCAATCAGAGTCATTAAAATATTTTAAATTGGAAAATGGTTTAAAAGATTTCATGGTTTTGGAAGAAAAAGGGGAGTTGCGCAGAAGAATTGAAAAATATAGAAATGGTAAACCCCTTGGGGACATGTCTGGAAGAACTATCGTTGTAGTTGACGATGGGCTTGCGACTGGGGTGACCGCTGAAGCTGCTGCTAGTTATCTTAGGACTCTAAATCCGGCGAGATTAATTTTGGCCGTTCCTGTTGGGCCAACGGAGATTAGTACAAAACTAAAAAATAGTTTTGATCAGATTGTTTGTCTAAAATCTCTTGAAAATCTTCAAAGTGTTGGAATGTGGTATCGAGAATTTGAGCAAGTGGAAGATTCTGAGGTTCTTGAAGTCCTACAGAAATATCATTAGAACTTAAATCGACAGCATCCTTAATAAGGAGATAAATATGCGCTTAATTCTTAGAAATTCTTTTATCTCATTAATATGTATCACGATATTTGTTTTTGCTTCACAAGCTTATGCTCAAAAAAAAGAAGAGCATCCTGTCCAGGCAATGAATAAAGTTATCGAACATCAGATCGAGGCCATTGAACTCACAAAGTCTGGCAAGGACAAAAGTACGAATGAAGAGTTTATGAAGTTTTTTAATGAAATGTTGGCCGAACAGGAAAGAGATCTTAGAAATATGGAAGCTGTAAGAGATAAGATTTTCCCTGATGATAGAAAAATCTCTTCTACAAGGGAGCGTTTATCATCTTTTTCAAAACATATTGAAGACGAGTTCAAGAGGTTTGAAATAGATATGAAAAGAGCTTTTGATCGATTTAGAACCAAACTAACAAATGAAAAAGATGTAGGTTTCTTGCCAAAAATCGAAATAGAGGAGAATGAAAATTTTTATGAAATAAAAGCCGAAGTGCCAGGCATTGCCAGAGATAATATAAAGGTACGTATTAAAGAAAATAATCTTATTATTTTAGCTAAAAGAAAAAATGAAATAAAGCATCGTACTCAAACATCGACGACCTCAGAGTTATATTATGGGGACTATGAACGAACCATCCACCTTGGCGACAAAGTGGATCCTAAAAGTATCAAGACGGACTACAAGGATGGAGTCATCAGCGTTCATTTAAACAAGATTGTTCATAAACAAGGTAAAACTTAAAAGTTGTTTTTTTGAAAAACATGGTTGATTTAATTATTAGATTGAATATTGTCGTGTTCATTTCTTGGATATTTATAGACACTGATTTTATGGTAGATAACTTTCTTGTAAGCTCCAGGTCTTTGTCTGAAGGTAGGATTTGGACTTTGGTTACATCAATTTTCTCTCATAATATGTTTTTTCATCTTTTACTTAATATGTTCGTTTTATATGGATTTGCACGAATACTTGAAGAAATACTTGGTCCCAAGAATTTCTTCATTTTTTACCTTATTTCTGGATTAATGGGTTCCATAGGTCATTGTTTAACAAGCTCTTTTTTGTTGAACGATCCTGGCCTGCAAGCTTTGGGTGCTTCTGGAGCAATTTCCGGAGTACTCGTTGTCTTTTCACTTATGTTTCCCATGCAGTTAGTATTCCTTTTAGGTTTTCTGCCATTGCCTGCAATCCTTGCAACAGTACTTTTCATTGGCTCAGATGTGTGGGGACTAATCGCCCAAAGCAAAGGAAGTAGAATACCGATTGGTTACGGTGCCCATCTAGGTGGTGCTCTATCAGGATTTATTTATTACTTTTTAATCTTGAAACCTATTCAATACAAGAGAACAGAATGAGCTGTAGTTAGACTACGCAAAAGAATTTTTGTGAAGATGTGCTGCATTTTGAGTCACCATGGGGCCGCTTAGGAACATGGTAATCTTTCTCAATTAACATTCAGTTGTCGTAAAATTTTTTACCTCAAGAATGCATTGAGAAGTCTGTTTAGAGGTTTAATATGAAAACAAAACATTTGGATATGATCACTAAGGTTAAGTTAAGTCCCAGTCTGAAGGGTAAACGTAAAATTCATGACCTTTTCAAAAAAATAAACAGAATCATTTATGAAGTTAACGCGAATTGAAAGATGAAATTCTGGTTTTATGATGAACCTTTTGAATTATTCATGATCTTTGTCCCCAATCTCCGGAATGGATCTTCGATTAAGTGGTAGCTTAAGGCTGCCACTGCGAAAATGATAAGAACCGAATGCCATTCGCCACCCAGTGCTTTAAACCAGTCGGGGCCACCAGTAAAACGATGCACGAAGAGTTGTTGCCATATATAGAGTGAGTAGGAAATGGTCCCTACATACCTGAGCACACGATTTTCCAAAATTTGACTTAGGTAACTTTCTTCATGATTAATCGTTGAAAAGAAAATCAGTGGATAAAGTAAGGCTTCAAGCACTGGCCTAAAAGGGACTCTAAGGACAAACAGTATGATCAAAGCCATTAGAGGCAAGTAAGGTGAGATTCTTTTTAGTTTATCTGTGACTTGAGGGTAATGCCTTTGCAATATGGCCAAGAGAACACCATAAAGAAGAGTGTCAAATCGCCCAAAGGTGTACCACATAGTAAACCTGATAGGAGGAAAGATCGCAACAACTCCTGACATTGTCCCTAGTTTTCTCCAGACAGCGACCGCTATTCCGATTAAAATAACGGCCATCAATAATTTTTGCGGCTTTCTAACTGTGAAAAGTAAAAGGGGTAAGAAGAGATAAAAATGCTCTTCAATCATTAGACTCCAAAACTGCCCAGTATAACTTGCATTAGGGTCTTCAAGGATTAAGTAATTACGCCAGAAGGTTAAGGTTGAGATGATTTCAATGTCATAAACTTTGATAAGGACCGGGCTCATCAAGAAGATGATTAACAGGTAGAGCCAAGCTGCAGGCATGAGTCTAAAGAACCGTTTCAGGTAAAATTTCTTAAAATCGATGGTATCGGTGCGATCAAGTTCCTTGAAAATGTTGGATGCGATAAGAAAACCACTGATGGCAAAAAAGAGATCCACTCCATTGAGTCCCGACGCAAATACTGGAAAGAGAGAGGAGGAAGGTGAAAGAACAGAATCTTTGAGATGACTGAGAATGACCGCGATGACTGCAATTCCTCTCCAACCATCCAATGTTTTTATGTAATAGGCTTTACCTTTGCTCATTCTCTTCCTACTTCATGACCTTGCGACAAATGACTGAACCTTTCATATTGATAATTTATATGAGTGTAGCTGAATTTATATGAATGTGACAAAAGTTCATTAAAATTCCGGACAAAATCTTTTTCCCCAAAAAATTTGAGTTAAACCAACACATGAAAGGAGAAACAGGGTGGTTACAAGTTTGCCTTCATGTTTGGATTTAAATGTGCCCTAATGTTTAATAAAAAATAGCCGATAAAGCCACTATGGCAAAGTTTATTCAAATCAAAGAACAAATTTATAAAATTCCCAATAAAATCACTATTGGTCGTGGAGAGCCGTTCACTGTTTTAAATGGCGATCAAAATGTTTCCAGAGCCCATGTCATACTCATCTATAAAGATGAGAAATGGTATTTGAAAAATCTTAATAATTCAGAGACATTTATTAATGGTAATAAATCCAAGAGCAAGAAATTTGTAGAAGTTCATCTTCAAGATGAAATTTTATTGGGAAAAAGTAAGATTCAACTCCTTGAAGCTGAACCTGCCAATAATTATATTATTGTCAGACGTTCAACGAACGATCTTACTAAGAATATGCAACTTTTATTCATAAAATGGTTTTATGTTTTAATTTTAATCGCTTCGGCACTAAGTTTCGTGGGCGATAAAGACGTTTCGATCCTAACTGCTGTCATTGTAATCGGAATAGCTGGAATTTTTCTTGCATTGTTTTATTACTTGTTAAAACAGTATATAAAAAAAACAACGCCCAAAGAAATTACTCTTGCTGAAGATGGATTTACGGTTCATTTTCATAATGATTCTAATATGACTTTTAAGAGAGATGATATTAGTTACTGGGCTCTCTGGCCTTGGCTTAAAAATGTTGTTGTTTTTACTAAAAAGAAGAATATGTTTATTTCAACTAAGGAACATAAAGTTGTCTTAGATTTTTTAAATGACCATGTTCTCGACAAGAAAGGAAAAACTCCTTGGTGGAGAATTGTAATGGCTTTTTCTGCTATCCCGCTATTCTTCTTTGAAACAGAAAATTATGCGTTTTATTTAGCTTCCTTAAGTCTCGTTGGAGTTGGTGGAGTTATAGCGGTTTATTGCGGAGCCAGATACGAAAAAGGGTGGAAGCAAAAAGTAACAGTTATTCCTGCGGGGGGATACCTTATACTTCTGTCTGCTTTATTTTACGATCACGAACCTGTTTTCAGGGTAAGAAATTTACAGCTAAAATGTATCCATGGGGATAGCCATTCATGTAAAGGTATTGATTTTTATGCTCTAGATAAAGATCCTATTTATGAATATACATTATATGATGATGTTCTTGCGAAAGCATGTAAGAACAAAAATGAATCCGCTTGCCATTATTTGAATAAAGATCAAAACTCTCGCAATGTGGCCGGTGAAAAAAATAAGTAATTTTTAGTCTTCCTAGTTTTTTCATCACAGTTGATAAAGGCTTAGTCTTTTTGATCCCACTCAACATTAAGTAAATCATGAGGCTCATCAAAAGCGCCCGGCTTTTGGAAAGTTGGCCACTATTACAAACGTATTAAACTTCGAGGAACATATTCCAATCGTCCTGTATCAATTCTCAGTTTTGAGCATAAGTTAATTTAGGATATCAAATGGATTAATGTCCATTACCACCATAGTTTCCAATATATGGTTAACTATTCCTGACCAGTAAGCTCTGCAGCACGGCAAAACTTCCCGGTCTGTATACGAGCGATTTTAAGTCCTTGATAATAAGAGGTTTTTTAGGGTTAATCAGATTAAGAATATTTTTTTGAATGCCATATAACCTTTTGGATCGTTGATTCGTTATACCCATGTAAGGAGATCGTGTGATCAGTGACTCACATATAGCCGAGAGATTAAGACTAGGTGATGAAGAAGCCTTCTCTCATCTCTACGAGAAGTATTCAGCAACATTGCTGGATCATCTTTTTCATATGGTAGGGAAGCGTGAGGTAGCGGAAGAACTTTTGCATGAGGTTTTCATAACAGTGCTCGGAAAAATAAATTTCTATAAAGAAGACCTGCTTCTTAAAAATTCATTCAAGGCCTGGATTTTCAGAATTGCTACTAATCGAGCAATCGATGAAATCAGAAAGTACAAGAACATCAAATTTGAAGAACCCAACTTAGATCTGGTTGATGAAGTTGATATGGAAATGAATATTGAGAATTTGTGGCGTGATCACAGGATTCACGAACTACTTGCAATGCTACCCGTGGTTCAGAGAACTTTTCTGAATTTAAAGGTCAACAACGACCTAAGCCACATGGAAATTGCGAGGGTGTGTTCTTGTCAGATTAACACAGTAAAACAAGGTCTTTTTCAAGCGAGGAAGTCCCTAAAGAATATGCTCTTAGCTGAAGGAGTAGAATTATGAAACATCCTAAGCAGTCTACACTCCAGGACTACTTTGAGAATGAACTAAATGAAGTTCAATCCGGTCTTGTGAAAGGTCATCTTTTGGATTGTGACCAATGCACAGGTCTGCTTTCTCAGATGGCGAAAGTAGATACAAGTGCTAAGAAGACTACGAAGACAATTATTTCCGATGAATTGAAAAGCCGTATTTTTTCAGACGCAAAAGTTATATTGGAAGCGAAACGCAAAAAGATTGCAATGGCCGAAAATAATTCAAAAGCTACTGAGGAATGGTTTCAAGATATGGGGGCGCTGGTTCAGAATGCGATTGCTGAATTAAAAGTACCGGCATTCCAATTAGCCTCATTGTCGATACTCATTGCATATCTTGTCACAGCTAATCAGGTGGAGAAAGTAATTGAACAAAAACCTCTCTCAGAAGAGGTTGTGATTTATACCCATGGTGAACATGACTCATCAGTTGAAGGAGATGGTAAATGAGAATTTTTCTTGTTGTGCTTTTTTTGATGGCCAATGCCTTTGGCGCCATCAAAACAGAAGGGGAGTCAATACTTCCTTTCCAAAGGAAGGGATATCCTTTGAAAGAACTAATTAAAGATTATGCTGAAGCCTTAAAGATCAATGTTTCTTATCCTGAGGATCTATTGAGCAAAGACCAGTCCAAAGTTGATCTTTATATCCATGAGAAAACGAATTTTTCTCATTTCTCTTCGTTGTTCAAATCTCTCCTTGATTCAAGAGGATATACGTTAATACAAGAGAACGGTTTCCAGTGGATCGCTCATGCACGAGATGTACGGTATTTGCCATCTGAATTCTATGCTAACCAAAAATTTCCTAATGATGAAAGTTACGTAACGGTTCTGTTTAGACTGAAGTACCCAATAGCTCCAGATATAACCAGGAATCTAAGACCTTTCCTGAGTCGATATGGAAGAGTTGTAAATTTTCCTGATGGTCGGTCAATTGTCCTTCATGACAAAGGCGACAACGTGTTAAAGCTTATCGAGGCCATTAACTTCATGGATACGGAGATGGTTTATAAAGTTGCGCTTGATAAGAAGCCTGAAGAGTCAACACCTGAGGAGAATCCCCTTAATGAGAAAGTTGTTGAACTAGAGCTTAAGAATAAAATTTTAGAAAAGAAACTTACTGAGCAAGAATCTGGAGGACCACATGAAGCTACTTCTGGCATTGTTAATCGCCGTAACTAATGTTGAAGCGGCCGTTTTTAGCATCAATGGGGATAAAGTCGAATTTCAAAACTCTAACTTTATGATCTCTGATCTGATTAAGGATTATGCGACAACCGAAAAGATGAACGTTGTTTTTGATTCTGATTATCGTGACGGCCAAGTCATGACTGTTGGACCCAGGAATATTGATAAGGCATCATTTGAGTTATATATTTCAACTATGCTGTCACAGAGTGGATTTGGAATGAGAATTCTGCCTGAAACAAGAACGTTGAGTGTATTTAACAGACGAGACGTAAGATACATTATAACCTCATCATATTCTGATCTCACAAAGGTTCCTGATACATATGAGCACATTCAGTTTATGTATGAGTTGAAACATATTCAAAGTGCTGAGCTTGCCAGAAATTTGCGCCCGTTCATCGGTCGCTATGGTCGAATCATTGACCATACAAATAGCATTTTGCTTTCTGATACGGGAAAAAATGTAAGACGAGTGATGAAAATTATTCAAGAACTTGATAATCCTGATTATTTGAAGTCTGCAGCAGAAGTGAAAGAACTGAATGAGAAGAATAAGAAGATCTTCGAGAAGAAAAAAGGGTTTATTGAAATTTTAAATAATAACAATGTCATCTTTCTTCTACTGTTCTCACTTGTTGGAGCCGTTATAGGCTTCGGTATCAGGGGCTATGCTATGAAACGTATTGAAGGGGGATGGTAATGCTTCAGATAATCACTTTTCTGGTCTTTATTTCTCAGGTCTTCGCTTTAGAAGTAGTGAGGCCTGAGTAGAAAGATAAAATTCATCTTAGGATAATTCGAGCTGAGCCTGATAGTTTTGAATCTTACACTCTTCTAAACCACAATGGTCGTGAGATGGGTAAATTCATAGAGAGTGCTAGCTTTGGTATTGATGAAAAACGTCCATTTTTAATTACACTTAGTACCAAACATCTGAATGTTGAAAAAATTGAGTATCCGAATGTCGATCCATATTCCGACGATGGCAATATTAATGACCTCTTGCCGAAAAAGAGGATTTTTATTCAATCACAGATAAAATCTAAAAAAATGCTAAAGCCTATTCTTCATTAGAAGCGGATGTCCGGTTTCGTGCCCCTGGCCCAGTAAGTCTTCTGGTTACCCAGGAGGCACTGATGTCTAAGTCGAATGAATTGATAATTGAGAAGATGATTTACGTAATCCGTGATCAAAAGGTCATGCTGGATAAGGATTTAGCTGAGCTGTATGAAGTTGAAATGAAAGTTTTAAATCAAGCGGTAAAAAGGAATATTTCACGATTTCCTAGTGACTTCATGTTCCAGCTAACGAATGAAGAAGTCGATTCTTTGAGGTCACAAATTGTGACCTCAAAGATAGGTAAGGTCTGCCTTATGTTTTTATCGAGAATGACGTAGCCATGCTTTCAAGTGTTTTAAGCAGTGAGAAGGCTATTCAAATCAATGTGTCTTTAAGCGGCTAACTAAATGTTTAAAGTCATTTTGGAGCGTCTTGATAACTATGAAGAAATGGTTACCCCAAGATTACCAAGGCATAGGAAGAAGGTTGGACTGAAGTAAGCTTAAATCAATTAGTACAAAACATGGTTGGTGAATTGGATACTCTTTTACAGTTCAAATCTTCTACAGAGTAGGAAGTGCCCTTGCAATCTTGAATGTTAAACGGAACTGAAGCAGGTAAATGACCAACATTTTTCCAATATTCTTTTCCCGTCGATTTCCAATCGAAATGAACACTTAAATGGAGATGCTTATTCTTATCACCTGCCCAGCCAGTGATGCCTTCAGTGCCTATCTTCGTTCCGGTCTTTATAACATCACCAGTTTTAACTTTTACTTTTTTGAGGTGAGCATAGAAAACGATAAAGTTGTCTTCGGTCAGGACCTTCACTTGATTGCCAAATCCTAAGCCGCATTGATCGTTTTCAGTTTCGCATCCATCAAAAGCTATGACAGTACCATTAACTCCGGAAAGAACATCGACATTCAGATCGGATGTGCTTTTAAGATCGACCGCATATGCTGTGTTATTCCATGTGTGAGAATTTCCTGGAGGGGATAGAGGTCCTTGATCACAAAATGAAGGAACTATAAATGGGTATTGTATGACTTTTAATTCTTTGTTGAATTTAGCTATGCAAACATCTTTGTTTTGTTCGTACTTGATACAATAGCTGTCCTGAGAACAGATGGATTTGCCATAAGTACATTGCTTGTCTTGTGCTTGGAGTATTGAGCTTGCCAAGACCATGGCCATTGAAAGATAGGTTTGCATGAGAAGTTTGACAGTCATTTCACTGAAGTATCAGGGCACAGGAGGCTAAATGTCTAAAAGAATTGAAGCGGAGTGAAACATTTACGGGAGTTCACGGTTCGAAAAAAAGTGGCGGAAGAGGGCCCGGTCGGACCTTCTCCATTTCTTAAAATATGTATTAATTTCAAATAGTTATCTACACAACTCAATATTGAGTTGTGTAGCGAGTAATTTTATTTAGACAAGTATTGTGTCTTCTCTTCAAATTTATTTCTGCATTGGAAAATTGTGTTCTTTTATTCTGCCGGAGGTTAACGAAGAAAAACATCTCGAGTAAATGAATGAGTTTCTAAAAACTCAAATCATGGAGATAGTATGAGCTCAGAGTTTAAAATTGAAATTCCTTTTGATACAAAACCACCCAGACTGAAAGAATTAGTTAATAAGGCTTTAATGGGTGAGGTTTGGATTCGCGATACTCCGTTCGGACCAGTGACTGATTCAATGATTGTGGCAAACAAATTTGGACTTACCCATCACAACGTTCTTCGAGCAATTTCAAAAGTACATGAGGAATTGGGTGATAATAGTAAATTAAAAATTGATGATAACTTTATTGAAAGTCATTATATGGCCGGACCATTTGGAAGAGAAAAGAAAACGCGTAAAGTCGACATCACTGAATTCGGTCTAGTTTTATTACTTTTGTATTTAAATAGTCCCAAGGCACGACAGATATCCGCAGAAATTCTCTATCGTTTCTTTGTTCTCAAAACTTATGTTACCGGTCTAAGTGAGTCACAGATTGGTGCGATTAGAGGCTATTATCGAAAACAAATGAAGGGAAATGCCCTTGTAGGAAGGGTCACGCTGGAATAAAATTCAATATGAACTATTTTATTAATCTTCTGTTACTGTTTTTAATAATTTCGTGTTCTTCAAAGGTGAATAAGGATTCTAGGATGTTAGTAAAAACATATGGCGTAGGCCCAAAGACTATTATTCTTATTCATGGTGGTCCTTCGCTTTCCAATTATATGTCTACTTTGGGGTGTCTTCTTTCTGATAAATACCAGGTTGTAGAGTACTCTCAAAAAGGAACACCTGAAAATCCAACAGCTAATATAAAGGAACTTACTCTTTCAAGTCACCTGAATGACTTGAAGGTAATCGTAGAATCTCACAAGAATAAGCCTCTTGTTCTCATTGGACATTCATGGGGAGCTTCTTTGGCACTTTTATTCATTGCCGAGAATCCTGGAGTGATATCCAAAACGATTCTTATAGGTTCAGCGCCTTTAGAAGACGGTGCAAGCAAGAAGTTTGGAGAGAATACTCAAAGTCGGTTAGACCAGGATTCGAAAGAAAAACTTCTTGCGATAAAAAATTCGTTCGATGTGGCAAAGACCGATGACGTGAAAAATGTGCTTATGCAAGAAAGGCTTAGAATTATAGGGCCAGTATACCATTTCGACCCAAGGACTGAAGAGAACTTTTCTAATTTGGGTTGGAATTACAGCTCTTTCGTTAGCAGCATTGATTCACTTTGGGATTTCATAGATGCCGGAAACATATCTAAGGCATTAAAAAATATTTCTGATCCAGTAATTGCGTATCATGGTGAATATGATCCTATACCGTTGGAAGAAACTTTCATTTTTCTTAAAAAGAATATTGTGAACTTGAAAACCTCAGTAATAAAAACATCAGGACACTTTCCTTGGCTTGAAATAGGGGCTAAAAATGAATTTCTGTCACAACTCAAAAATGAACTAGATCTCTGACTGTAATTAAAATTGAGAATTACGTTGTGAACCCCACCGCACCCAATCTCACCAAAATGTACTAAGAATTTTTGAAAAAACAGTATAAGGCCAGATATCTATTTAGGTTTAAAAAGGGCGGATGTCCGGCATCGTGCTCCAAGTCATGTGATGATAAAAAGAATCCTTAATAGTTAAATTTTTTGAAAGTGATAAATTTTCCCAACAATTATCCATCTTCCACTAATTTTCAAAAGTGACAGGTAATCTGTAAAATCAAAAGCATCAAAACGAATTTTGAGTTTCGCTATTGCTGTCTCATTTGTCACATCAATAGATTCAATAGAAAGTTTTCCTTTTCTGATGTCTCCACGAAGGTGACGTTCTTCTAAGTTTTTAAGCCAGTCACTCATTTCAGTAATATCAAGTTTACCCTGATCTACACTGAGTAAGCGTGTATTGGAGTGAAAAGACTTTTTTATTAGTGTTGTGTCGGCTTGTTGGTAGCCTTGAAAATAATCTTGAATGACTTTTTCAATCATCACTGATCCTTTAGCCCAGGTCTGGGTCGTTAATAAAATAAAGAGGAATGAAAATTTAAGCATACTAAAAACTCCTTAATTGTGTGTTTCCCCAAGTCTTTGGGTCTTTTAAGATGGCCCGCCCCACGGCAGTAAGTGAAACTATTTTATTTTTAAGTAAGTCATCGATGTAGGCACCAGTTTCAATGCCTCCTACTCCAATCACTGGTACAGATACTTGATTTTGGATGATTGCCGCTTCTTCTATGAGATAACCCTCGCCATTTCTTGTGCCAGGTCTTCGCCAGCCACCTATTCCGGAAGAGACATTAAGAATGTCGACTCCTGAGTTTTGAAGAAGTATTGCAATTGAAATGCAATCTTGCGTGTTGAGACCTTCCTCAAGAAAATCCTGTCCTGGTATTCGTACTGATATGAGGAGCTGAGGAAATTCTTTCTTTATGCTTTCAACGATTTCAAGAAGCAGACGAGAGTTCTTAACAACATTGCCGCCATACTCATCGTTTCTTTTGTTTGTAATCGGTGAGAGCCATTGATTAAGACCATATCCATGGGCAGCATGTAGTTCTATCAAGTCAAAATTTGCTTTAGCGGCTCTACTGGCGGCTTTAATAAACCATTCTTTCCAATTATTGATGTCACTCAGACTCATCTCAACAGATTTTTCTAATTCCTTATTTTTCACTGGAACGATAATTCCGCTAGGTGAATGCATGGGACCATCTGTAAAACAACTTTCTGTTTTACCACCGGAGTGGGTGAGTTGGATTCCAGCATAAGTACCTGAGCGATGAATTCTTTCTGCTAGAGCTGTTATACCCATCACGCTTGAGTTTTCAGGTTCCTAAAACTTCAAAATTGTCAGTCAAAAGCGTCGCAAGTTCACTGCGGTATTTTCTGATGTAGCGAAAAAAGTTTAAACATGCATTTTTAAAATC
>Ga0247843_1004979_pt1 | contig 19091 bp, 9 predicted proteins | sample LaCruzMarch2017__FD_192420 | JGI IMG/M metagenome (GOLD analysis project Ga0247843, IMG submission 192420) | Freshwater microbial communities from meromictic Lake La Cruz, Castile-La Mancha, Spain - LaCruzMarch2017_8m | ecosystem: Environmental > Aquatic > Freshwater > Lake | place: Spain...
ACGCTTCACCACCAGTGCGCTTATGACGTGGGTTTCTGCCATTTTATTTCCTGATAAGGTGTATAATGGCAGATATTTTAAGGGGTTACGCTAGGGGCGGCTTTGTGCAGGTGCTACATAATACCGGAAATCTAGCCCCCGGTTTTCTAAGCTGCCTGTGCGGCAGTGAACTATGTAAAAGTAAGGGTTGTTCCTGTATGTATTTTCTAAGCTGCCTGTGCGGCAGTGAACATATTGCAATCAGAACACTTTTAAGCGCTGTCTTTCTAAGCTGCCTGTGCGGCAGTGAACATATTGCAATCAGAACACTTTTAAGCGCGGTCTTTCTAAGCTGCCTGTGCGGCAGTGAACGTCCAGCACCCTGATAGCGCAAGTGCTGTTTTTTTCTAAGCTGCCTGTGCGGCAGTGAACCCACCACGAACTTTGCGGGCTATCCGCCTGAATTTCTAAGCTGCCTGTGCGGCAGTGAACATTTGCCATTACTACCAAGGCCGCCCGTTGTCGTTTCTAAGCTGCCTGTGCGGCAGTGAACGAAACATGCTTAAGATTGAGGCACAAGGGCGCTTTCTAAGCTGCCTGTGCGGCAGTGAACTATTTCTGTATTTTGAATAATTTGGGTATCTTTTTCTAAGCTGCCTGTGCGGCAGTGAACCACCCGATTTTTCACATTTATAGGCCGCTCGTTTTCTAAGCTGCCTGTGCGGCAGTGAACGATAAAGCCCGCGAGTGATAGAACGCCGTAAATTTCTAAGCTGCCTGTGCGGCAGTGAACTTACATGTCAAACATGGGTTACTTGTCCTGACTTTCTAAGCTGCCTGTGCGGCAGTGAACTCTGTCCAGCCGGATCTACTTTGTTACCTGATTTTCTAAGCTGCCTGTGCGGCAGTGAACATCATGTATCTATTCAAAGATTATTGCTATTCTTTCTAAGCTGCCTGTGCGGCAGTGAACTGTTCCAGTAATTGAACAGAAGGGCTGTCCAATTTCTAAGCTGCCTGTGCGGCAGTGAACTTACAGCAATTGATGTCAATTAACCCAAACATTTTCTAAGCTGCCTGTGCGGCAGTGAACCAGCTGCATCAACTGACGGCGCTTCTATGGCATTTCTAAGCTGCCTGTGCGGCAGTGAACGCACGAAAAGCGAGAATGAGCCGGAAACTCAATTTCTAAGCTGCCTGTGCGGCAGTGAACGCTCTTGCCCTTCACCACAAGCTTATTCCCTAGTTTCTAAGCTGCCTGTGCGGCAGTGAACACCGACACCGTAACTTATCCGGCCTCCTACCTTTTTCTAAGCTGCCTGTGCGGCAGTGAACTAAATACTCTGGGGTCGGCTGTGTAGTCTTTTTTTCTAAGCTGCCTGTGCGGCAGTGAACAGGCCGCCGTAAGATGGCCTGCTGGTTTCACTTTTCTAAGCTGCCTGTGCGGCAGTGAACCTGCCGCTAGTCAAGCCCACTCTGATTCCGAGTTTCTAAGCTGCCTGTGCGGCAGTGAACCTGGCGGTTCGGGTGGCGGTGGCGGTACGGGTTTTCTAAGCTGCCTGTGCGGCAGTGAACAAGATTTGCCATTACTACCAAGTGCCGCGAACTTTCTAAGCTGCCTGTGCGGCAGTGAACACATTGCGAGGCTTAAGGCTTTTTTATCTAATTTTCTAAGCTGCCTGTGCGGCAGTGAACACAGCATTCGCTTAGCGTTCATGCTGCAATCTTTTCTAAGCTGCCTGTGCGGCAGTGAACTAACAAGACAAAGTATTTACGATGCACTAGATTTTCTAAGCTGCCTGTGCGGCAGTGAACTCGTGCAGGGCATCGATTTTGGTGCTTTTAATTTTCTAAGCTGCCTGTGCGGCAGTGAACAGGTTAAGCGCGGATTTTTTGGTTTGCACTAATTTCTAAGCTGCCTGTGCGGCAGTGAACATCAAACAAAAAAGCCCAACCGTTTCCGGCTGTTTCTAAGCTGCCTGTGCGGCAGTGAACGCCTCCTTCTGAATATCTCAAGGCCAACGAATTTTCTAAGCTGCCTGTGCGGCAGTGAACGTAATGCTATTGATGCGACTTGCGACGCGACTTTTCTAAGCTGCCTGTGCGGCAGTGAATGAATTTCCAGCTCATTCTCGCTTTTCGTGCAGTTTCTAAGCTGCCTGTGCGGCAGTGAACTCGGTTCTTTTTATAAAGTAGCAAAGGTGCTATTTCTAAGCTGCCTGTGCGGCAGTGAACGTCATTGCTCTGGCTATCATCATCCCGTTCATTTTCTAAGCTGCCTGTGCGGCAGTGAACGCCATCAAATCCAACTACACACTGCCAAAAAATTTCTAAGCTGCCTGTGCGGCAGTGAACCGGTGTTTCACCGTCTGTGGCTTTTTTTGTGTTTTCTAAGCTGCCTGTGCGGCAGTGAACATATTGCAATCAGAACACTTTTAAGCGCTGTTTTTCTAAGCTGCCTGTGCGGCAGTGAACAAGATTTGCCATTACTACCAAGTGCCGCGAACTTTCTAAGCTGCCTGTGCGGCAGTGAACTTATGAACGCGCTAACGTTGTTCGGCAAACATTTTCTAAGCTGCCTGTGCGGCAGTGAACGTCGCGTTGGCAATAGCTATTGCTGCAACGATTTTCTAAGCTGCCTGTGCGGCAGTGAACAAGATTTGCCATTACTACCAAGTGCCGCCACTTTTCTAAGCTGCCTGTGCGGCAGTGAACGCGATTGTTGATTAAAACCATTCCCACCATTTTTTCTAAGCTGCCTGTGCGGCAGTGAACTTAGCCGAGAAGGCGGTCTATGATGCGGTTCATTTCTAAGCTGCCTGTGCGGCAGTGAACAACACCAGACAACGCACAAAACAACCTACTAGTTTCTAAGCTGCCTGTGCGGCAGTGAACTTGTTTGCGTAGTTTGGTTGGTACTGGCAAATTTTCTAAGCTGCCTGTGCGGCAGTGAACAAACCACCTGTTTTGCAGTGTCTTTCTTTGATTTTCTAAGCTGCCTGTGCGGCAGTGAACGCATTAACAACCTAGAATGGTTGAGGGTGGACTTTCTAAGCTGCCTGTGCGGCAGTGAACACCATTCCGCATAAAATAAGTATGAGGCGTATTTTCTAAGCTGCCTGTGCGGCAGTGAACAACTTACCGCCCAATTGTGGGCATAGTCTAAATTTCTAAGCTGCCTGTGCGGCAGTGAACACAGTAAGTTTTGATTGATCTACATTTCTCATTTTCTAAGCTGCCTGTGCGGCAGTGAACATTCAGCACTTTATTAAATGCGGTGCGTGACTTTTCTAAGCTGCCTGTGCGGCAGTGAACATTGACGTTACAGCCGCCGTTTTTTCTTTAACTTTCTAAGCTGCCTGTGCGGCAGTGAACCGCACGGCAACCCCGGCCATCCCAATCAGGCCTTTCTAAGCTGCCTGTGCGGCAGTGAACACTTAAAACGCCCTTATTAACTTAAGGTACGCTTTCTAAGCTGCCTGTGCGGCAGTGAACGCGCGCCTCAAACATCGGTACGGAATTTCCAATTTCTAAGCTGCCTGTGCGGCAGTGAACTGCTGAGATGTTTGGCGAGAACACTGCCGAACTTTCTAAGCTGCCTGTGCGGCAGTGAACTTTTATGTTTGGCTAGGGTTATAGCATCACGGTTTCTAAGCTGCCTGTGCGGCAGTGAACAGCGAATAACAATGTTAAAGGCGCGACAGCGGTTTCTAAGCTGCCTGTGCGGCAGTGAACAGTTCTCATAAGTGATACCTTCCGGGATATTATTTCTAAGCTGCCTGTGCGGCAGTGAACTGGACGGGCTTCGGCTCGTCCATTTTTATAGGTTTCTAAGCTGCCTGTGCGGCAGTGAACTTTTATCAACAAGCAACGACACCTTTTTTATCTTTCTAAGCTGCCTGTGCGGCAGTGAACTCAATCAGCAAGGCATTGCCGCAACTTTAGCGTTTCTAAGCTGCCTGTGCGGCAGTGAACGTTGTAAGCAGCATTGAAACATCAGAAACACTTTTCTAAGCTGCCTGTGCGGCAGTGAACCTGACTGGCAAGGCGGCTTGGTGGCGTTTTTATTTCTAAGCTGCCTGTGCGGCAGTGAACGTATCAGTATAGAAGAGCTAACTGCCGCGTTGTTTCTAAGCTGCCTGTGCGGCAGTGAACCGTAACGCCACATACTCAACATAACCACCAAATTTCTAAGCTGCCTGTGCGGCAGTGAACGTTACTTCAATCGGTACAGCCATCCTTGGCTTTTTCTAAGCTGCCTGTGCGGCAGTGAACTTGACGAAGTGCGTTTGGTGGCGGCGTATAACTTTCTAAGCTGCCTGTGCGGCAGTGAACTGGTTTGCTAATGGCGTGATGGGGCGGCAAACTTTCTAAGCTGCCTGTGCGGCAGTGAACCTACGGGTAGCCCGTTGTTAAAAGCCACGGTATTTCTAAGCTGCCTGTGCGGCAGTGAACCCCGCCGAATTCTTGGCAATCGACTGCTGCATTTTCTAAGCTGCCTGTGCGGCAGTGAACCCTTTGCCGAATTCATTATCCAGTCCACTATCTTTCTAAGCTGCCTGTGCGGCAGTGAACACCACTTTAGACACGATGTCTGCCGATATATTTTTCTAAGCTGCCTGTGCGGCAGTGAACTCGCTAAAGCTAGAGCGATTTTAACGCCCGCTTTTCTAAGCTGCCTGTGCGGCAGTGAACAAATTTCACTTTTTCCATTTCGCCGCTATTGCTTTCTAAGCTGCCTGTGCGGCAGTGAACTACGCAGGAACAAGTGGTAACGGCTTACGACGTTTCTAAGCTGCCTGTGCGGCAGTGAACCTGATGATGTTATCTACCGATTGCGATTGTGCTTTCTAAGCTGCCTGTGCGGCAGTGAACGTTATAGAGAAAAGGATACGGATTGAAATAATTTTCTAAGCTGCCTGTGCGGCAGTGAACCAAAAAATCCAGTAATCATAATATTTTCATCATTTCTAAGCTGCCTGTGCGGCAGTGAACTCGACAGAAACGGCAACGGGTGTAGCTTGGAGTTTCTAAGCTGCCTGTGCGGCAGTGAACAATAGATGGTTCATTTTTTGGCACATTGCGTATTTCTAAGCTGCCTGTGCGGCAGTGAACTTGCCACTTCTGCTGCCGATTCTGCCGCCAAATTTCTAAGCTGCCTGTGCGGCAGTGAACCCCCAAACTCCGGTTTGCGTGATGACATTCTGTTTCTAAGCTGCCTGTGCGGCAGTGAACAGCAAACCGGAGAGAATGAGTAATTTTTTAACTTTCTAAGCTGCCTGTGCGGCAGTGAACGTAATAATCAGCGGATCGCAATTTAGCCGAAATTTCTAAGCTGCCTGTGCGGCAGTGAACAAGCCTTTGAACTCGGTTACGAAGTAACGCTATTTCTAAGCTGCCTGTGCGGCAGTGAACATGGCAAAACAAAACGGGCTATTAAACGTGATTTTCTAAGCTGCCTGTGCGGCAGTGAACCGTGGTGCATTACAGCGGTACCATTCTCGATATTTCTAAGCTGCCTGTGCGGCAGTGAACTCAGAAGGTGACTCACTAACTAAAAAATTATTTTTCTAAGCTGCCTGTGCGGCAGTGAACGGGGGGATGCGCTCGGTGCGGGCGCACTGAATTTTCTAAGCTGCCTGTGCGGCAGTGAACCGTAATGACGCGCGGGATTTAGACTCGCAAATTTTCTAAGCTGCCTGTGCGGCAGTGAACCAATCAAACTCACAGGCGGTTCGGTTTTTGATTTTCTAAGCTGCCTGTGCGGCAGTGAACCCGATTCAGACACCCCTGTCAATTGCGTACGTTTTCTAAGCTGCCTGTGCGGCAGTGAACAGTAGAGCGGGGAAAGCACCCGCTCTACTCAAATTTCTAAGCTGCCTGTGCGGCAGTGAACTAAATCAATGCAGATTCCACCAAGTATGGTTTTTTCTAAGCTGCCTGTGCGGCAGTGAACCTTGCCCGCTTGTTTCGTTAAATTCACCGATTTTTCTAAGCTGCCTGTGCGGCAGTGAACTTGAATGTGCCTTGAGTCCTGGTGGCGTCAATTTTCTAAGCTGCCTGTGCGGCAGTGAACGCCAGAATATCAATTGGCGGCCTTTATCGGATTTTCTAAGCTGCCTGTGCGGCAGTGAACGCGTAGTAATAGTTGCAGACAACGATGCCTGAATTTCTAAGCTGCCTGTGCGGCAGTGAACGTGGCAAAGGCGCATGAAACTGGCGGCGGCAATTTCTAAGCTGCCTGTGCGGCAGTGAACCTGTCCACTTGTTTGGCTATGGCGTTTATGACTTTCTAAGCTGCCTGTGCGGCAGTGAACAATACGGCGACTGGCGACCCAAATTGGACGGATTTTCTAAGCTGCCTGTGCGGCAGTGAACTACTTGTTGAGGCTTCCAATGATGGCCTTTATTTTCTAAGCTGCCTGTGCGGCAGTGAACATCAACGGCATTTCTCAAACCGTGCCTGAAATTTTCTAAGCTGCCTGTGCGGCAGTGAACGCTTAACCCTTACTTTATCAATCCCTTAGAATTTTCTAAGCTGCCTGTGCGGCAGTGAACTTAAGCTTGTATGGGTATCGCCAACATTGGTTTTTCTAAGCTGCCTGTGCGGCAGTGAACGTCGTTTCCGCGATGGCAACCATTATTCATATTTTCTAAGCTGCCTGTGCGGCAGTGAACAGGCTTTCAATCTTCTGAAAGCCTGTCGGGTCGCAGTATACAGACGTTTTTAGCGGTTTTACCCATTGCTAAAACGCCTGCTTACAACTGTTTGATATTTCTCTATTTTTAAAGAGCGCGAAAAACTTGGGTCAAAAATCGGGGACGGTGGCTACGGCGCTTAGGCCGTAACTGCCAAAATCGCCTTTGCTGGGTTTTTCGACTGCGGTTTTTTTAATCCACAAACAAAACCGCTGCCCGCCGCTTAGGCTTTCTAGGCGGATGAACGGCGTGGTCAGGGGTTTCTGCGTCAACGGCTGATAGCAAGTTAAGGCCGCGTCGTAGCTGAGTTTATGCCGTTTGGCATAGCGTCTGGCTAGGCGTTCTTTGCTGGCTTTGGGTTGCTCGCGTTGGTAGGTGGCGTAGCCGACGGGCTTTTCCGGCACGGGGCGGATGCTGGTGCAATGCACGTAGTCGCTCAACCGCGCCAACCAGTGGCTGGCGTTAAACTGGCTGAGCGTGGCTTCGTGTTCGGCAAACAAGCGCAACTTGCCGCCCAATACGCCGAACTTTTCGGTGCTTCGAGAGGCGAGGGCATCGACGTCGGCAGGAAGCCGTGAACGACCGCCCTGCACATACTCAGGAAACGCCACACCAATCGGCACACGGCCTTGGTCATCTTGCATCGCCACCAAGCCTAGGTGGATTTGTTGGTAGACTTTTGACCAGAGGAAATGGATAGGGATTTCTTCTTCGGGTAATAATTTTATTTCCTGATAAAAATTCAGCATTTACTCATTACCCCCAAAAACACCTCCGCGAATCAGCGTCGCAATAACGTAATGTTGTTGTTCAGCTGGAATCTCGCCATCTTTAAGCCATTTATGGAACAAGGTATAAAAATCGTTTTTTGAAATGCGATAAGCTTCACCGCGCGATGTAACCGAGCCGTAAGGCTCGATAGCAATGGCTTTGGCGTTTCCTTCTTCGGTGTACCAAGTGTCAATAGTTCGCAAGGCATTGCCGATTTTTTCCGAGTGCATGGCAGCGCAATCATTTAATTTAAATAATATTTTTGTTTTTTCGCCTTTAGGAATGCCGAGTACCATTTCTTGCGAAGGCCAAACATGTTGCCCCAAGCCGAGTTTGGCAAATGCAGTGATTTCTAAATACTCAAAGCCGTCTCCTTGTAAGCCGTTTTGAATCACAGCAACCAGTTGCGCGAAAGCATGATTACTGTCATTGGTCGACAAACTAAATTCATTAAGCGAATAATCGTAAGCATTGAATGACCACGTTTCGTTACCATGCTTTACTCTGATACAAACCGATTCAGCACCGACACGGTTACGCCATAAAAACCGCCCATTGGCGATGTTATTGGCATAGCGGGTGGCCAGTTCGTTGAATTGGTATTCGGTACGGTAAGCCTTTACAACTTGATTTACTTTTTCTTCAAACTCTGGACTATTGCAGGCGGTTGGTTCTTCAAGCTGCCCCAATGTTTTTAAAGTGAAACTGATTCGCAGGGTATCGGCATCATGCGGAAGGGTGGCATCATCGCCCCAAGAAAGATTGGGTTTTGATTTATCATCGTCTTTTGCGCCAAATTGGCTATGGGTGGCGCGGTTTCTTTTTTCATGCAGTGCAATCGGTTGCCATGTGTCGGATTGGTCGATGTCTGACCATAATCCCGATTTCATTAGCGCGTCAGAAACTTCCAGTTTACGGCTAAATGCCAGCACTGAAGGCAGTTTAAATGCAGTTGTTTTAGTTGTAGCCATTGTGTTTCTCCTTAGTTAAGTGAACTTAAAAAATCATCTTCAAAATCATCATCGGCAGCATGTACTAATTCATTCGCTACGAGTTCGGGTTGAGGCTGTTCGCCTTGTTGGCATAAATACCAATCTTGATCGTGGGTGTAATGCCAGAGCATGTCTGAAACCTTTGGGATACGGTGCAAGCTGCGCCATTCGCCTATGCTGTGCGCAGCCTCTACAAAGCAAACAGGGGTGGTGGAATCGCGGGTATTTACTACTTCACCTGCCGGATAAACGGGGCTGATGGCTTTGTAGCCGTTGGTGATGGGGACAAGCCAACCTTTGGCGGGTTTGTCCATGCGCTGCCATTCGGCTTCTGTGGTATCGGAAGGGGCCAGTTCGCCTTCTTTAAGTTTGGGTTGGGCTTGGTATTTAAGGGCGGAAAAGTCTAGCCAAGCATCCATTAATTCGACATTGGTTTGCTGTTGTTTTAAGGCGTGGTAATGGCTAGCCAATAAATCGGCGCGATCCATTAGCACAAATCCAGGTAGCAGCAAGCGTTTAAGTTTTCTCAATAGTTTTTGTTCATCGACATTGAGTACATGAACGGCAGCAAGTTTTTCGATAGAGCCACCTGCCAATCTATGCTGATGGGCTAAATCATGGAGCGTTTGTTTTAGGGCATTAATTTCAGCTGTTCGGCTTAGATTTAAATCAGGGCAGGCCATGACTAAAGAAACCGTCATATTCATTTTGCCTTCTTCGATAATAGGCGGTGTTTCTTTGGCTTTGGCTCTGGTCGTTGGTGGGTTTTTACTTTGGGCAAACACATAATCACCAAAGCCTTTGGGCTGGTAAGCATGTATTTGGTGCTGATGGCAAATGACCGCACAACCTTGCAAGCTCAAGTTTTGGCTGACTGATAGCTTTCTGGACAAGGCATGACCAAAACCTAAAAAATGGGTAATCGCCGGAAAGCCGTAGGTAAATCCGGCAATGCAATTGGCATCTTGGACGCTGATGCGCTCAAAAACGATGTAGGCATTACTCATGCTTGCTCCTCTAATGTGCTGGTTTCTAAATCCGCTTCGGCAAGCGCGTTAAATTCACGTAGCAAGGGCGTAAATAATTTTTGCCATTGTTTTTCGTGCGCCGTGCCTAACGTCAGTTGTTTGTGTTTGATTTGTCGGTTTATCCATTTCGAAAAGTCGATAACCACATCGCTTGACCAATCCAGCGTGGCTTTTGCAGTTTGGAAGTCGTTATCCGACCTTAATGGGTCTAGCCAATATTGCTGATGGGCTGGCAATTGCGATGTTTGCGACCAGCCAATGTGTTGTGTAAGCCCTTGGATTTGGGCTGCGTAATCGAACACTACATCGGCAATATCAGTAATGTGTTCACGGATCAGTTGCTTACGCTGTAGGTTTACGCTGAGCTTGTTGGCCTTAATGGCTAATAGCAAATTTTTAAGCTCGGTTAGCGGCTCTCTGGCTTGTGCGGCAAGTTGTTTGTTAAATAAGGTTTTTAAATGGATAGGCGGCTTGGTTTGGGTTTGCCATTGTGGCGGGATGGCGGGAAATAAAGTTAATTGCCCATTACGTTTGCCATTTAAATTGGAAACATTTTGGTGGTTTGTTTGCGTGGTTTTTAATACGGCGGTTCTAAGAAACATTCTTGCCACTTCTGCACTGAACGTTTTATCTGTTCTGGCTTTATTTACTGGCGTATCTTTTCGGCGTGCTTCCCAAATTCGGTCATCAATCACTTGCGCCAGACTTGATGAAATTAGCGGCGTTAATAGGTGATAGCCGCTTTCTGGGGGCAAAGGAAAGTAAACCTGTTTAGCTAAAATATGACTGGATTTGGTCTTTTCGTTAAAGGCCAAGCTAAATTGTGCTTGCCATAATTGAAGCTGGGCGTTGTCTTCGGCATAAGCTTTTAAAGCCGAAGGGTCAGCACAGATTATTTTCCCTAGCATTTCACCTGCACAATCTAGCTGTAAAAATTCAGCGATAGGGGCATATTCAGCCGTTGAGTATGCAAAATCGATTGGGAGTTTTTCCACTGAGTTGGCTGAAACCAAAAGCATTTTGGGTTGCAGTACGCCAAATGCCAAGCCGTTGAAATTGGATGCTTTTGCGCTGGAATGGGTCAATTTGGCAATATGGGTTATATCTAACACGACGCCGCTGGCTTTATTTGCCGCGTCAGCAATCCATTGGCTAGGGGTAAATTTTTCATCTAATGTCTGGATGCTTTTGGCGGTGTCGCTTTTTACATCAAGCAACAACACTGGATTTTGATACTTTAAGTTAAGCAGTTGCGTGTATTTTTCTTGTATATGCTCCAGTGCGCTTTGCTCTTTAGGCTTTTTTGAATCAAGCAATGCTTTAGCTTGATTTTTTAGCTCTTGGCTTTCAGATGACTTGGCGATTTTTTCGCCGCATATCTTCAAGGTTTCTTTTAGTATTTTTTCTAACCCAGGCTCTTTTTTCCGTAGAAAAAATGCCTCGATCACTGCAATTACCTGCTGATTTTCCATTAACTCGCTCCTCGTCTAAATTTCTCTAAAAACCCCAAGTGCAGGGGAGTAATACCATTCATTGATTTGATCTTCATAGTCAGGCAGGCGGATTTCGCCAAAACAATAGCTGATATATTTCAAAGGTTTTTCTAGCTGATCCCCTAAATGCCCGTATTGATCGTGAATATCGAAAACCAACCACGCTTGATTGCCTTGGGTTGGCGTGACATCAATATTTGTAATAACTGACACGTCTTTATATTCAACGGGATTGACCTTGTCGTTTTTGATTTGCCAAACGGGTTCGTCCTCTTCTTCTGCCAGATAAAGGCAATAGGCTTGGTCAGGTGAAGATGCCCTAAACGGCTGCTTGCGTTGAATTTCCGCACACCATGAAACCTGATTTTTCCACCAGAGTCGGGCGTGATTTTTCTGCTCGTTATCGCCTAGCAGTATTTCGCGGTAAGCCATGAGTTCTAAAATCACTAAATTTTTAAACGGCGGCTTACTGTTTTCTTTTTTTAAGGGTGGACAAAAAATGCTGGGAGTGGAACGCGGTATTGCATATTGCTGGTTATCAAGGATTTCGGCTAAGTCGTGGTTGCTTAGTTTTCGGTTTTTAGCCTCAAATCCTGGTTTTTCATAGGCAATCTCTTTGCCTTTTAAAGCTTTATGATTTTTCGCCAAAATATATAAATTCTCTGTCTTGGGTATTAATTTTCGATGCCGTTGTATCCGCCCAGAAATTTGAATGATTGAACGCATGGAACTGGGTTCAGCTATTGCCCAATCGTAATCATGGTCGCGCCCCACTTCTGCCACCGAAGTAGCCAACACCACAAAAAGCTGATTTTGCTCTGGAAAATGCCTTAATGCGTGTTGGATTTCGGGGCAATCCCAAATGGTTTCTGGGTTTTTGCGGTTAAGGGCTTGGTCTAATTTGCTTTCAATAAAAGCTCGTTGCGCCAAAGGATATTGGCTATGGTAAACACAGTAATGGATACGGTAATTTGCGGGTGCAGGATTTTGGTAAAGCAGCCTAGCAATCGCCACTAAAGGGTTGATATTGGCGATACGCACCAAACCGATTGAGATTTTTTTACCGGATGCGTGTTGTTGGTGATGGTCTTGATGTAAAGCTAGTAGGTTTTGCCGGATGACTTCGCTCATGGCGTTGAGTGGTTGTAAATCGGCTGTCGCGGCAATTTCCAGTAATTTTGCTTTACGCAAAACTGACTTTTCTTTCCCTAGATTGGTAATGCGCTTTTGAATGAATTCATCATGCGCTTTGATAAAGCTTGGGATTCCCTCATGTTCTGATGTTTGGACACTGAATTCATCAAACCAAGCGCAGATAACCGGTTTTAGCGCATTGGCTTGATTGGTAGCGGTATTAAATGCTTTCCGCCCTGTTTGGTAGGCTTCAAACAGGGCATAAGCCAACGCAGGCGGCATGGTTGCCGTAGACAACAATACCTTTGCACCCAGCATACCTGCCCAATTCACCAAACGCGCTAATGCGGGTAAATCGTTTAAGTCAAATTCGTCCGGCTCATCTAACACTAAGTCGGATGTTAATAAACGCAACATGGGCACAATTTGCCTGCCACCTCGAACGCCTTCAGTCGCTGGTGTTAAGTGGTCAATGGTGCTGACCAAGATAGGCGCGTGTAACAGTTTTTTGGCTTTGGGTTTGTCTTTAAACCATTTCTCTAATTGGCCTTCATAAGCTTCGATGCCATAAATGACATCAAAACCGTCATCATCCACATCTATTTCTAAACTTTCGCTACCGCGAATCGCTAATGGCTCGTCATCCGTTTGTTTGCCTTGGTTGATTTTGTTCAGTCGTAAAACAGCCTGTGAACCAATCAACGTGGCAATTTCTGTTTTATCAAGTTCCAAGCGTTTTTCAAGGGCTTCGCCAGTTTGTAAGGTCAATGTCCGCAAACCCAAGGCGACACTAAAGCGACAGCCTTCTGATTCATCGGCTAATCCGTACATAATTCTGGCATTCGCCAAGGTTTTGCCTTTTCCGGTCGAAGCCATGTTGATGCCGAAAAAGCCTTGTTCTTTAACTTGGTTTTGAACTTGTTGGGCTACTTGGTAGGCTTTGGTTTGCCAAGGTTCTTTGTCTTCTTTTGGACCTTTGGCTAAGGTTTTATTGGGGGGAAGTGTTGGTAATTCTTCGCGTAAGCGTCTTAATTTTAAAATAAATTCAAAGGCGTGTTGGCTTACGCCGACGTTGTGTTCATCCAGCTTTTGCTTGAGTTGGTTTTGTTTGTCGGTATTGGCGTAAGCCAGATACTTAGGGTCTTGCCACTTAGCTTCTGGGTCTTTGCCGGAATAGTGATGGTCGGCAAGCATCAAGGCCAGACGCGACAAGTGCATTACAAAGGGCTGGTTAAGCCAATCAATATCTATTAAACCTTGGCAAATCAATGCGCGTTTTGATAGTTGAATAGCTTTATCCTGCCATGTTTTGCTGATTAATGGTGTGTGATGGGTAAACGTCCAATTGGCTTTTAAGGCTTCCTCTTTCCAATCGTGATTGCGGCTATTGAGCGAATTCCAAGAATCATCAAAATCATTATTCAGCCATGTATTTGGCTGGTCAATTTTAGGTTCTGTTTCACCTTGTTTGGGATAAACAGGTAGGCGATGGTGTGAAACTATCAGCCAAGCCACTAATTTTGCAAAGGGAGGCAAAGTATCGAATGGGTTGTTAAATTCACCCGCGTTAGGATGATCGGCTTCAATTCTTTGCAGAACTTGGTTTTCTAAATCTTCATCAACATTTGCTAATTGCTTAAGCCATTCTTGGTCGCTGCTTTTATCAACAAATGCCTGAAATAGTCGTAAAGACACCCATTCATGACGATAAGGCTCAAATCTTTTGGCATTTTGGCATTTTTTGGGTGGGTTGAGTTTTTCTTGAAACAAATCATTGGCTTTGCCCAAATCATGGAATAAACCCGCAATAGCCGAAGCGATGGCGATAATTTCGGTAGTGTGCCAACCTTTTTCCCATTCCCGATGGCTGAAATCTTTTCTGGTGCTATTCACAGGCACAACCCCCTCAGAATTAAAACACCGCCGATTCCCCACAATCCAAACCAATTCACTGCGGCTTCTCGACCGCTGCCAATGGCAAGCCACGGCGGTGTTTTTGGTGGCGGTTTTGCGTAATAAGGTTTTAACGGCAATCAGCCCGTCTTCGGTGATGACGGTTTGCCAGGTGTTGTCGCCGATGCGGTTGGCGAAGGCATCGAGGACGCGGCGGGTGCGAACCAAGGCTTTTTTCTGGCATTGGCTGACGAAAGTGACCATCATGGCGTAATCTCCCTAAGAAGATACGCACATGGTTTATTGAAGGAACTAAGCTGCCTGTGCGGCAGAAAATAATTTAAAAAAGATTTAGTATTTCTAAGCAGCTTGTGCAGCTGGGAGGGCAATTTAATCATAAAGCTGGGCTTGAATATATAAAAAGCAGTAGGCAAATTAAAAGACAAACATAATATTTGGGCATATGGGGTCATAGTTCCGAGTTTTAGGTACGGCTCATATGGTAGCATTATTTTTTACCCTACTATATCTTTTTTAATTTTAATATCTAAGATAGAGTTTCTGGGGTTTAGCAATGTAGGATGGGCTGACACAAGAAAGCCCATCAATCCTGTGCAAATGATGGGCTTCCTGTCGTCAACCCATCCTACGCTTATCATGACTGGCCTCCCTGCAAGGCTTGTTGTTTGACTTGTTCAAACATGAAATCTAGGGCTTTGTGTTCGGTGAATTTTTGTAGGATTTGTTGGCGGAATTCTTGTTCGGTGGTTTTTTCTTTGGCGCAGATGAATGCCCAGGGCAGGACGATGGCATCTTTCACTAGGTCGGCGACGTCGAAAACCAATGCACCGCGTCGGGTTTTGCCGTGCATGACGGCGAAGCCGTGCGGGATGCCGAGTACCCAGAGCGTGGTGGCGGCGAGTCCGTAGGCTAGGTAGTTTCCGTGGTTTAGGAAGCCGTTGGCGAGGTCGGTGGCTTGGTGGTCGCGGGTGAAGCTGCCTTGGCCTGTGCTTTGTACGGCGTAGCGGTAGAGTTGTTTGGTGAGTTGGGCTTCGCGCAGCAGCAAGTCGCCGACTTTGGTGGCGGTGTCGATTTGTTCGCTGTGGGTTTTTAGTGCTGCGGTTAGGTGGTGGTCGTCGGTAAAAAAGTTTTCGGCTTTTAGGTCGCGGTCTTTTTGCCAGATTTTTTGCAGGTAGCCGAGGCGGGCGTGTTGGAAGTTTTTGGCGACGGCGAGGCGTTGGTTTTCGTCAAACCAGAATTTCAGCCAGCCTTGTACATAGTCAGTGGGGCGGTATTCGCTTTGTGGGGTGAGCCATTCAATTTCGCTACCGGAGAATAACGGTGTGCCACCGCCGCCGCAAAAACCAACCAATACGCCTGCGCTGGCGAGCATCCGCATGGCGGCTTGTGTGATGGAGGTGCCTGTTCCCAGTAGGATGACTGTGGTGTTGGCGATGGGGATGTTCCAGTAATAATTTTCGTCTTTGGCTTCGGTGAGGTACAGGACGCGCCCGTCTTTTTGCATGACGCGGCATTTTTCCAGGTAGTAAATGTTGGCGCGTTTGGAGTGGAGGATGGCTTTGAGGTCGGTGAGTTGTTCCATACTTTTCCTTTAGTTTGCGGGGGCTTTGGGTAAGTATGGTGGGTTTTTGCGATGCTGACGGGTTATTTTCTAACTTTTTTATCGGCGGTTTTTAATGATTGCGGTTGTTAATGGGCGTTGCTTTAGTCGTCTAAAACATGTTTTGGACTCCAGCGTAATTATGGTTTTGCGATTTGTTAATGAGGCGCTGAACTAATTGCTTCCATTAATGCTTCGACAAGCAACGTATGGAGCAGTTTGCCGAGAGCTTGTCGAAGGCTTTGTTTAGCGATTTTATAAGGGGTGTTATTTTTGGAGTCCAAAACATGTTTTGGACTCCAAAATAATTAGCTCTTTTAATGCTTGGCAAAGCTGTTTTGTATAAACGGAGGAATTTAGAGGGGTTTGAAAGTAGATTCGGTTTTGGAGTAAAAAAACATGTTTTTTTACTCCGAACGATAGAGTGTTCGGTCGGGGTTTTTTTGGGGATTAATGCGGAGGGGATGGGGTAAAACGATCAGATCCAAGGGATTTGGATCTGATCTATACAATGCAAATTAATGGTTTGCGTTATATGTTTTCAACATTTCTTGATAAATCGCTAATGCTGCTTTTAAAGTAGTAGTAGCTGATTCAGTTTCGCCTGCTTCGAATGCTTCACGAGAAATACGTAATTTGTCGTTAGCTTTTTGACGTGAGCGTTCAGTGATTTCATAACGAAATTCTTTTTGCAATTGGCGAGCATCGTTAATTGCTTTAACAAGTTCAGCTTTGTCGCCATGTTTTTCGGCTAATGCTACGGCTTCTTCAATTTTAGCAACAGTGCCTTCAGCAGCTGCACGGACTTGCGCTTCACCAGCAGGTTCTGCATAAGCGGTTGATGTAAATACAGCGAAAGCCAACAATGCGGCAAATTTAGTTAATGTTTTCATTCAGGATTTAAACCTCGATTAGTTATGTTGGATTGTATGCAATTTAATAAGAGAGATTATTTACGGGGAATAAATTAAAAATTTCTTACTAAAGAACTCTGAAATTCTAGCATAACGCATAATGCGACTGACACAATTTTTATGCCAAATTAACGCTTTGTTGGCTATCGGCTGTTTTTTGGCAGGTAAGGGTGGTATTTTGTTGGTTGGTTGCCGGATGGGTAGTTGAATAGCTGGATATATTTCGAAAGATCAAGTTTTCAGTTTTTTGGCGCGCGGTCATCTTGACTGTTTACAGCGGGCACGATGCCCGCGCTCCATTCCGCTAAAAATAACAATAACAGTTGGGCGTTATAAGGAGATTTAAGATGGTTGCGGAACAATTTGCCAGGCCAGTACATGGTGCGCTGGGTGGTTTTTTTCCGAGGGCGAATGATTTTAATGAGGTGTTTAAGCTTCGCTGGGGAAAAATTGATTTCGATGTTTTTCATGGGGTGCAGGCGAATGTGAAGGTGCTGGTGAAGGTTTACCGTGATCACGGGGTTTGCGAGCGCTATTTGGTGGATACCGATGCCAGCCATTGCCAGTGGAATTACCACAAACGCCATACCCGGGATTTTTATATTTTGGCGGAGTCCGCGCATTTCGGCCCGGCGCGGTGCGTTAAATTCGCTTTTATCGTCCATATTAATGAGCAGTCCATCGCTTCTGAATATGAATACATTTTTATGGATTCGCAGCAGCTGCATGAGGATTCGCCGCAATCTGCCGCTATCAGCCTGCAATGGGCGACTGCCAATAGTTTCCGCGCTTATGAATTGGATGCGGGCGCACTACAGGCTGATGCCGATTGGTATAACCAGCATTTTGATGCCTTGCAGCTGGTGCCTAAATTTACTAAAGGCCAAGTCAACCATCCGTTTCATCCCAAGCGTTATATCCATGATTTGATTGATAAGGTCATCCGCAGCAAACGCGAATCGCCTAGCCGTTTGTGTACGGTGAAGGTGAGTGTGGATTGTATTGACGATGGCGATTTCATTAATCATTTGATTCATGCCAGCCAGCAAGGTGTGTTGGTGCAGTGTTTGGTCGATTGGCGCAAAATGACCTTGACCAACAGCCCACATTACGCGCGGCTGAAACGGGCAAGAGTGGAATTGTTGGGGATATTTTGTACGCCTAAGCACCATTTAATTGAAGTCGAACCGGATATGCACACCAAGTTCATCATCTTTAATGATGAAGATGCGATTTTAGGTTCGTTCAATATCACTTTTGACCGCTGGTGGGCGAATTGGGAGTCGGGTATGACTTTCCATTCCAAAGGCGTTTGCCGTTTGTTGGACAATATTTTCCAAAGCCAACGCGGTGGCGTTATCCAAAAATATGGCATTGATCCGTTAAGCCATTTTAATCTGCTATATACCTTCGGCAGGCATACCATGAGCAATGGCAAGGTTTACCGCCCGCACCACGCGATTTTGGCGGAAATTCACCGCGCCCGATATTCCATTAAAGTATGTTTGTTTTTGATGGGTGATTTGCTCGGCGACCATAACGATAGCGTGGTGAATGCCTTGATACAGGCGCATCATCGCGGGGTTTATGTGCATGTGTTGTTTAACGGGCATTTGGCGCGGGAAGGCAAGATTGGTGTTGCTAGGCCGATGGCGGAGGAGTTGGAGCGGCCATTGTTGGCGGCGGTGCAGCGCTTAAAGTCGGCGGGTATCGCGGTGGGTTTGGTGTATGGCAAAGATGACCACCCCGTGCCGTATTCGCCTATCCATTCTAAGTACTGCATTATTGATGATTACATTGTCTTGGAAGGTAGTTTTAATTGGTATAACACCTCAGTGTTTTCCCACGATTTGTTGGTGGTTGCCGCCAACCGCGATGTCGCCGCACCTTATTTGTATGAGTTTGAGCAGATACAGGTGTCGTTTCGGGTTTATTACTAGCGGTATTTTGTCCACGAACTACACGAAAAAACACGAAAATATAAATAATGGCAACGCATTCAGGGCTTTGAAATTGGTGTGGAAAGCATTTTTTGGCTGGGTTTTTGTGTGTTGTTCGTGGACGGGTTTTGATAGTTCCCACGCTGGATCGTCACTGCCATCAAGTTAAGGGATTATTATTTAGGATAACTATAGGATGTGCCGACGACAGGAGGCGCATCAATCGCGTAAAAACTCGACAGATGCGCTTCGTTCCTTTTATGCCCTTTGGGTACAGCACATCCTATGACTATGACTTTGCTCACGGATTTTTCCGTTCATCCTTCGACAAGCTCAGGACGAACGGAAAAATCCTGCCACATCCAATCTATCTCATCGATAGGTAAATTAATAAAATTACTTTTAAAATCATATTGTTAAAAAATAAGCAAAGCACCTGTTGTAGGGTGCAATAGGCGATAGCCGTATTGCACCGCATGTTGGATTTCAAATATCCGGCATACGCTATCGAGACTGTGAAAGTATAGCTACGCGACGCGATATAATAGACACATAACCACAAAGCCTCATCACAAATGCCGCCACGCCGTTACCAAGCCACCTTAAACCGACACCAAGACATGATCC
>Ga0247843_1004982_pt1 | contig 19085 bp, 17 predicted proteins | sample LaCruzMarch2017__FD_192420 | JGI IMG/M metagenome (GOLD analysis project Ga0247843, IMG submission 192420) | Freshwater microbial communities from meromictic Lake La Cruz, Castile-La Mancha, Spain - LaCruzMarch2017_8m | ecosystem: Environmental > Aquatic > Freshwater > Lake | place: Spain...
ATTTTATTGTTTTTATTTCGTTATTTTTATCATATATTATATATAAATATTTATACATATTTGGATACGGATCATAATTTAAATCATTTAAATTAATATTTTTATTTAATATGGCTGTTTTATTTTTATTAAAATATTTTATTATTGATTTTTTTAGTTCTATTGATTTATGTATATCTATACCATATTTAATACTTATAATATTTTCAAAACTAATCAAATCTTTTTTTTCAAATATTCTCCAATTTATAAATGCTTTTTCTTTTGTATCTATACCTTTTTTTGTCAATTCTAATTCATTTACATATTTTATCCAGTCAAAATTTATATAATTTTGACCTTCATAACTATCTCTTTTTTCATTTATACCAAATTGAACATAATGATATAAAAGATCTTTTTCATTTAATATATTATGACGGACTAAATCTCCGTTTTGTTCTTTATAATATAAGTAGTCAAATTTAATTAAATCTTCTGTTAAAATTTCTATTTTGGAAAAAACAGGTTTATCACTGTGTCCCAATAATATATTTTGATTTTTAAAATAATTTTCATGTTGTATTTTATCTTTAATTGTTAGATCAGATCTACCAAAAGGATATATACTTGTTGAATTATTCCATTTACTCTTAAAGTATTTTTCATTTCTTAAAAAACATTTACCAGCACTTGCATTTAAAGAACTACATGTATGACTATGTTTCCTATTACTATCTCCCGATAATATATTAACATCTGGAATTTGTATAAAATCATTTCCTGACAATCTAATTCTATAATGATAATCATTATCTTCGTAATAAGCAGGGTAAATATTTTCATCAAAATATCCAACTGTTTCTAATGCTTTTTTTGTAAAAATATATGTACTAAAACTTATTTCTTTGTTAAAAGTAAACATTATATTATTTAATTTATCTTCAGTCATAAACTCGCAAACTTTTTTAAGATTTCCAGGAATAAAATAGTTATCATCTCCTGATATTATACAATAAGTTTCTAAATAATTTTCTAAAATATAATTCCACCCTCTTGAAACCCCTATATTAAAACTGCTTTTTATAAATATAAATTTATGTATTAAATTATTTTTTATTTTAGTAAAATCGAAATTATTATATCCTCCTTGAAAAAGTATTACAACTGTATCAACTTTATAATCAATACTATTAATTAATCTTATTAACAAATCATGTTTAATCAAGGTTAAAATTCCTATAACAGGTATTATTGAAAAATTCATTTTATTTATATTAAGATTTTTTATAAATCAATTTAAAATTATTTTAAATAATATTAAAAATGATACCTAAAGTAATATATATTTGTCATAAAGATTTAGATTGTATAAAACATTATTCTAAAAATTGGAAATTTCTTAATCCTGAGTATGAAATTAAATTATATGACAATCACTTATGTTATGAATTTTTAAAAAATGAATTTTCGCAATTATATTGCGATATTTTTGACTATATTAAAGATGGTCCTATTAAAGCAGATTTTTGGAGAATATGTGTTATATATAAATACGGAGGATTATATGTTGATGCTGATATAGAACCTATAGTTCCTCTTAAAGAATATTTAGAAAAAGATGTTGATTTTGTATCTTGTATAGATTATCATAATAATAACTCTTTTAATCCACATTTTATACTAGCAAATAAAGATGATATTTTTCTTAAAAAGTGTATTGATAAATATATTGAATTTTATAATAATAAAAAAGGATATAGTTATTGGGGTTGGTCTATAACAGATGTATTTAAACAAGTATTTGAAAGTATTATTAATCGTAAAAGATTATCATGTGGTATTCATACTATTGAAAATAGAAAATACCAATTTATTCTTGAAATATTTCCTAATTATAATTTAAATTCCGTTTACTGTGTTTATAATAATATAAGAGTTCTTAATAATAGATATAGATTTTACGATCCAAGTAGACATAATTTTACAAAAATTATACCCGGTGGATCTTGGATAAAACAATGTAGATCGTATGAAATTAATGGTAAAATATTAAAAGCTGTTTTAAATAAAATTAATAAAGGTGTAAATATAGCTAGTGTTGTAATATGTGAAAATGTTAATTATTGTAATAATAATGGAGAATTTGGTATTGAAAATTGTATAGATAAAGATATTTTACCTCTTGGAAGTTGGATATATTCTGCTACAACTTATAAAATTGAAAAAGGAATATTATATGCTAATTTAGTAGATAATAATGGTTCTATTATATCATCAAATATTAAAATATACAAGGATTCAAAATATATAAATCATGATGGAATTTTAAAACTAGATACTCATAATTTAAATTTTTATGAAGAAGATTATGGATATATTCCAAAATATTTAAATACAAGAAAGGATGTTTTAATTGAAAATGAATATTCTTTGATTCAACATACTGAACAATTTCAAGATTTTTATTATGTTATTTATTATTTATCTGAAAATAAAATTAAAGTAATAATTAGACTTTTAGATTCTGAACCTTATAATTGTGACCAAGATATAGAATTAGTTATATATTCTATAGACAAACTTAAAAAAGAATCTATAAATATAAGTAAATTTTTAAATAATACATATATTAGCGAATTTACAACAGAAATATGTATATTTCCAAAGAATAATTACGAGCAAAAAATTCCAAAAATTATAGTTCAAACTGAAGAAACAAATGTTATTTTAAATTTATCACAATATAATTCAATTATGTCTATACTTGAATTGAATCCTGATTATGAATATTATTTTTTTGACGCATTTGATAGAAGAGAATTTATAAAATTAAATTTTCCAGAATATGTTTTAAATGCTTATGATAATTCAATTCCTGAAAGTTATAAAAAAGATATATTTGCGTATTGTTTTTTATATTTAAAAGGGGGATGTTATATTCATTTAAAAATGAATATGTATGACGAATTAAAAAATATAATAAATAAAGAAGATACCTATTTTATGGTTAATTATAAATTTGAAAATTTATTATTTTCTATTATTCCTAAAAATGAACTTTTACTTGAAGTTATAAATAAATACTGCGATACTATATTTAATACTGAAGAAATAATAAATAAATTTTTTAAGATTGAATCAGACTTATATTTTGATGATTTAGATAATTATATTTATATTAAAAAAAATAAATATAAAAAAATATTAAAAAATAATACTGACAATTAAGTTGTATAATATTAAATAATTATTATTTACAAAAATATTGTTGTTGTAAATATTCTAAATACACATTTATTGTTTTTTTATTTATATCATTGTATTTTAACATTGGAAACTCGTTTAAAGTTGAATTGTATTCTAAATGTAATGTTTTTTCATCAAATTGTTGAGGTCTAAAAGTATTAGTATCATCACGCGCTCTTAAAATCTTTCTTTTTATAAAAGTTTCAAAAGATTGATATATATAATGAGCAATATACGCTTCTGATTTTTCGAAAGATATATCTGTAAAGGAAAAGGGACCATTTAATTTTAAAAAATTAGTACTTACCGACAAATTTAAATCTAAACCTGTATAATAATGTGGATTACATGCACCTTTAGTAAAAGATGGTCTAACAAAACATTTAATATGTTTATCTAATACAGAATCACATCTAGTATAGTTTTCTAATATAGTACCTTTTGGTTTTTTATTATGAAAATTAGAACCAAACATTAACCAATTTATTCCTATTTGATGATATTTTTCATATTTTTTCAAAAAAGAATTAATACAATCATCTTTTAATATAAGAAATTCATCAGAATCTAAATATAACATCCAATCATAATTATTTTTTGAATATTCAACTGCTTTACACATTAAATTTATTTTATTTATATTTTCATCTTTTATCTCTTCTATTTTAATATCAGAACTATTTTGAAAAAGATATTTTATTGGAAATAACGATTTATGATCATAAATATAAATAAAATCAAATCCAATATTTTTATGATGAGCTACCCATTCTACAATATTCGATTCGTCACGAGCATTTGTAAATAAAATAGTTCTATCAATTACATTCCAATCATCATCAAATTTTATTGTTCTTGTATTATCGTATACTATATTATTTATAAGTATATGTTTTAGAATACCAAATGCTGGGTCACATTCAAATAATAAAGATCTTTTTACATCATCAGCAGGTATAATTTTTATATTTTTAGTTTTTATTATTTCTGTTACATCAACATAATTATTTTGTATTCCGTAATAAATATTCATTTATAATATTATAATATTATAATATTATAAATATTTTTTTATTTATCTACCGGTCCATATTTTTATAATTGGTAAATAATTATATTTACCAATATCTTTCATTTTAATTCCCCATTGCATATATCTATATATACATCCATATAATGATTCTGTTTTTAAATCTTTTTGTAATAAACAAGCAATAATTCTTTCAAAACATTCTCTATCTCTACGATTTAATATAACATTTAATAATAAACTTAAATCATATTTTATATTAATATTATTTAAAAAATCATGTGTTATAATACTTATCGCTCCAAAACAACCTTTCCATAATTTACTTTCATAAAAATTATATAATTCTTTATTATCATTTTCAAATACGTTTATAATATTTTTTATATTTGTTCCAAGTTCGCGGATGGAATTATAAGGATCAAATTCCCATAATATTTTGTAACTATTAATATAAGAAGTATTTATATATTCATTTATAAATACAGAATCATGAATTATAAATGCTTTATCAAAAAATTTGTTTTTAGAATAATAATAATAAGGTAATAATTCACCTCTTTTTGGATATTCACTTTGTATTACAGATGTTTTATACATCTTAATATTTGTTATAAACTTATAATCGCTATTATCATCTATAATAATTATTAAATTTTCAGGATATATCTTTCTAATACAATTATAAGAATATTTCCAATATTCATTTGTTTCATTACTATTTACATGTCTCAATAATATAAAACCAAATGTTTTATTAGTATTATCTTTATTTAAAAAAACTATTACTATATCATTATCAAATTTTTCATTATATTCGAATGATATATTATTATAAATAATAAAAATTTTTTTATTAGCATAGGGATATGGATCTTTATTAAAATTATTTAAATCGGTATTTTTTAAAATATGTAACACGTTATCATCAAATACATTTTTATTCAATACTTCTTTAGTTATATCGATTGAATTATCTAAATTTAGACCATAATTTATATTAAAACTATTATAAATATCATTAAAATCAATAATTATATGTTCATTTCTAATCTCTTCAAAATATCTAATATATTCATTATAAATTATAATAATTTTTTTTTTAATATCAGGATACGGATCTCCTTTTATATTATTAAAATTCAAACTTGTATCAATATGTAATATATTATTTTCTTTTAAATATTTTTTTAAAATTTCTTGAGTTATATCAATTGAATTAACATAATTTACACCATATTTAATTATAAAATTATTCATTTATTTATATATATAATTATTTTTATAAATTATAAATTATTTTAAAAAATTAATCTAATATCAATATTTCTTTTTTCTTCAAATTTTTCTATTTTTAACTCATTATCTATATATAAAATATATAAGTATTTATGTATATTTGGATAAGGATCTCCTTGTAAATCATTTAAACTAATATTTTTTTGTATTATAAATTCACTATTATTATAATATGTAGTTATTGATTTAGTTATATCTAATGTTTTATCTATATCTATACCATATTTAATACTTATAATATTTTTAAAACTTATTAAATCTTTTTTTTCAAATATTCTCCAATGCATAAATGCTTTTTCTTTTGTATCTATACCTTTTTTTGTCAATTCTAATTCATTTACATATTTTGTCCAATCAAATTTTATATAATTTTGACCTTCATAACTATCTCTTTTTTCATTTATTCCAAATTCAATATAATGATATAGAAGATCTTTTTCATTTAATATATTATGACGAACTAAATCTTCATTTTGTTGTTTATAATACATCCAATCAAATTTTAAAAAATCATCTATAAAAATTTCTATTTTGGAAAAAACAGGTTTATCACTATGTCCCAATAATATATTTTGATTTTTAAAATAATTTTCATGTTGTATTTTATCTTTAATTGTTAGATCAGATCTACCAAAAGGATATATACTTGTTGAATTATTCCATTTAGTATTAAAATAATTTCCATTTCTTGAAAAACATTCACCCATATTTTTTCTATATTTTGCATCAACTCCGTATAAAGTACAACTATTTGAATTATTATTATCTCCGGTATTCATATAAACATCTGGAATATTTATTATATTATTACCTGATAACATAATTCTGTAACGATAGTCATTATCTTCATAATAGGCAGGATAAATATTTTCATCAAAATATCCAACTGTTTCTAATGCTTTTTTTGTTAATATAAAAGTACTAAATTGAGCAGATTCTTCTAAATGAAAAGTAAACATTATATCATTCAATTTATCAGCATTAATAAATTCGTAGACCTTTTCAAGAGTTCCAGGTAAAAAATAGTTATCATCTCCTGATATTATACAATAAGTTTCTAAATAATTTTCCAAAATATAATTCCATCCTCTAGAAACTCCTATATTAAAACTACTTTTTATAAATATAAATTTATTTACAAATTTATTTTTTATTTTAGTAAAATCAAAATTATTATATCCTCCTTGAAAAAGTATTACAACAGTATCAACTTTATAATCAATACTATTAATCAACCTTGTTAATAAATCATATTTAACTAATGTTAATATTGCTATAAGAGGAATCGATTTTGTATTAGAAAATTCATCTATCATATTATTTATATTTAAAACAATATTTTATTTAAATATAAATGAATATATATCCTTTAGGTAATTGGGGAAAATCAGCAAGAAATATTATATATAAAGATAATAATACATTGGAATGTGAATTAAAAAAAATAAACGGTACTTATGTTTATAATAAAATAATATTTGATATAAATTATATATATGAAAATCATGATGGAATATTTAAAATAGTTGGAACAAATATTGATACAAATAATTTTATAATTCCAGATGGTACATGGATAAAATCTGCGAGAAATATAATAAATAAAAAGGATGAAGATTCTAAAGATGAAGATTCTAAAGATGAAGATTCTAAAGATGAAGATTCTAAAGATGAAGATTCTAAAGATGAAGATTCTAAAGATGAAGATTCTAAAGATGAAGATTTAGAAAAAGAGTATGAAATAACAGCTGAATTAAAAGATAGTAAAGGAAATTATAAATTCAATATAATCAAATTTTCAAAAAATGATACAGTTTCTAATATAGATGGTGCTGCATTTGTTTATAAGAAAAAACATGATAAAATTCTTGACTGTATACCCGATATACCTAAAAAAATTTTTCAAACACATAAAAATTTTAATTATATGATTAATAAACAAAAAACTAAAAAAAGTCATAATAGTTGGAATCAATATAAAGATTTTGAATATAATTTTTATACTGATGAAGATTGTGAACAATTTATAAAAAATAACTTTGATGAAAATACATATAAAGCTTATATGAAATGTCCAATTCCGGTTATGAAAGCAGATTTATGGAGATATTGTATTATTTATAAATATGGAGGAATTTATGCTGATGCCGATACTGTGTGTTTGAAAGATCCGAGTATATTTTTAGAAAAACATTCTTATCTAGTATGTATTCCAGAAAATAATGTTCATTTATGTAATTGGATTTTTGCAGCTCCAGAAGGTTCTCCTATTTTAAAAAGCATAATTGATTTATCAGTAGAACGTATTTTAAACAATTTTGAGAAAAAACAACATATGGTTCATTATTATACAGGACCAGGAGTTTTTACAGATGGAATTGAAATATTTTTGAAAGAAAAAGATTTAATAACTTTTTTTTCTAATAGATTATTATATTCTTATCCTTACAAAAATTATTGGTTGCATGTATTTGACAATCATATTTATTTTCATAATAATATAATAAATCATTTAAATACAGGATCAGATAGAGATGGTTGGGAAAATATGATAAAAAATTATATTAATAGTTAAAAAATATTATTAATTTTATTACTTACAGAGTAATAAAATTATTTTATAAAATTAAAGCATCTATGCTTTCTAAAAAATTCTTTTCAATTTTCCATCCCAAATTTTTTAATTTTTCATTACTAATATAATATCTCGTATCATTAAAAGGTCTATCATTTACATATTCTATCCATTTATCATATTCATTTGTATTTTTTATTTTTTCTATTAATATTTTTGCTATATCTATTACTTTATATTCCATTCCTTCATCACAACCTATATTATAAATTTCAGAAACTTTACCTTTTAATAATAATATTTCAAATGATTTTACTGTATCATCAACATGTAAAAATGATCTACTTGTAAGACCATTTCCGTGTACTGTAACCTTTTTATCTTCTTTTAATAATTTTATAAATTTAGGAATTAATTTTTCAGGATATTGATTTATACCAAAAACATTATTTCCTCTTGATATCAATATTGGTAAATTAAATGAATGTATATAAGTTTGAACTATTAACTCTGCAGCTGCCTTCGTTCCAGCGTATGGATTTGTTGGACAAAGTATTGTTAATTCATTCTTTATTACATCATTTTCTTTAGATTCTCCATATACCTCATCTGTTGATACATGTATAAATTTTTTTATATTTCCGTATACACGACAACACTCTAAAAGAGAATGAGTTCCAAAAACATTATCAAAAGTATATTGTAGAGAATTATCAAAAGAATTATCTACATGACTTTGTGCTGCAAAATGAACTACATAATTTATTTTATTTTTTTCAAAAATATCAGACTTTAAACAATTTAAATTTATTTTTATAAATTTATAACGGTCAGAAAGTCTTATATGTGATTTTATATTTTCTTGATTTGCGCAATAATATAAATCGTCTATATTTACAATATTAATTTTATCATATTTATCAAACATATAATTTATAAAATTAGAACCTATAAATCCGCAACCGCCTGTTACTAATAAATTTGTATCTTCAGAATTGATAAAATCGTATTCTGGTTTTGGATATTTATTTAAACAATCTATAACAGCTTCTTTAATGTTTTTAATTTTAGGAAAGAGTTCTTTTAATTTATCTGTATTTAGCATATTATTAGATCTTTTAGAAGATAAAATTTTATTTTGTTCATTTATTGTAAAATTTTTCCATATAAATAAAGGGTCAACTATTTCTTTATATAATTGTAAAATTTCGTTATGAGAAATTACTCCTGGATTTGTTAAATTTATAGTACCTAATTGTTTATTTTTTACCATTTCTATCATATAAGGTATTAATTCCGGTAAAACAGACATCGAATTTTCAATAGAACATATTCTCTCATAATTTGTTATTTTTGTAATAAAATTTCTAGAATTATTTTCGCTATTTATAGGCATTCGTATTCGTAAATTTAGAACGTTAAATTGTTTCATTATTCTATCAGTAAAGCCTTTTACAATTGAATAAGAAGAACCAAAAAAATTAGGATTATCTTCTTCTGTAAAACCGGTTTCGTGTTCATCATCATAATCAAATATACAACCAGTTCCTAAATATGTAAAATGTATATTTCTTTTTTGACATATAATTGCAAGTGTTAAAGGACTAAATAAATTATCTCTTATATTTTCTATAAGTTTACCATCTTCTTCTAAATAATCAATTGTAGGAATAATTTTATCACCGATTTTACCATGTGTTCTACCTATAAAACTTAATATATGTGTAGGATTATATAAAGATATTTCATTTTCTAATAATTCAACATTATCTACCCTTTCATTACCTTTAATATAATTTATATTTTGAGACTTTAAATATTCTACTACTTGATTTCCTATCCATCCATTAGATCCATAAATTAAAACATTCATTTATTATATATAATTAATATAAAAATGAAAAAAATATTTTATTATTTTGAAATATTTTAAATAATTATGGTTGTTGAAATTTATACTGATGGAAGTTGTCTTTCAAATCCAAATGGACCTGGCGCATGGGCTTATGTAATTAATGAGAAAGATGGATTTCTTTTAATTGATAGTGGTGGAGAAATTTCTACTACTAATAATAGAATGGAATTATCAGCTGTTATAGAAGTGTTAAAAGTTATAGATAATGAAATCGAATATAAAATTTTTTCAGATAGTCAATTAACTATTAATTGTGCTACAGGAAAATGGAAACGAAAAGCAAATCTTGATCTATGGTCTGAATATGATAAATATATAAAAGATAAAAAAGTAGTATTTGAATGGGTTAAAGCGCATAATGGAAATAAATATAATGAAATGGTTGATAAAATAGCTTATAATGAAGCTAAAAAAATTAATTGTTAAAAATATTTTATTTAATAATAAAATAAAATATTTTATTTTATTTTATTATATAAATGAAATATAAAATAAAATATGGTATTTTAGAAAATAATATAGATGTAACATCTAAAGTCTTAGAAAAATGTATAAATAATAATATTATATCTATACCAGAAAATGATTGTATAAGAGTAATATTATTTGAAATAGATCCCATACCAGGTGTATTAAAATCGATTTTTATATATGATGAAAATGATAATTTAATTGGAGAATATCATCATGCAGAAAATGTTAAAATTAATATTGATACAAATGAAATTTTTTGCAGAGGAATAAATTTATCAAAAATACAAATGAAATATAAATTAAAATACGGTATTTCAACAAATAATATCCGTGTAACAAATATTGCTTTAAAAAAATGTTTAAAAAATAATATTTTATCTATTCCAAGTAATGATAGTGAAAGAGCAAGAATATTTGAAATAGATCCAGTACCAGGTGTGATCAAATCAATTTTTATATACGAAAATGATATTTTAATTGGAGAATATGAAAATGAAGAAAATATAGAAATTAACATTGATACAAATGAAATTTTTCGTGGAGGAATAAAAAGATTATCAAAAATACACGCTAATTTAATACTTCATAATGGAAATTTTGGAGAAGAATTTCCGGAACAATTAATGGTTGCAAAATATTTAAAAGGAAATGAAAAAGTTTTAGAAATAGGAGCAAATATTGGTAGAAATTCTTTAATTATTGGTTCTATAGTTAATAATGATAATTTTGTATCTTTAGAGTGCGATCTTAATAGTTTTGAATTGTTAAAAAATAATAGAAATATAAATAATTTAAAATTCAATATTGAACCATCGGCATTATCTAAAAAAAAGTTGATACAACGTGGATGGGAAACAATTCAATCTGATACTCTTTTAAATGGATACACAAATGTAAATATAATAGATTATGAAGATCTACAAAAAAAGTATAATATAATTTTTGATACTTTAGTATTAGATTGTGAAGGAGCATTTTATTATATATTATCGGATATGCCGCAAATATTAAATAATATAAATTTAATAATTATGGAAAATGATTATTGGGATATAAATCATAAAATATTTGTAGATACTATTTTAAAAGCATATAATTTTTATTTAGATTATAATCAACCAGGAGGTTGGGGTCCGTGTCATAATATATTTTATCAGGTTTGGAAAAAATAAAAAAGTAGTAGATAATTTCATCTAATTAATTAAGTTTTTCATAAAATTGTGGGTATTTATTTTTAACAATTTTTAATTCCACTTTATTAAGTTTATTTAAGCTTTTTTCAATCATTCTATTTGAATTATAAAAATATCGCATATTATTAGTATCTTCTCTATTTTTTTCTAACAGAAAGTACAAATTAGTATCTCTATTTTTATAAAGATGCTCAAAAGGATCTGATTTAAATACAAATCTTTGTGAAAATATTAAAAAAGGCCAATCTTCTATTTCACAATTCCATATTATTTCTTTCGCCAATATAAAACTTTTATTTTCTATTTTAAATTCAACTTCGAATTTTTTATCTCCTATTTCAAAATATATAAAACCTCCATTAACATAATTATAATGAAATTTATAATATCCTTTTGCATCTAAACATATACTTTGTCCAGCTCCATCTACAAATACACATTCATTATTTTTTTTAAAATCAATAAAATGAATGTAATCATAATATTGAGGATTAGCTTCTAAACGCATTTTAAGATTTTATTTTATATAACTTTTGTTTTAAAGTTAAAATAAAATCTAAATTTATCTATTATAAATCATCATCTGTATAATCTTCATCATCTTCATCATCTTCATCATCTATATAATCTTCATCGTCATTATCATCTTCATCACTATTAACTATTTCTAAATATTCTTCTTTTTCATTTGGAGATACATTTAAAACACTTTTTTTACCATTACATTTACTATTCCTTTCAATTCTATTTAGTTTTTTTTCAATTGCTTCTATGTTAAATTCAAAATTTTCTATATTTTCATCAACATCTTTTATATCTTTTTTAATATTTGTTATATCTCTTTTAACAGATGTTATATTTTTATTTATAGATGTTAACTTTTTTTCAAACTCATTAATAGTTTTTAAACAATTTTGAATATTTATATTTGTATCAGTTCGATAATCATCTTTTTCTAACTTAAATTTTCGTAAATTGTATTCAATATAAGATAATCTATCATTTATATATATTCTAGAATCTATTTTATTCGATGATATACGTCTAAAAATATACATCAAAACTAATATTTGAAAAGAAAAGAATAATGATTCTTTATTTTCAATAGCAAAATTAAAATAATAATTCCAATCTATATTTTCGGTGTAATTTTTAATATAATTAAAAGAATTTTTCCAAGGTATGTTTTTAATATAATTATAGGCGTAATTTATATCAATTTTTTGATTAAGTTCGCACATCGATTGTGTATTGTTAAATAAAAACATTTTCATAAGTATAATATAATATTATTTGTATAAATTAAAAATTAAAATCAATTTTTAATTTTAAATTGAAAATTTAATTTTAAAACTTGAAAAATAATATAAATAATAAGACTATGTTATTATGTGAAAAAAATAAACATCGTCTAGATAAAAAAATAAAATTTGAAAAAGTTGGTCATAAATATTGGATAAATGACGATAATACTAATGTTATTTCGGTAACAACTTATATAAAAAATTTTTTTGAAGAATTTGATACCAATAAAGCAATTCAAAATATTTTTAAAAGTTATAAATATAAGAATGACCCTGAATACAAATATTATAATATGACTTATGACGAAATTAAAAAATTATGGGATGATAATGGAAAAATATCTTCAGATTTAGGTACTAAATTACATGAAGATATTGAAAATTTTTATAATAAAGGTATATACGAAAATGAATCTTCTGAATTTAAACAATTTTTAGATTTTTATGAAGATCATAAACATTTAGAAATATATAGAACAGAATGGTTAATATTTAATGAGAATTTAAAAATTACAGGATCTATTGATGCTGTATTTAAAAATGAAGATGGAACATTTTCAATTTATGATTGGAAAAGATCAAAAGAAATAAAATATGAATCAGATGATTGCGGTGATTATCCTTTAGAATATTTACCAAATTCAAACTACTATCATTATAGTTTACAACTTAATTATTATAAAAATATACTAGAAATATATTATGATATCAAAATAAAAGATATGTTTTTAATTATAATGCATCCAGATAACAAGGATAATAAATATATAAAAATAGAGATAGAAAATATGACAAAAGAGATAGATTTATTAAATAATATTAGAGTAAAAGAATTAAATAAAATTGAATTTGAAAACAGGAATAATAAAAATAATGATAATATGGAAAAACTATTTTCGGAAAAACAAAAAGAAGCTTATAATTTAATATTAAATGGAAAAAATGTTTTTTTAACAGGTCCTGGAGGTAGTGGTAAGACGGCTCTCATAAAAACATTTTTCAAAGAATATAAGAATTATAAAAAGATAGGAATGACTTCAACTACTGGTGTTTCTGCTATTTTAATTGGTGGAAGCACACTTCATTCTTTTTTAGGAATCGGATTAGCAAAAGATGAATGTGATGCTTTATATCTTCAAATTATTAATAATAATAAAACTAAAAAGAAATGGACTGATTTGGATGTATTAATTATAGATGAAATAAGTATGCTAAGCCCTGAATTATTTGATAAATTAGAAAGATTAGCAAGATTAGTAAGAAAAATTGATAAAGCTTTTGGAGGTATACAATTGGTTTTAACAGGTGATATGTTACAGCTACCATGTGTTGAATCTGAAGATTTTTGTTTTGAAGCAAAATCATGGAATAAATGCATCGATAATATAATATATTTGAAAGAAATTTTCAGACAAGATGATATTGCTTTTCAAAATTGTTTAAATGAAATTAGAATGGGTGAAATTTCAGAAGATAGTATCGAAATGTTAAAATCTCGAATAGGGGCAAAATTAGAAAATGAACACGGTATAATACCTACAAAAATATATCCATTAAATGTAAATGTTGATAAAGAAAATGAAACACAGTTGAATAAGTTATTAGAAAAAGATGAAAGTTTAGAATTTTTTGAATATGAATTAGAATATAATATTGTTGATAAAAAGATTAAATTTGTACAAGAAAAAATAAAAAAAATATGTATTGCTCCACATGTTTTACAAATTTGCAAAGGTGCTCAAGTTATGCTTGTTTATAATATTGATTTGGAAGCTAAACTTGCAAATGGTTCTAGAGGTGTAGTTATTGGTTTTGAAAATGAAACTAATTTACCTATAGTTAAATTTCTTACAGGGGAATCTCGTGTTATAGAATATCAAACCTGGAAGATTGAAGAAAATGGTAAAACAATATTGACAATAACACAAATACCGTTAAAAGTTGCATTTGCTTGTAGTGTTCACAAAATTCAAGGGATAACCTTGGATTATGCAGAGATAGATTTAAAAGATATTTTTGAATATGGACAAGCATATGTTTCTCTTTCAAGAGTAAAAAGATTACAAGGATTGAGTTTAAAGAATTTTGATGTAGATAAAATATTTGCTAACCCAAAAGCAGTTGAATTTTATAAAAAACTAGAAGAAATTGATAATAAAAAACAAATTTTAGAAAAAATTGATGATCAAGATTATAATAAAAATGGAACAAGAAGAACATCATGTGGATTCAAGTAAAATTAAAATGTTAAAAATATAATTATTTTAATAGATCTATTAAAATAATTTAAATTAGTATTTGAGAACATAAATTTCTAGTTAATTCAGGATATAAATCAGTTTTATCTCCAAGAGAACCTCTATCAATCAATGACATATAATTATACATATCAAACATTATTTTTAATTTAGTTTCTGTATCAACTGAAAGTTTTTCAATATATTCACAAATTAAATTTTTATTTCTTTCTTTTATACTTTCAAATAGTTTTATAGATAAATTTGACATTTCAGGATCTGTTATCAGATCGCCATTTTCATCTTTATATTTAATTTTCTTTCTGGAATAATCAACACATAATATACGTTTATTTAAAGGATAATTTAATATATATTCTGCATAACCAATAGGACCCTTTTTTATATGTTCTATTGTTAAATTAGGAACTTGTTCTTTTATAAAATCATCTGTCAATGGAATCAAGTTATTTATTATTTGATTTATTTTTTGATTATTATTTATTTTTTGATTATTATTATTTATATTAATAGGTTTTTCTATAGCTTTTAAAGCCATGTTTTCTATTTTATTTTGTAATTCTTTAATTTGATCTTCTTGTTTTTTAATCTGTTCTTCTTGTTTTTTAATCTGTTCTTTATAAGGTAATAATATAACTTCATTACATATTTGTTCATGTCTTGAAAAACTAAGTTTAGTAGTAAATATTTTAGAACATACACATGAAAATTCGTGATCAGAAGTAGAAATAATATTTTGTTTTTTTAAACAGTATTTAGCAGTCTTTTGATGATTTATTAAAATATGTTTATTAGAAAATGTTTTTTTGCAATATTCACATTCATTCATTTTTTATACTATAAACAATATCTTTAAATATTTTTTTTCATTTTTTTTCAATTTTTTTCAAAAATTTTCAAAAATTGAAAAAAAATTCAGCCTGTAATAGTATGATTTTTGAATTTTTGGGAATTTTAAAAAAGTTGTGTGTGTGTGCTGAGATTTTAAATGATCATAATTTTTAAAAAAGTTTTTTAAAAAGTATAAAGTTTGGAAAAAAATACTTTTTACAAACTTTTTATATTTTTGAAATTCTAAAAATATATAAAATAATTTTTAGAATTTATATTTTGTAAAAGAAAAAGTTTTTGTAAAAGATAAAAGAAAAAGTTTTTATATTTTAATTTTATAACTTTTTTTCATATGTTATAAAATTTAATCTTGTTTTTCTCTTTCTTTTGTATTTTTTGGATGTTGTGGAGGACTATAAATTGTATATAATTTCAAACCATTTTTTCCGGATATTATATTATGATTAGTATGTGAATCTATAATTACAGCTGAACCATCTTTTAAATTATATCTTTTATTTTTTATAATAGCAACTCCATTTCCTTCTTCAACTCTTATAAATTGAGAACCATTATGTTTTTCCATTCCTATTTCTTGATAAGGTTCTAAATTCATTAAAACTAATTGAATTTGTTCATTTGTATATATAACATTTCTATAATAATTATTTTTTAATGTTTTAGTTTCTATATTATCTTTGAAAGTCATTTTATATTATATAATATAAAAATATATTTAATTTATTGTTATAAGAAATAAAAATAAATTTCGCGAAATCAAGTATTTTTTAAAATTGATTTATTTTATGATTTATCTTTAAAAATAGCATATTATTATGCTTAAAACAGGAAGATATTATGGATACCCAGAATGTTGTATTAAACAACTTATTCATGACTGTGATATTGGTATAAAATTTGTAGATAGAAAAAACAGACTTAAAGCATCTAAAAATGGTTTCGTTCCTTGTAGTAAACATGCAGATCTAATAAATAATAATAAAATAAAAATATCATCTATTATAAAAAATCGTTTATGTTCTCAACCATTTGAAAAAATATCTTTTAAATTAATATAATTTAAATTAATATATACTTTTAATAAACATGAATATTTCAAATACAAAACACAGATGTATAAATGATGTTGTAATTATAACAACATTACCTCATTATGCAGCTTTATATTATACAATTAATGATATATATTATTCTTCTATATTAGTTCTAGCTTCATCATCATCTATTTTGTGGCATTCAAAAGAAGATAATGAATATTTATATGCAATAGATCATAGTCTTGCCTTATCTTTAACAGGATATGAAATATTAAATAATATAAATGAAGATAATATAAATATAGTAATATATAGTAATATACTAGTACTGTTAATACATAAATTGATGGATTTATTAACATTTTATAATATATTAACATATGATTTTAGTCATTCATTATTTCATCTCTTTTCATCTTGTAAAACAATTTATATAGCATCTTGTATTAATAAATAATTTTTATATTTATTAAAATATAAAAATACAGTTATTAAATAGTTATAACATAGTATTAAAATTAGCAGGTGTATAATTAATAGATTTTAAAGCTTTATCATTACTTTTGTTATAAATTACCCAATGTTTTCCATCTGGTGATTTTTTGTAAGATACAGAATCATATCTTGATTCATTTTCTTTATACCATCTTACTGTATCTATAGCTTCTTGTTCAGTTTTACAAAATTTTGTCATATTTGAATTATGTACAATATCAAAAGATTTATCTAAATCTATACCCATTTCAATTCCCATTCCATATGTTACATACAGAATATCAGAAAGAGCATCGATAATCTCTTTATTATTATTATCTCTTATAGCATCTTCTAATTCCTTGAGTTCTTCTTTTATTAATCCAACTCTAAAAGATACTCTTTCAGGTTTTTCTAATACATAATATTTTTGTAAAGTATCATTATGAGGATGACCAGCACATTTGTGAAAATCAATAACTTTTTGATAATTAGATTTGAATTTTGATTCTATTTTAGATTTCATATCTTTTAATCCAGATTCTGCATCTAATACAACATTATTTATATAGTTTTTTGATTCGTTAAATTTTTGATTAAAACTTTTCAACATTTTATTATAATTTTTATATTTCTTTAAAATATAAAAATCAATTTTAAAAATTAATATAAACTGGCAGTATGACTAAAATAAATATCAAAAAATTTACCTAACTTAGTATTTTTTAAACTATCAAGAGTTCCATCTTTTTTCATATTACTATAAATATTTTTTAATAAATCTATAGCTATATGAGGTTTCATAAGAATTTTATTCATCACAGGATCATCATCTATTGTTGCTGGATCTACTTCGCATACAGGAACACAACTATTTTTATCACATGTTGATGAATCACAATCATTTTTTGATTCCCAATAAGAAATCATAGGAGAATTAGCTACGGTGGGATCAAAAGGTTCAAATTTTTGAATACAACCATCTGGCATTTTTTTTGTATATTTTTTAACAGCCGTATTCTTGATCAGTATATCACCAGCTGTCATCCCATATGTAACATTTTTTGAATAATCAAGTTGATTAGGATAAGAAGTACTTGCGTTCTTAGAAGCAAGTTCACAAAAACCATCCCAACCTTCAGCGCAATAATCAGATAAATAAGCCTGACAAGGTCTGCTGTATTGTCCGTATGTATAACTGTTACCACCATGTAATAATTGTTGATCTAAGGTCCAGTTCAAACAATAGCTTAAAGGTGACTCTATTTCAAGAGATACAGCTTCATCGTTTGGCGTACTTCCAAAATTTTTTATATTTGCATAAATATTTCTTTTCATTTTTATTTATAATATGAATATATTTTTTTAATTTAAAAATTTCATTTTATAAAAGATTCCCAAAAATATAGGGAATGGTACTACCAACCAGCACCACATTGAAGGACC
>Ga0247843_1004983_pt1 | contig 19083 bp, 14 predicted proteins | sample LaCruzMarch2017__FD_192420 | JGI IMG/M metagenome (GOLD analysis project Ga0247843, IMG submission 192420) | Freshwater microbial communities from meromictic Lake La Cruz, Castile-La Mancha, Spain - LaCruzMarch2017_8m | ecosystem: Environmental > Aquatic > Freshwater > Lake | place: Spain...
TGTGCGGGTACTGGACACCTATTATGCGCACGGGGCAGTAATGATTTAACCCTAATCCTAACCCCTAACAACTGCCCCAGGCACGAATGCGCAGATTGTCCTTGTGCGCGTTTGGGTACCAACATATTGTCACTTAATTTAGTATCTACATACGTATAATATTGTGTTTTTCCAGCTCGTGATAATAGGACGGTGATTTGAAATGGAGACTCATGTATTATATTTATGTAGAAAATAACCTAAGAAGACACTAGGATGGAGACGGGCGGACGAGGAGGAGAATAATATTCGAGGCGATGGCGGCGATTCTTATACGGATCTTATCCAAACGGGTTTGTCAATTATCATTCCACCACCAGCCCCACACGGTGAAGAATCTTCATACTACTGCTACTCCTCCATTACTCTCCTCCTCGATAATTGTGTCATCTTCGCGACTATTATTTTCTTCTTCTTCATCATCATCTTCATCATCATCACTCCCTCCGGCGGATAGTAGCATTGGTGGCAGTAACGATGATGCAATTCCCGCTCCTTCTATCCCATCTTCGTCATCAAGTGATGGTAGCGAAAGTAGTAGCAGTAGTAATTACAGTCAATACAGTAGTGAACGACCATTTCGTATATTGGGTTTGCAACAAGTAGCCATCGGATCATTAAATAGTAAGGAGCCGCTGTTACATCTATGGACGAATATATTCGGATTGACCAAAATTGGGTCCTATGCGAATATACGAGAAAATGTCAACGAGGATATATTACTCCTTGGTGGCGGTGGTAGTAGTAATGGTGGATCATCCGGTAAGAAGAATATTACCACCGAAGTAGAAATTGATTTGATGATACCGATCGATCCAAATAAGGCACCCAAGGTACATATACCGCCCTTGAATCATATAGGGCTATGGGTAGATGATTTGCCAACTGCCGTAAATTGGATGACGAATCGAGGTGTACGATTCGCATCGGGGGGGATACGGCGCGGTGCATCTGGGTATGATGTTATATTCATCCATCCCAAGGGTAATGACGAGTATCCGATTGGTGGCGAGAATGTATTAATTGAGTTGGTACAGGCTCCACCACATGTCATTGAGGCATTTACAACTGCTACCGCTGCTACTGCTGGTACTAAATGAAACATTAAAAAAAACAAAAACGAGTAATGATGCCATGTATAATATTATTTCTACCCGTTTTGTGTTGTTGGTGTAATATCCGAAAAAAAATATGTGTTGTTTATTGGGCAGTTACACTGTCCCAACCGAAGCACTTGTTATAAAAAAATCATTCCCAATCTTCTTCCATGACGCACTGTGTATTACAATGTCTATATCATTATTTCGTCCGTGTGGTACCAACTGAAGTGATACCTTCGCTGTGCCATCAACGCGGGGTGTAATTTCGGCTTCATGAAAACCAACATATTGACAAAGTATTGGATGCATGGCCTTGTATACACTCTCTTTCAGGCTGTAGTGAAAATGTGTGTTTTTTTGTTTTGGACATTTGACAATATATATGTTGTTAGAGAGAGATGAAAAAAAAACACACACACACACACACAAGGTTATAATATATAAAATCATTAATGTGGCTCCTCCTCCTCGTATTATGTACCTGAATCGTAATATCACTTCTTCGTCGCAGGATATACCAATTGCTATTAACCCACCCAATTGACGTACTTCATTTTCCGTCAATACCTTATTTTGAATCCTTTTCCCTCTATTACCGTCAATACGTTCTAAATCAATTCCCACACCATGAACAACAGCATTATTTGTTGACGATGGACTGCTGTTGTTGTTGTTGTTGTTGTTGTTCGATGACAATAACGATCCATCCTTGTCGTCATTGTCATCATCAAGAAGAGGACATTCCTCTTGCCAAGCCATCGATGTTGTTGTTGTTGCTGCCACATCATCACTTTTTATATCAAGATTGAGATTGATCGACGGCATTGTGCTAATGATTGGATTAGCAGTAGTGGTGGATGAACAACGAAAAGTGGATAATCCAACGGCACATCCCTCCTTATGACTGATCGAACCAGATATAATATTAGGCAGGATGGGACGTCCATGTGTATCCTTGTTTATTGCCATATTACAAATTTGATCCTTTAATCGAGTGTAGTAGTAGTAGTAGTTGTTGTTGTTGTTGCTATCATCATCATCATCGTCTTCTAACTCCAAACTACTACCGTTTCGTATGGAAGAATATTTCATTATTTGGCTATAATAATTATTGTCCAATAGTACACTCATTGATGAACGTAATGCCATCCGTCCTAAATAATAGGATTTACGGGATGTATCCGATGTTATATGATCTATACCCCAACGATGTTCGTCTGGATGGAGTAATAAATGGTTTATTGTAGGCGATGTTGTCACGCGTGGCGTTGTGGTGGTTGTTGTTGTTGTTGTTGTTGTTTCGGCGTCGTCCATCATCATCATCGTCCCGGACGAGGAAGGTCCATGACCACCAATAACGCCTACACACCAGCCCTCGGGCAATAGCTCAGTGAACCAATGATGAGCATCAACGAGCTGCGGCGGCTGTAACGAAGGAGGATACTCCGGCAAATAATCATAGTCGTCGAATTTGTTGCTTGGATGTGATGAGGAGTCATGATGTATAATAGTATCCTCCGTTGATTGTTTCGAATCGTTATGCGTAAATAGGATAGAAGAATGGGACGAAGAAGAATAACATGATTGAATCCCATCACGTCGTCCTGCTGTTGTTGTTATTGTTGGTTTATTCCTCCTCTGATAGATGCATTTTGCTCGATAATTGTAGATAATGAATTTTGTATACCATTGAAGATTGATTAAAGACGGGGTAGCAAACAACATTTCAATGATCTGACAATGCTCTTTAGAGGGAGGTGCGGCGGCGTAGACGCCCTAAATGACGAAGATGACGAGATTGCTTACGAGGAGGTGTTACTCCAACCATCAGGTCCTACCTAGGCATTGACTACTTAAATAAAATATCCATTTTATTTACAGAACAAAAAGTTGCGAATCCCAAGCACGATAAAACGATGGACGCCCTCTTTCCATGGCGTAAGCAGCAACAGCCGCAACCTCCGCCGCCCTCCACATATTCTCACGGTAGTAGTAGTAGTAGTGGTCATCACGTCGGTAATAATAATCACCACTCCCTTCCTCATCCAGAGGAGCACCATGCGCAACATTATAATGGTCGTCGACAATTGCCTCCGCGATGGGCAAGTGCAGCAGAAGCGACTACTCGAATAGCCCACGGCACTTCCGAGTCCTCGCGTTTGTTTGGTTTTAACGATGATACAATTAATAACGCTGACGACGAACACTACGACGACGACGACGGAGGAGGATATAATAATAGTAGTAGACGACCGGTTTACCGATCCCCGCCACCAACTGAAGATGACTCGTCTGGTGGTGGTGAGGGACTGTACGAAACTGACCCACCACCACCACCACCTCAGTCGCGAGACGCGGTGTTTGGCGGAAATCAGACACCACGGCAGTACTATTATGACGAATCACAAAATACTAGATATTACGATGAATCTCAGCTTTTTGGCGGTACTAACGCAGCAACAACAACAACAACAACAACAACAATGAATAATATCAATTACGAGGACTCACAACGTAGCAGTACAATGAATTACGAGGAATCACAACGCAGTAGTACGATGAATTACGATGAGTCACAACGTAGTAGTACGATGAATTACAACCAGCCTCCCATTCCACAACAGTCGCAGCCGCCACGTCTACCACCACAGAAGACACGTCATGCCCTACTTTCACAATCGATACATTCATTAGCATCCTCCAACACTAGTGCATCCCAACTGGGGGTAATGCCGTATCATGCTGCTGCTACACCCGTATCATCATCATCGTTGCCCGCTCGTGAAAATGGTAGTAATAATATACTACTGCCCACTACTACTACTGCTAATGATGTATCGCCATTACGTCAATTATTAGATGCGATAAATATGTCAATATTACCCTCTTCATTACGTCTATCGAGTTTGGCAATGGCGGTCGAATTCTTCGATCATAGAGATAGATCCATGCACGATGTAGAATTAATCGAGGGTGCGGCATATGTATTATATCATAAGTTGGGATTGGCATTACGATTAAGTCGGTGTGGCAAAGTTGCAGTCGCTGCATTACCTTCCTCTCGTACATTCGGTGCCGTTGGGATAACAAGCGGTGATGGTCCTGGTGGTGGTGGTGTACGTCGATCATCCTTCCAAAGTGCTGGCGGTAACAGTGGATTATTCATGGGGAATCATTATTTGAGTTATCAGCATAGCTTGGCCAATTCACTCGCATTGCAGCAACAAACGGAGTATGATAAAGAAATTGCCATGGTCTGTTCGTGCTTGGAGATGGTCCATCGTGCTAATCCTGATGCGATTGCACAAACGTGGGATGAATGCGGAGTAGAGATATTACCATTCCTCGTGTCCGTGTTGGAACGTCCATTTCTTAAAATTGAACGTGCCATCTCAGTCGTACTACTGGGCAGCAGCAGCAATTCTGCGGCTGCGGCGAATGTACCCGGAAGTATGGAACGTGCTGTGGCCATGGCAGTAACACGAGATATGAAATTGGCCGTACAGAAGGTTACGAAGGTATTGGCAATGTATAGTTTAGTACCGGATGCCAAGAGACCAATGTGTGATAGTGAGGGGATGCTACGCTGGTTAACAAGGATTATTGATACACATAATTATAATAGAGTTAAGCCAGGTGCACCACCTGTCATGGGCGGGACAGCGTCGACGAGACTTGGGGCAGGCAGTGGTGGTGTTGGCGAAACAACCATCACAACAAACGCCATGGACGAAGAATCTGACGAGAGACTCCGACGTGCACGACGACTCGAGCTTGCGGCACTGGCCACATCTGGCAATGGTTTATATATGACCGAGGCGGCGAGATTTAATACCATTGCAATACTGACCAACCTCGCAGCACACGAGTCCAATCGTATGCTAATGTTACATGAGCCTGGATTGCTCGACAATATCTGTCGTGTGGTACATAATGAACGAAACGAGGTGCCGAAGCAATGTTCGGCATTGGCGATTATGAACCTTAGTAATGGTGATATGGATCATGTCCCTGAAATGGCAAGGAATGATTTAGTATTAGAAACATTATTGAAGTTGATGAAAGAGGATAATCCAGAAACACGGCGGAATGCAGTAGTAACTATATTCAATGTTGCATGCTCGGATCAGAATACAGTACGATTGGCAAGGTATAGAGATGGAATTGTCTTGGATGCATTAGTGGATCTTGTTGGATCAGACGATCCCGTCCTTCGTGGACATGATGAGGCTCGAGCCAACGCTGCCGAAACGCTCTTTAATATGGCATGCTCTGAAATTTCAGAAACGACTGATCGGATGGCGAATCATGCTGGTTTGTTGGAATGTTTGGCAGTCACACTGCGGGGGGAGCATACAGGTTTAGAAGTGAAGATGTATTGCAGTGCCACTTTACGACGAATGGCAGAAATCATTCGTCATCCGATGATTGCACAAGGGGCACTACTCTCGGCGTTAGTTAAGGGATCCACTTGGACTAATACCGATTGTATCGCCGAGGCATTCCATGCTCAGGCCTTAGTCCCCGAGAATTGTGTAATTATGGCCCATCATCATGGACTGCTCAATGCATTGAGTCGTTTAGCACTGGCCAAGGGTGATGGAGATGACACAGAGAAGGTACGGATCGCAGCTTGTTTGGCGATTGAATTAATGAGTCGACGAGATGAAGTACGCACCCTGCTTTCACAAAATGAGGGAATCATGATGGCGTTGACCAAGGCTTCGTATGGAGAAGTTCAGCAAAAGGAATTTGTCGATCGTAGGATGAGTGGGATGACAACTGATTTCAATATAGACTCATCACATAAATCATCAGAGGGGGGTGGAGACGATGACGACGATGTATCTATGCAATCGAGAAGAATTCAGTTGGCTCTTAAAAATCTTGTTGAAGCAATGTAAAGGACATGATCTTAATGTGACAAGATTAGAATAGTGTAATGAATTAATGTTTTATAGATGATGATTACGTCCGAACCTGATTTCTTACTTTGACCCCGCGTTCTAGTCATTATCCTGCTCTCCTGTGCAAAATCTATACCATAAGGTTGTGTAACATGATGAACAAAAGTATCGAATACAATTTCTTATTATTATTGATCTGTCAACAGTCTATTTCCCCTCAATAAAACCTAATGTCCCCCCCATGCCCGGTATCTCTCGACCATTTTTAATCAAATGTAACTTTATTTCCAGCAAATGCAGCGATACTTCCACTCTTCTTTGCATTAAATGGACTTGATCCCCGTCCACCACCTCGGCCACCACCTCGGCCACCATCTCGACCCCGCCCTCCACCACGACCTCCACCACGTCCACGGCCACCTCCATCCCGTCCTCCCATGTAACCTCCCATGTAACCTCCACGACCGCCCCTACCTCCTCCACCACCACCACCACGATCACCCCCAAAGCTTTTCTTCTGATTGGCATAATCTACCCTAATCGGTCGATCCATAACATATGTCCCCGCTAACGCCACGGCTGCGTCTGTAGCCTCCGTTTCTTCAAACTCCACATGACCAAATCCCTTAAACTGTCCAGTCTCCTTATCCTCAGCAAATCGGATACTGGATATAGTACCACAATCCTTAAATGCATCACGTAATGTATCCTCATCAATATTGAATGACAAGTTGCCAACAAAGACTGTCACACATCCCTCATCTTTCTGTGATGATTCACGAGGTGCGATTATTGGCTTGGAGGAGGAATATTTAATATTTAACCACCGTCCACCAAAGTCTGCCCCGTTATGCTCAAGTGCGGCTGCGGCACCGGCAGGATCACTAAAGTCAATAATCGCAGTGCCTGAACTACGTCCATCATCCATCAATGGTAATTCGACCGACGTCATTTCACCACAACTAGCGAAGAAATCACGTACCTCTTCCTCAGAGCATCGCCACGGTAGACCACGAATATAAATCTTCGTTTCTGTGCCCTCTCCTCCTTCTTTTTCGTGATTATTTGACTCGGACATGGCCTCTGCCTTGCGTTTGCTACTGGGTACACCAGCGGGTATATCCGATTCCTCAGAGTCGTCACTGGATACTTCCTTCTTGGTTACTGCCTCAACCTTTGCCTTCTTGGTGGGAGCTTCATCATCGTCACTATCATCACTATCACTGCTATCCGACGACGATGAAGATGATTCCTCCTTCTTTACATTCTTCTTTGCAGTTGCCGTTTCCTTCTTGGCCGGAACTTCTTCTTCTTCATCACTGTCGGAACTACCATCAGAGCTATCACTTCCAGATTCAGATGATGACTCGTCCTTCTTCTTGGTGGCTACTACAGTTTCAACCTTTGTCTTCTTCGTCGGAGGCTCTTTCTTGGCAGGGGGAGCATCATCTTCTTCTTCACTCTCGCTGCTACTGCTGTCAGAGGAGGAGGAGTCCTCCTTCTTGGCCGCCACGACCTTCTTCTTCTTCGTGTCCTCCTTCTTAACAGCCACAGCCTTGGCCTTCTTCGTGGTGGGTGCCTCGTCTTCACTCTCACTACTGCTTGACGGTGTATCCTCTTTCTTCACAACCACCTTCTTCGTAGACACGGGTGCTGCATTCTTGGTCTTGGTCTTGGCCTTGGCGTCAGAGTCGCTACTATCACTGCTACTACTGTCACCCTTCTTACGAGCGATGGGCTTCGTCACGATCTTCTTCTTCGTTTCCTCTTCGCTATCCGATCCAGAGGACGAGCTACTACTACTGCTACTGCTGCTGGAAGATGCCATGATGGTAGGAATGAATGAAATGAAATAATATGCTGAGATCTGGTGGTTGAAGCGAGTTAAGTAGTGATTGGTTGGATGCCAAATAAAATGCGGGAAAGAGTTCATATTTAAGTAGTGACCTGTGTAGATACTTTACTTTTTTTTTTAGCATGGTGTTTGGTTCAGTTACCCCCGCGCCAGCCTCGTACGGCGCTTCCACGTCCTCTGCAACTACTGGCTCATCATCCAATAATGCATGCGCTCCTGGTGATCACTGTGTCGCACAGGCGGGGAATGATGGCATATCATCATTAAATTGGAGTCCGACCTCGAATCATATGATATCGACGAATTGGGATGGCGGAGTGCGATGTTGGAATGTTGAGGAAAGTGGACAACAAATACGTGCTACGCCAGTTGCACAGGGTGAGTAGGGTGTATTATATTTTTCTCTCCTGCTGTGTTTTTCCTACTCTCTCATGAATAGATTGACCATAATTTACCCCTCCCACACCACCTCAGTTAATCACGAAAACAACTCCCCGGTCCTTGATTCATGCTTCTCCTCTGATGGTACCACAGTCTTCTCCGTCGGTGCCGACAAGGCCGTGCGTATGTGGCAACTTGGTCAAGCTCCACCGAACAATATACCCCAACAAATTGGATCACATGATCAACCTATCAAATCCGTTGCCTTCCTCCCCACGACCAATCTCATTGTATCGGGTGGATGGGATAATATGTTAAAATTCTGGGATGCACGCCAATCGAATCCCGTGGGTGTATTGCAACTTCCCGAGCGGTGTTACGACTTGGACGTGCGGGATAGTTTAATGGTCGTGGCCACGGCAGGACGGCATATAATCAGTTACAATGTCCAAGCACAGCCAGTGGAGCATGAACGTAAAGAAAGTCCATTAAAATTCCAAAGTCGATGCATTGCCGCCTTCCCCGATACGACTGGTTATGCCGTGGGCAGTATTGAAGGACGCGTTGGCATACAGTACGTTACGAAGGTACATGGAAAGGAGTCATTCGCATTCAAATGTCATAGACAAGATAATAATGTCTATCCCGTAAATTGTATTTGCTTTCATAAGGGATATGGCACATTCGCTACCGTGGGTGGGGATGGGATTGTGAACTTTTGGGATAAGGATAATAAGCAACGATTGAAGGGATTCCCATCGATTAATGCCACGATTAGCTGTGCCAGTTTTAACACGCAGGGCAGTATGTTTGCATATACCCGAAGTTATGATTGGAGTAAGGGATCGTCGTACTATGCACCTGGTACGCCGAATGAGATATGGGTCCATTATGTGTTAGATGATGAGATTAAGCCGAAGGGTAAGAAAAGCTCGGGGTACAGATGAAGGAAATGCAGTCAGTAATAGAGCAAATATTGATTTATTTGGTAGGTCCACATGCATAAGGTAGCCATATTTAGCAAAGTTACTCAACTGTCGGAGGTGCTTCTTACTTCCATACAAATATGATTGTATCACATGTAGTGCAATAATTTTAGCCTCCATTCATCATAATTTTCTGCGAAGAAACCTTATGTATGGAGTTGGTGCAACGGAGCTGGAAGCAACGCGCACGTAGATCACCAGTCAAACTTTATATCTGGGTATGTGCCATATGCCGCATAACATTACGCTGTAACCGACATTGAAATGATGAAACTCTCCCGATCTCAGAGTTGGAAGTTTAAGAGCAATTCGAAGAAGAAGAACGACTGTTTCAGTGCGGCTACAAAGATTGCTGTCGCACAGAGGAAAGAATGTTTGAATGACAACATACTAACCCAAGACTTGGCGAAGCTATCCAGCTCTCCAACCCAAGAAGTCGCACCCGTGAAGCGATCCAACTCTCTATCTTCTTACTCCTATTCCTCAATTCTCAAATCAAAGAAGAGCAATAGCAAGCACAAGAGTGATAAGGGGTTATCTCGAAGTGCTAATACTTCTTCTGCCATTATTGTACCTCCTGAAAAGCATGTCGAGGTAGGTTGCTGCGGGTTGAATCTAGACCGCCTTTCTACCGACCTCCTTCAACAGGAACCCTCGCGACCATCAGCGCTTGGTCAGGTGACGACAGGTGTCAAGCAATCTCCAAAACTTATGGTGGACAGTGCACGTGACGGCAAATCCGAGTTGAAAAGGCTCAAGGAAGTCAAGGTTCAAATGAAGGATTCCTTGAAAGCCGCACGTGTTCAAAAGGAAAAGGATGATAAGCAGACACATGCCTTTTTAGCCTTGAAGAAACTGCAATCCTTGGATAGTGCAAAGGTGGAATTGTTACACAAGGAGTTGAACGAAAAAGATACGAAGATTCAAGATGATAGAGTCGACACCTTACAGACACAGCTCCACAAGCTCCAGGAACAAGTTGCTCGTTTGCACAAGGATTTGGATCTCGTTCACATGGAGAAGCTCGATGTGATTGTCCTATTGGATAAGTTAATCCGTGCGACAGAGTCCAAGAATGGTTTGGATCATATAAAGATGAAAGAGGCCCTTGTGCTAGTGAACGATGGCGAGCGAAGTCTTGTGGGAACTGAGTCAACACTCACTGACAATAGTATGGATGAGGGTTGGTTCTGTCGTCCGTGCACCTAAAAAGCTTGAAGACTTGTGTAATTTGATTGTTTATGTAGACCCAGACAATTGTTATGTAGACTCAGACAATTGAATTCTAATTCTAACTTTGTTAATGTAATTGTAATAATTAATCTGGCATCTCTTCAGTTTCATTGAGAGCAGCAATCAGCATTTCCCTTGACCCATCAACTTCCAATCCCTTAATGTGAGCTTTCCAGCGAAGTTCACTTATGCTCATGATAGTTATGTCTTCTACACGTTCAGGTAGTGCTAAATTGAGACTCTGGTAAATATTTTGCTCTACACCCCTCGATGTTGCAACAATGAAATCCGAGTACAGACCCGGCGGGACATTATTTAGAGGAACCTTTTTCAGTACTTCATCTCTATTCGACACGATGAAATCAATCGCTGCCTCCTTTAGCAGAGCACAATTTTTTGAATGTGCATATAGAAGGATCTCCATTACATTATCCAATGCAATGGTCGTTGAAGCGACAAAGCTTGCCTCAGCCTCCAACTTCAGGTTGGTAACACCAAACCTATCGGCGGCATCGAGGATCTCCTTGGCATGCGACTTCATATCATCGTGTTCAACTTTCCCCCCGTATAAATACCAAAGTACGTGACGAAAAATATCCTGGGATACACCTGAAATGTGAATCGTAATAACTCCCGTCATACCTCCTCCCGCTTCGCATAAGTCAGAGAGCGCATTATTTGGACAGCTCTCCAACACGAATCGATGCGCTGGAAATGATGTAATTGCAGTCTCTTCCATCATATCTGAGTTATTATTATCTCCCTCGATCTCAAACACAACATCTGCATATTTCTCATTCAAGAACAAGCCTCTCAAAATATGACAGTTGGCATTCGGATTCTCTGGCACGAAAGCTGGGGGAAGTGATGATTGTGCTGTCGAATCGGCCAATCTCATTTGGACTTCAATAACCAAAGTCCCATTAACTAATGAGCTCATGAATTTTGCCTTTGTTGCAAAGTCTCCCTCTTGACAATTCATACTCGAACGTACATTTCCCCATTCATCGGTCTCATCTTGTTCAAAATGGAATGGTCCATAGAAATCTCGTTTTACGATGACACCATCTCCGTATTTGACAGCGAAGCAAAAGTCAACAGAGATTGCTCTATTAGTTTCTTTTGACATGAGCCAAATTAATACATATTCCACATCATCTTGGCCAGGATAAATGCGTAGATTCCATTCATGACCCAAGCATAAAAAATCGGGTGATTCTACATACTCATCCCCGTTATCATCAACCTCTAATGGAAGTTCTGCATATCCATGACAATACACCGTGGTCGTTGCTCGTTCTTGAAAACGAGGAGAGGGCGTCCCCCAGTGGATCGCCGCGGTGGTTATGCTACGAGGAACCATCGCGTACCCTCGTCGACTTCAGAAAAGACGTAAGAGGAATTTCAATTGCATGTTTCGTGCGCCGCAAAAGTTGGTCCACCCTTGCTCTGGGCGGGAAAAAGAGCCCCTTCATCTCCCATGGCTTCCTTGCGAGGCGATGTCGACGTCCTTGCCATACTTGACGAGATGAGTGGTGGCGGCATAATTGATAATAGTGGTGGTGACGACAGCGCCGCTCTTCGTCGTCAGCCTATGCCCACTTCCTTGTCATCGTTTTCAATGGGTGTGAACCCATTAGTCGAGGTGGTCCGACATCGGTGTCATGAGAAGTTTAAATCCGGTTTTTATGACCTATTCCGTTCGTGTTGTGTCTCTCGTACTGCCTCGGCCACGTCGACGAATACAACCGCACCGAACAAATCGATGACAATTGATGATGCTGTATACACGACAATGTCGCGAGTATGGTCCTCGATCCCACCTCATTCGATATGGGAACGATATCAATTCGCACTAAAGACATTGGAGGCCGATTGCATTGTTCGAAATGTATCCTCGTCATCTTTGTCGCAGCAGACACAGACCGTACATCAAGAGCTCGTGCGTATCATCAACGGGAGACGACAAGGCACAATATGGGAACCACTCCTCCCAGTTTCAACTATCATAACAAGTGATAATGAAGTTGATGGGGTCGTCAATGTAAGATATCGCGAAGGGACGTTAGCATTACTACGAGGGGAGGTGGAATTTGAATTCCGACGAACGTTCAAGAAACAAAAGCACAGTCGAAGGGAATTGGAAGAACTACGCACTTCTATGATGATGATACAAGGTGATGATGCGCAAATAAATGTAAAGATGAGGAAGAATAGTACGGAGAAGATTGTCGATGATAATCATGACAGCAATGAGGAATGTATCCTACGTACGATATTCGAATCAAAACCATTTCAACGAGTCACACAGAAGCTGCACAAAAAGTTTCTGTACCTTGCCAATGAGTGGTACTCGACATTCCTTTCCGACTTGAGAAAGTGTGCAAACCGATCCATTGTTGAGGAGGAGCATAGTCGAGATCATGCTAAAGGCGGGAAGAAGAGGAAGCACAACATGCGAGGACGGAATGGTGGATCTGAACGTGGCTTGCCTAAAATTACAGAAGAAAAGGACAGCAATAATGCAAACGAAGACAGAAATGAAGACAATCGACGTCTTGTTGTGACATTTGTTGGTATATCCCTTAGGATTAATGCAACGCACGAGACAAAATTACGTTCCATGTACCAAAGTACGCTTCGTGATCGACGATGTAGCAACACCGATGTGGACGAACTTATGCGATATGAATACCCCAGACATCTATTTTCATTATTGCTGCGATATGATGCATTAGAAGGGGCGGGTCTGCAATCAGCCATCCCACATGCTGTATTCCGTTACTTACGTACACGATTCGGATCTGTCCTTGAATGCTTCGCTAGTCCATTCAATTGTAATTGGTCTGGTAATGAGCATGATAGGGGAAAATTCGGCAGTGCATTCTTTGACACTGATTCACCATTCGGGTCAGCAGGAAACTTCTTTGATTTGGACTTTACGAATGGAGGAAGAGGAGGGTGCTATCAAGCAAATCCTCCTTTTGCATCTGAATTCATTGAACGGATGTGCCGTCGGATGAATTATGCAATGACGACAACTTTCGATCAAGGAACAGATATCCCGCTAATGTTCATCGTTTTCGTTCCGGCATGGTCTGACAGTATAGGTTATAAAACGCTTGAGTCATCTCCGTACATAGTTCAGCACATTCTTCTCAGTCAGAAGAATGATGTTCATTATTATACCGAGGGAACGCAACATCGTCGTCGTGTTGCTGCGAATGGCAATGATTGTGGGATAAGTGGTCACCGAATAGCCTCGTTCGACACAAGCATATTCTACCTTCAGAATGATGCCGCAAAAGTACGGTGGCCACTTCGAGATGATGACGAAATGATGCTGAAGACTGCTTTTGCCATGAATTCGGCCGATGAATTTTGCGAATTAGAAAAGGAGTACACGTTTCGTGGAGATAAACGTTCACAAGTTCCACAGGCTGAAGTATCGTCGGCGTTTAATCGATCGACGAAACGCAGTCAGACAACATCGTCATCATCCAAGAGACAACTAGAGGCAAAAAAAACGGCAGTAAAGGAACAAGGTTCGCTGAAGAAGAATAAGCTCGTCTCAGGAGGACAAGATGAATTAGGGATACTTAAAGGAATTTTAGACGATGGCTCAATTCGTGGTGATGCATCTACCATTGATGCCTCAAGAGGCAAGGTCCACAAAGCAAAATCTAACAATGGCGTTAGGCGTCGACGGCGTTGACCATGGCAGAACCAATAAGTAAAATGAGAAACTCAAGATTGACATGACATCAACAGGCCAGAAGATACCTTTCTCAAACCCTTGTGAAATTTTCACACAGTTTTCACCCACAATCCAAGGCCCGATGCACCAGCCTCTATCATGCTCGGCATTGTCGTGGTCGTTGCCTGGCTAAGCGAAATCAAAGGCGTCGACACCGTCCAATTCGTCATCTCCAGCCTCGCCTCACTTGCCTACATCTACGCTGCTCCGGTAGGCCTCCGCTCTGAGATTAAGCCGGAGGTTCTTCCGCTCGCGATGGCCATCACGGTTTTCTACGATAGAAACTTTCTAATCAAAACGCACGGGACACGCGTCCTGATGGCTGTAATAGCCTTGGTCACCATGCATCTTCACGGACCCGCTTCTTCGGCGCCAGTCACCTTCGCATTCTGTATCGGAGCAGTATGTGATGCCTCAATGCGCAAGAACCTGACCATGTTCGCCGTGTTAGTGTTTTGGCTCACCATAGGTGACGGAGGCACCTTGACGCCGCTTACGCTCGCTAGCACACAGTTTCTACGGCGGCCTGCTGCTCTGAAGATCGCGCTTCGCCAGATTAGGGCGGCCCATGGGCCAGCATACGTGCTCACGCTCGCACAGGCCTATGCAGCGCAGCCAACTTTCGTTGGTGCCATTGCGGCCTTGAGCAGCATGATCGCTGCCACCATATTCCGGCCGGACAATGCATGGGAGTGCCAACTTCTGCCACGCATCCTCACCGTTGGCAAATGCTTTGCCTCGCGCAAGCGTGTTCATGCCCAGCTCATGATCATGTCGTTTGTCGCGGCGACCGTGCGCTGTGCGTACTTTATGGCAGCGAGAGGGCAAACGGTGGGAGATAAGCTTTAGTGGCAGAAGAGAGAAGACTAGCTCGAGATGTGAATGATACAGATGATGATCTGTGAGATTGATGGTGTTGCAGAAAATAATGATGTGCTAGCCTTTACGAATCACATCTTTTGCAACATCTATCAGCGATTCGTCTTTCCCCTCTTGTAAACGAGCAATTAACAATTCTCTTGACCCGTCAAATTCCTTCCCTTGCCTATCAAGTTCGATCCGTAGAGTATTGATGTGCGGCTGGATTAGATTATCCTCTCCTGTAACAAGTACGTCAAGAACGTCACTCATTAGGGTTTTACGACCCCGAATCATCTTGCCAGAATCCGACGAGAGTATCTCTTTACTGTGATCCACAATGAATTTGTTTGCCACCTCTTTGAGTAGAAAGCAATTCATGTCAATTGCGTACGCCAATACTTCAACGGCATTTTCTGTGCTTAGTGATAAAGTCTTCACATACCAACCTTCTGCTTCAATTTTTAGATTAGATAACCCATACTTATCGGCGGCTTCGAGCATTTCTTTACTACGATCCTGCCATACATCTGATGAGATTTCTCCTCCGTATACATGAAACAACATCAGCCGAAATACTTGAGGATCGAGGTCTGATGATATTGGTACAGAAGATGATTCATCGCAGTCGTCACAGAGGGATGCAAGAATCGATCTCTTGGCGCAGGTTCTTAACACGAGCTTGTGGGCAAAGAATATCTGGTCTCCCACTTTAAAGGAAATATCTGCCGAGTCTTGGTCTAAGAATAGCAGCTTCATATTTTGCACGAATCGATTCTTAGGAATGAATTGTTGACAATGATCACCACCAGTGTCCAATTTGAAACGCAGCTCCACTGTCAATGTTCCATATTCCAGTACGTTGCTTTGTGTGATTGCAGAGCGGGTGGCAAAGTTCTCATGACCAAAGGTCTTATCTGCTTGACAAAACGTGTGCGACATGCAATCATCGCTTGCTCCAACACTTGTTTCATTAATCTTGTCCTTCACTGACAAATAAAAGAAAACAGAAATATCTGTTTCGGAGCAGTGTTGCAGGTAGAGAGATACCATCATACCGCTTGCCTCGCCAAAGCCACCGGGGTAGAGCACCACTTTCCAATCGCTGTCTAAGCTATTAAATATAGGCGACCATGCAGGTTTATTCTTCTCTGACAGCAAAGCTGCAAAGTCGTGGAAGTGGATGAGGCGACTCTCCCATCCTTCCCAATCAGTCGGAGGATTGCCTACGTGAATGTTTGACATCGAAATAAATGTTGTTTTTTGCTGAGGATTTTATTGGGTAGACAAAATAATTTTGCTGAAGCGCGGAACGTTGTTTTTTGCTTTGTGTTGAGATTCTACTTGGTGTCTTCGAAAGTCTCAGTCAGCCAATGGTAGTAGTAGAACTACACCACAGCCATCCGCTCAAGAAAGCCAAAGTTCAGGAGGATGTGAAGTCGACTGTTCATTACCACACGCATGCGCACCCATAAAATTGGTCACCCCTTAAATTTAACCCATCCGTGTGCTCCCCTCGCATCGGTGACTAAATCCTCATTACACATGAAAGGGTGGTCTCCCGCGAAAATACGAAGATTCTTCACTCTCCGAACCACCCAAGAAGAGAGAAGAGCCTCCACCATAAATCAGGATCCATCTCTCATGGCGTCAAGAATAATATCCGCTAGCGTCGCATGGTGTCTGGCAATGCTTACACTCCTCGTCGTATGTGGTCCACTACTAATGGGCATTGGGATTGCTCGTGGCTGGAATACCATAAACGGCACATACTCCTTCTACAAAGTTGAAGATCCTACTCGCTTTTGGCCAGAACCGAATGAGTACAATGAAACTGTGACTCTAGATGCTGTAATCCCCGGTCGGAACTTCGTTTCAGCATCGTCCAATTGGTACTATTGGAAACTCCGACCATCTGGCAGTGATCCCTATTGCAACGTCAATCTCACCCCTCCCGAAATGTATACACTGTCATGTCAGGTTCCCAATGCAACAGCCGTGACTCGAGCCTTCGTATGGATATGCTACGTTGTACATCAATGTGCAATTTGGGGGATTATCTACAAGGCCCAACTAGAGCATAGGAATGATGTTCAATACCACACAGGTTTACGCTGGTACAATATTTGGAGCTTCGCAGTCAATTTGTCTGCCCATTTGCTGCACTTAATACAAACTCATTTAACATACGATGCTACAGCACAGGATGTAACTGAATCGAGTTCGCAGGGTTCGGTTATTATGTTGATAGTTATGATTATGATTATTGAATACAAACATCGAGGAATATTCTTGGGATGGCCTGCAGCACCCGATAATGACAAAACAGGAAAATGTTCCTGGAGATTACCAACTAGACCAATGGAGTTGGTGAGAAAGTATCATGGCTATGCATTCTCGTGGGCAACCATATATACATTCTGGTATCACCCCATGGAGCCCTCTGTGGGACATGTTATGGGGTTCTTGCATACTGGTGCACTACTTATACAACAGTCCCTTATGTTCACACCCATTCATGTGAACAAGTATTGGAAACTCTTACTTGAGACGTGGGTCGCCATCCACGGAGCGGTAGTTGCAGTTCAAATGAGACAGGGTCAATGGTCCATGTTCCTATTTGGATTTTTGTGGGTAGTTGCATTTACCTCCATCCATGGCTTACCATACTACCTGGGTTTTGTTGAAGTTTCTCGTGCTCAGCGGAATGGAACTGACATTTCCACATTAAAAAATGTCGCGATGGTGCCGAAGTCACAAGGGGTTCGATATCTTATTCGACTGATCCCACCCACAGCCTTTTTTGCAATGGTTTTGGCAGTGTATGCCACAACACTTCGAGGACAAAGTATCTCTGAAATCATTCGCATCCCTTCTACACTTTATCTCTTTCTGCTATTTACATTTTTTGTTGGTTGGGGCATGATATCCGTCACTGATACATGCTTTGGAAATGAAAATGACATTCCACAAGGTTTGGATGAAACATCTGAAGTGTTAGTGTTAGAAAATACTGAATCTAATAAAGATGCTGACCCAGTAAATTCGCGGCCGAGAGTTCTACAGAGAGGCATAGGTACAGGGACTGTTATGGTTGGATTTTTAGTGTGCTACGTGATTATGATTGCCGTGTCTGTAATTATTGAACATCTGCATGTGCCATTGAACCTATTATTTCTCATGATTATCTGTGTGGCAGTCTTTACTATCTTAGCTTTAGTAGGAATGGTGCTACAGGATTCAATCATGCATCGAACTTTTTTAGGTGGACCCCAACTTCCGTCGGCTGAGGTCCTACAGTAGACTCAGAATGGAACACTTTTTGTGTACACAAATTTGTCAAAATAGTAATGTTCAGAGGCTAAATAAAGTAAATTGTAAATGAAACGAAAACGAGATAGCTAAATTTCTATTCATCCGTCTGAATGCAACCTAAACCCATATTTTGAACGAAAATCTCTTAGCTGTCTCATTGCCGCATTGCTTCATATTATGCAGAACCATCAATGAGAAATGGTCTCCTCTTCCCCCCCCCTCCTCCTCCTATCCCTATCACCATAACTTCTCCCCTTTGTGGAAGAAGTGGAGAGTTCTACAACTGGCGTTCTGCATCATTGTAAGGCACATGAAGCCACCAATACAGTCCACACATCGAGGACAAACAAAGGGAGTTGTTACACGGCAGGATACAGGATATCTACCACACTATTTACCTACCATCTTCTACCCCTTAGCAGCTAGGGTACTTACGACTCTACACGATTCTCTCGCGTTTGAATTTCAATTCCAGAATTACTATAAACATAACAATTAAACGCCAAATTTACCTTTCTACAGCGAATACAGTACGTTTGGGGTCAAGATGTAGATCGGTTTTTAAAACTCGGGAATTTCGCTTCGACTACTTAACACACATGATAGACGGGATCGAGAAAATGAGTTTTGTATACTGGCATTTTCTTGCAAG
>Ga0247843_1004986_pt1 | contig 19071 bp, 22 predicted proteins | sample LaCruzMarch2017__FD_192420 | JGI IMG/M metagenome (GOLD analysis project Ga0247843, IMG submission 192420) | Freshwater microbial communities from meromictic Lake La Cruz, Castile-La Mancha, Spain - LaCruzMarch2017_8m | ecosystem: Environmental > Aquatic > Freshwater > Lake | place: Spain...
TGTGTCTGATGTGAGACACAAATTGTCTCACATGAGACAATGGGATTGTCTCACAAAAATGCCATTTCTCACACAATATAACAGTAGAATCCGCTCAGATTCTCACATTTTGTGTTACTTAAAATTTGAGTCAGGGAGGGTATCATGGCATATCCAGCCCGATTTTCCACCCATTTTTTACATTACATTTCGCAGTTTTGAAAACGAATTATCCATGTCTCAGATTCTGTATCACAAATTGCCAGTGCGCATCTGAATACTCACATCACAAATTTCAAATGAATCTCAAACAAAACGCACAAAATATCGAAAGACGATGGAAATTCGCACGAGAGCTTGGCATTGTTCGCGACCACCGCCACCGATCCACAACGCCCGCGACGCGCGCAGAATCTTAGTCGATCTCCTGCGACTCCTGCGAGGCGATCGTGGATTTGCCGAGCAGCCGAGCGATGTAGTCATCTTCCTCGTCGTCCTCGTCGGAATCGTCGTCCTCCTCCTGGATTGATTCCGCAGCAGCGCCCTTGCGGCGCTTGGCCAACGCGTTGCTCGGGGCCGCCTTGTGCGCGCCGCCCGACGACGACGACGACGACGAGGCGCGCGACGACGCTTTCTCGCGCGACGAGCGGCGAGACAGCACGGGCGCGACCTCCTCGTCCTCCTCGGGCACGCAATCGGGCACTTCCTGCGACGCAAAGTCCTGCGAATCGAACTGCCACGACGGCTTTCGCTTCTTGGTCGCCGCCGCCGCCGCCTTGTTCTCCTGCTTGACGCGCTCGCGCTCGGCAGCCGCGAGCTCTTTCGCCTCGCGCGCATCCGCTTGAATTTTTGCGTTGGCTTTCACCGCCGCCAGCGTCGCGCGGTCCTTTCGGTTACGCGACGCCTGCAGGTCGTCTTTGGTAGCCACCAAATGACCCTGTCATGGAGAAAACAAAGATTTTAAAGACGTGAAACAGGCTGATGTGAGATAAACTGATAATGATAGAGGCCCGCAGGGCGCTGGCGGGCGGGCTCACCGGTCTGGCGCACAGTGAAACCATCAGAAGCTGGAGAAACGCACCTTTTCCGCCACCGACAGCGCCCAGTGCTCGGTCATCTGGAGAATTCCATCCACGACGCGTTCTTGAGTGCGGTCTTGAGTGCGGACGCGCCGTTTTTGCGCATCGATCTTGCGTTGGCCGCTGTCGTCGTTTTGACGCTTGGTCTCAAGACGCTCAACGAACGTAAGAAATTGCGCGTTCTCCTTGAGGCTCTTGAAATAGGTCTCGGCGGTGGCCTTCACCTGGGCGCACAGGCTCTGCACTTGCTGCTTGACGGACGACATGTTGAATACGATGAAACGAGTGGGTTTGGCTCTCGGGTTTAGCGATAAGATTGTGGGACGACGTCGCCGTCCCGCCGCCCCTGGCCCGCCGCGGCGCCGCCGAGATCTCGGCTTCGTAATTGGCTCCGTGAATCCGACGGGCAGGTGGGCAGTCCGACGGGGCTCCAGCCGGCCTCCACCCGCAAAACCGCAAACAGAAACATGGCTTCTCGGTTTGCGGTTTTGCGGTTTTGCGGTCACACACGCAGTTGCGCCCACGCGCCACGAGCTCTCGCGCGTGAATGCGATGGCCGCAGCCCTGCGCACCAAATCATTTTCTCAGCCACCATTATAGCCCAAGATGGATGTTGGACGCGCCTACGCTTCCCTTCCGCCCGTGATCGCGCCCCGCGCCCCCGATGAAATGAAAGACAAAGATGGTATGGATGATCCTCCGAAGAACAAGATTCTCATCGTGTATTCAAAGGATATTTCTCCCGAGGAGCTTGCGCTCTTCAAGTTTCATGGGCGCTACTTGCTGTGGGGCGATCAGTATATGAATATCCCGTTACAAAATCTGCCCGCACATGACTATTTGTTCATTGACATGCGGAATCGCAATGCCCGCTACGCGCTGGGCGCAGTCAATTATACTGACTATAGTATTGTTGCGTATGTGCCCTTCTATCACAGAGGCGAAAAGTTCATTGATCAGCTGTCTGCGTTGGCGACGACCAAGTTCCCTCTTCGCGCTGTGAGCAAGCAGGATTTCGATCGCCAACTGTTGAATGAGAAGCTGCAGCCTCCCTCATTGGTCCGCTCTCTTTTCACCTTCTTCCTATCATGTGTAAGCGCATAATGAGCTGGGTAGGAAGCACGGTATGGGAGTATGCGAAAGGTGTTGCGTTTGCCGAGCTCCTTGGACTGCTGCGGATCAGCCTGCCTCCCATCCTCGTCGCGGTGATTCTGTGGATTTAGATGAACTCGAGAACGAATGTGCCGTATTCAATCAGCAGCACTTTGGAGCCCGGGGCCTTCCCAGCAGGTGCGCTCCTTGTTCGCTTTGGTTTTTGTTTGGTGTGCTCGTTCTTCACGTCTGGTTCCATGTATTGACAGGACATAATTTTCATATTCTCTCCTATACACAGTCATGGATGCAGCAGATCTCGTTGGCGCGACGTTTCTCTTCTCGTATGTTTTCTACGTGATTCTCTCCGTTTGGAAATGGTCTTGATGATGTCTCATGGACCAGCGGTAATAGCTCTTTTAAAATGGATATTTTTAGCTGTTAAGTCTGAATACAATTGGGATAAAACCGACTGCCTCGATCTGTTTCCGGAAATATACTGGGAGATGTAGCCTTCTTTTGACTCACCCGCTTTGTTTGATTTATACTTCAGAACCCCAGCTGGATTGACGTAAATATCAACCCCTTGCCATTGGACGCCTGTATTTTTCAATGCGCCTGTCTGGGCGGGGGACGGCGCAACCTGTCTATTGGATGGAGAAGGGGATTCGCTCGCTTCTGCTACACTCATCGCTCTCTGCGGCTCTACCATGTATTGCTCTTCCTGATCGACCTGGTCTCTTATGGGTGCGGGTGTTGTAGGAAAGCGCATAGCAGAATATCCAGCCGACGGCTGTGATGGCATCGCGCGCCTTGATGGCGTCTGATCTGGTGCGAGATGGCGCGTTGGATCATCAGACACGAGTGGGAGTGTTGATTGAATTGGATAATTGACACGGAATGCCGCGCTCGCGTCTTTGGGAGAGGCGAGGCGCGTGCTTGGTTTCATGATTGGGGCAAGACCATTTGGGTTTGTATCGATTCTCACATCATCTACCTTTTTCGCATTGTAGGGAGCGCCACCACCCACTCTCACAATGTCATTATGGATTGGCGCTTTTGAGGCTGGATAAATCCCATACGATTCTTGTTGTTGGACGACTGGTTGATTCGCATATTTCGCGCCCACTCCCTCCATGAGCCGAAATTGGCCAAATGACGATTGTGCTGGCTGTTGCGGGGCATTGCCTTTTTGGAGCAGCACCGTGTCGCCCACATTCACTTTCACATTAACAATTTGCTTCTGCGCGGGACGAGTCTTGGGTTTGCGCCTTTTGCCACCTCTTTTCATGGCGTCGGTCATTATACTACCTCGTCAGATTTTTCTTTGGCACGCCATTCAATTGGATCGAATCGGCGGTAATACCGTATCGGCTGGGAATACATGTTAATATGGAGAAAGGAGTATGGCTCGCATGTCGCGAAATCGTAGAGGCGCATCAGTTTATGCTCATCTGTTCCGATCTCTTTCACAAAGGAATCTAGTTCTGCCTTGTTCTCGGTATGAAAGAAGGAGATACAGTCCAGGTTGGATCGAATGAGTGTCGGAAGATAGGTGTTCCATTTTTGAAGCAAGTAGATGTTCGTGAGAAGCATGTGACGATTCTGCGTTGCCAATTTTGTGATCAGACTTGCTTGTTTGGATTTGATCATGTGAATGCAGTCATCGTAAATGATACAATAATTTGGCTTCCCCCGTTTGCCCTTTCGCTGATGGCGCTCCGTATAGGCTTCTGTTTTCGCAATGATATCCTCTAACACATCGTTGTCTAATGTGTCGCAGTATTGGTCTCCAATGTCCTCCACCAATGGCTTCATTTTTTCATCGTTGGGTGCTGTGGGGCTGACCAGAAAGATCAAATCAAAATGCTTATACCACGGACTCTCTTTGCGCATCAAAATATTCAAAAGTAGAGTCGTTTTTCCCGCGCCCTTTCGCGCAATCATCGCATAATTACACGGCTTCATTGGAAGAGGACTTTTTGTGTCTGAGCATTTCTGATTGTCTAACGGACAGAGCGCCTTCGTTAATTCGCTGGAACACGCCTGCATTTAGAAGGAGCAGAGATTAAAATCCTCCACGGCCCCTCACACGTGTTTGGTATCCATGGATCTGCCCTCCACGTTTCGCGACCAATTCCTCGCCCACGTTGGTGATATCACGCGCCGCGTCGGTCAGTTTTACCCCGAGATATTTGCTCAGCTCGGGAAATTCGTGAATCAGTTTCTCGAGGTCCTGCTTGATCCACGCGCGACCCTCTGGTGTCAGGAGACCATTGGCGTCTGCTAACTGCATCACAAATGATTGGCAATTGCTCTTCAGAAAATCATACGTATAGAATTCCTTTCCCATGCGCGTTCGTCCTTTCTCGAGAAACTCGGCAATGGTCAATTTGCCTTTTTGGGAACCAAGATCGAGCGCAAATGTCTCTGCCCTGCCTCCTTGCGAGCCGTAGGATGGATCTACTCGCGCCTCCAGTTTTTCCAATTTTTCGATCACATATTTGCCGTTGATGAACAGTCCCGTGTGGAAGACAGCGTCGATGCCTGCTTTCTTTTTCAGTTCGTTCCAGCGTCCGGCAGTGATCAGTTGAACCACGCCGACGCCCAGCTTATCTACGGGAGCGCGCACCATCTGCACGCTCGTGATGGGTTCTCTTCCATGGTTTTTGATGAATTTACGGAATCGTTTTGGCAGGTGATCATCCGCACTCACGGATGACCACAGCTCTTCGAACCAACCGCCCCACGAGTCGTCCTCTGCTTCTTCCAATAACGTTCCACCTTTTTTCATGACATTGATATGGTCGCGCACAGTCGGCATCATTTTGATGGGCTTTCCTCGCATCATTATAATATGTGTGTAGAGAAAGATATAAGATCCTGCCGTAGTAGTAGATATGTCGTTGAATGGTTCGGGCTCTACTTTCATTCCTTTTACATTATCGGGCCTGACAGCCATCAGTGCTTCCAATAGTAATATTGGGGATGCGACTGCCACGTCATTTACTATGTCATCGGCGACACCTGACAAGATTGCCCGTTTTAATGCGTCGCAACAACTCGTAAGTTCTACTGTCGATACAACGGATATCGCTCTTTTGGCGAGCGCGAACACATTCAGCAATACTCTCACCACAGGAGCTGGTTTTACTACTGATCTCAACGGAGTCATTCAGACTACCCTGAACAGTTTGGGATATGGCGCTGGTGATTTCTCCACGGCTGGAGTGGTTGGAGCATATTCCGCTCCCCTTGGGACGATTTCAAGTCCATCGGCTGGTGTGTATCAAATCGCCCAAACAGCCCAAGGGCGATCTGTCATGCGTATTCCTGCTTTTGGAGTAGGCACTGTTCAGACCAAATACTACTTTCAATTTAGTATTAAATGCACTGTTGGAACGGCGACGATTAGCGTGGAGCAAGATAACATTCTTATTTCTCCTGCGTTGTATCAACTGACCACTGGATTTAATATTGTTCGCGGCTCTTTCTCGGTATTTGGGACACCAAGCACTCCTGTCTTCAAAATCTATACTGGTGTTGCCTCATGGAATGCTCAGTGGGACTCTTTCACTCTCAGCACCTACTCGGCAAATATCGTTGGCTCTCCCTTGTATGCTCCCAAAATTACTACTGCTACCTCTATCGCAATGACAACAGCTGGTGGAGCGCTCACTATGACTTCAAATGGAAGCACCACGCATGCATCTGGTGATAATTCTTATGCTAAATATGGTCCGAGTGCCTCTTATCCAGGATTTTCTCTTGCTGTGGGAGCAACACCAGATGTGGGAAGTGCGAGTATCGGGCAACTCATTATCACGGACGGAACTCTCTTTTTAGATGCTGCTAACGGTAAGAGCATCTATTATGGAAGTTATCAAACTGATCGTGGTGGAACAGGGCAGCATCAGTTTTATGGAAATCGGTATCTCAATGGAAATGATAGAGTCAATGGACTTCTTACTGTTAATAATGGTAATACTGGGTCCTATGGAGTTGTTCAAACCGATGGAACAATTACAGTTGGAACATATGTTGGTGGTAGTTCTGCTTCTGGATGGTATGGAACGCAATCCAATCATCCACTTAGTTTCTTTACTAATAATGGTGTTGCCCGTTTAACAATAGACACGTCTGGAAATTTAACAATGAATATTCAAAAGGCCTTTTACTTGTATTATAATAGTGCGACCAACAATGCAGGTCTTATTACTAACGCAGGTGGTGACGTCTCTATTTTTACTGGAACGAGTGCGGTTTCCAATCGGATGACAATTAAAGCAGGCGGAGATGCGACCTATACCTCTGGCGATGCTTCTTATATTCGTTATGGTCCTAATAGCACTTGGAATAGTTATTTAACAGTAGGTGCAACACCTGATCGGTCTGGTGCATCCAATGCACAGGTGATCACGACTAACGGCAACCTTCATTTGGATGGTGGTAATGGCAATGATATTTATTACGGGTATTATCCCAATTCTCGAGGAACACCTAATACTCATCGCTTCTATGGAAATATCTTTTTGGGGGCGCTTCCACTCGCTCAGACTTCCTACATTGCTCGCCCATTAATGTGGAGTCCAGGCGGACAAATCCAATATACAAGCCTCGTTTGTCGTCAAGTCGTTCAAAATAACTCTACGGGCTGGGGTGGCGGATATAACGTCACTTATGCTTTCTACAAAGATGCCCCACAAACGGTCATTATTCTGAGGGGTAAATTATCGTATTATGTTGGTGGTGCGACTTTGGCGTATCCACAAATCAGGACATATAGTCAAAATACAGGTGCCACATTTACAACTGATCTTCGTGCTTTTACAAATAATGGAAGCAATCATGTCACATTTCCATTCGAGGTTGTATTGTCTATCAACCAATTGCCGGCCCTTGGATGGTATGATGTGTATGTCTATAATGGTGGAAATTGTAATACTGATAGCAACGACCAGTATTGGCTAACTTGTAATTCTGTGCCTTGTTATGAGTTTTAAAATACCCTTCCAGTGTAGAATGGCACACGGATTCATCGACCCAACAGATTATCCTTTCAAACCATTTCACGACGAATATAAGCATCTCGATACTGATGAATCCCGACATCTTATTCAATCAATCCATCATACCATAGATAAAGACTTCAAGGGACAAGAGCATAAGTTTTGCGATAAGTCGCAATTATGTCCGCTTGGTAAGTATCGCCGACCCAAAAGACTAGTAGAAGCAGAATCAAGAGGATTTACGAGTGTAGCAGAGATGGATTCGGCTAATAAGAGAGCAGAAGAGGAAATGAAGCAGAAGCTTGCTGATCAGCAGCAAAAGCAGATCGATGAACTCAAAGCGCTTGTGAATCAGCTGATATTTCAGCAGTTGCCCCAACAATAAAAATTGACCGGTCTCGGTGTCTCAAACATTATCACAGTTCATAGTAAAGAATGACGATCCGCATAGAGGACACGACGAGCGGGCAAGAGCAACTGCTGGATGATGGGACGACACTGGAAGACATCATCCACGCCCTTGGCTGGGTCAAGAGAGAGCGAGCGAGGCAGGCAGCAAAGTATCGGCGATGTGTGAAGCCACGCACAGAGGCAAAGAAAGCAAAGGCGCCCACTAGCTCTCTTGCTGCCGATGCCGACCCCACTGTAAAGCGCCCTCCAGGCCGCCCTCGAAAGACACCGACTCTTCCGGCCGACCCGATGCTGTAACATGCAAGGCTCGGACCATGTGAGATCGTTTCGCACACGACGCTGCACCATGTAACATTCATCACAACATAGAACTGAAAAAAGTTCTATTTTGTGAAGAGATTCGGTTGGGGTGATACACTCTTGTCACCGATCGCGGCCGGCTGGCGCAAGGCGCTCTCGCTCACACCCGCCATGCTCCCTCAGAACTTGTAGTCTGGGTAGCCCCCAATGATCATCTTTTCCACGTCCTCGTATGCGGAGTGCGAGATCTTCTCGGTTTCTCCCCAAAACACTGGAAGGATGTCCTCAAACAAGCGCCGCCACTTGACAATCTCCTTGTTGATCTCGTTTTCTTGCTGTTCCATCTTTTTCTTGTCGTCCTCCAGCACAGGTTTCATCGTGGAGACGTAGATGTAGTTTTGCGGGCTCTCGTGCTCGATCGCGACCAAGTAGCGCGACACCTTCATACTCACCTCCGCCCATTTCTTGTCATAATACGCAATGTCCTGCTGGATACACGCAAAGATTTGCTGAGGGGTGCGATTCAGCCATCGTGCGCGCTCCGTGTTCATCTTTTTCTCGCGCTTCTCCTTGTCCTGCTGCTCCTCCTTCTTGATACGACGCAGTTGCGCGTTGTGATCCTTCTTACACTTCCCGTTGCAGTGCTTCATCGCGTTGTGCTGGGTCGTGTAGGTATTGTTGCAGCCAAGGCACCCCCACAGCGTCTTGGCGACCTCGTCGTCGAAATCGTCCTTGGTAACCCACTCGATGGGGAAGGGTGCGTTCCATTTGATCAGCTCATCCATCTGTTCGTCCTTCCACACGCCATACATGCCCTTGACAAACTCGGGGTGCAGTTTGCGCATGTGGTTAAACATCACTCGTGCTTGTATTTCCTTCTGGCAACACGGGCAGGCTTCTGCCATGCGCGCCGAGGAGACGCTGGAGGAAGTGGATTTGGAGTCGTCTGAGTCGCTCATGGAGGCGCGCACGTGATCGTTCAGGGTGTATGAGGCCATTCTATACTCTAGAGATACAAAATCTTTAGGCCACTTCAGCGCGCTACAGTTCGTGCCAGTCGGGTGATGCCGGAGATCGTCGGTCCGACCCTTCAATTTTCGGCCGATCCAGTCCATGCCAGTCCCCTTTTTTCATCATTTCTTATGTGCTTAACGAGCTTCTACGAAATTCATGATCCATTTCAACGACACTTTCACCTCAATTTTCTATTTTCTCTTTTTTCATTTGCAAATCCCTCCCAACTATAATTTTTTGCATAGGCTAACTTTATTTCAAAAATACTAAAATGGAAACTTGGAAGTCAAAGTGATGTAGAAATGGATCCTGTGTTTTGAGGAGACTGGTTAATCGTATTTAAAATCGTCGAAAATGGTGACTGGCACGCGCTGGACCGGCTCTTTGGGAGGGGGCACCCCGATCTTTTTTGTTTGAAACTTTTGAGTCCGTCGATTCCTGTTCGCTCGCTCGCGATATTCCTCTCTGTGGGCCTCGTAATAGTCTTCTCTCCATTCTTTTTTCTCTCGTTTGCTTCTATGCGCTGGACACTGATTCACCGCTCCCAGTGCCTTGTTGATATGATACTGCTCTCTCACGAACCGCCTCGCCACTGTGCATACTTCTACCGCTACAAAGATGCAGTTATCAACCCCGTGCTTCTCAAGGAGAATCTTTGAAGTGGTAGTATTATGTTTGCTCTTGTGTTCAGCCCATCGTTTTTCAACGATTTGTGTCGTGGAGCCAACATAACACTCCGTTAAATCGGGTGAAAATATTTTTTGGAGATCGTAGCCATCTCACCGTTTCACAGCCCGCTCAATTCTATTCCTCGGCAATCAATTTTATTCACCAACGGTGTGCGCTTGTGCTGATTTGCCATTTCCAATGGAACGATAAAAAGAAAGGGTCGCCCCCGTCTTTTCATTTTCATTTTTCGATTTGTCATGGATATGGATCTCTGCTCAGTTAGTGCAGCGTCTGGAGTTGTAGCACCAGGTCTGGTAGTCCGCCAGGGTCACCTTCAAGCTGTTCCTGATGATGCTGTAGAGCAGTGTCCTGCACACATTTACATCCTCCCGTGTGTGGATCTCACCATACTCGGCAATGTATTCGTGGATGGCTTCGTGGATTCCATACTGGTGGATCATGCGCTCACAGTCTGTTTCGCGCATCGCCATGATGCAGTAATCTATCTCTTGGTGCATACCTCTGTCGAGAAGGGTCGCATACAATTCTTCGTCCATCTCGCCGTTCTGCTCTTCGTGAATCAGTTGAAAGATCTCCTTCTCCACCGCAGTGGTGAGGCAGGTAACGCATTGGTTGGAGTTGATGGGGTGGTCGCAGGACATGGTGAGTCTCTTTTCGTTCGCAGGTTTCTTTATATTCTTTTTTGGACGTCAATTTTTTCAACACGCCCTGCACTCTGCCCCTTGTCTCACTCCAGCCCCTCCACCGCCACGAGAAAAAATTGAAAACAGTATCACATCTACCCTTCTGAAGCATGCATGTGAGTCTATTTAATTCCCCTTACCGGTGAATAAAAAATACAAACGATCTCACGCCACACTCACACCCAAATAAAATTGAAGCGCCTCACCGGTTAAAATAAATTCACAGACACCGACAGACACACGATGGCGCACATTACCTTCCAAGAGATCATTGCCGACAAGCACCTCGCGCCCGCCGCACTCGCGAAAGACATTGCCAATTTGAAGAAGTGGCAGCCAACGGGCGAAAAGCAGTCGTTCGCGGGCAACAAGACGCTTTACCACTTTCAAATGGAGAACCTGCTGCGCACTCGAGTGGTGGGAAAGAAACTCACGCTGGAAGAAATCCTCGGCGATGAGACAGAATATGAGAAACTGGCGCGCAATGTGGAGAAACTGGGACGCACGGGAACGATGGCCAATCGCTTCTTCGAGGCCTTCCGCTTCAACCAGGCCGTTGTCTTCTTCAAGCCAAGCGCGGCGAAGTGGATTTACTCCTCGTTCCAGGCGACACATGTGCTGGACCCGACGGCGGGATGGGGCGGCCGCATGCTGGGAGCGAACGCACTGGGAATTCACTACACGGGCATTGATACGAACACGAACCTGCAGCCGGCCTACGAGGGCATGATGGCGCTGATCCAGGATCCCAAGATGCGGATGATGTGGGAGGACACACTGGCAGTGGATTACGAGGCGATCGACTACGACTTTGTCCTGACCAGCACTCCATATGTGAATAAAGCAGGAAAGATGGTGGAGGTGTATGAGCATCAGGTGATCATGGAGGACTTCTATGGCGCGTTCTTGGTGCCATTGATTCAAAAGTGCCTTCGGCACATCAAGCGCAACGGAAAGGTGTGCTTCAATATGAACAGTGTGATGTATGAGGAGGTCGCGCACCGATTCCGTCCGGCAGAGGAAGAACACGACATGCTCCAACAGAAACGCCTGGCGAAGGACAAGGGCGAGAAATTATACGTGTGGCATAACTAGAATACTGAGCTGGATACGTTCGTGGTGGGGTCGCCCAACGGAAAGGGAAGAAGAAATGAAATACGAGGGAGCGCCTGTGGTGACAGTGCGCGATCTGACAACGCAATATGAAATCAATGATCGCTGGGGCACACAGCTGAGACTGGCGCCCCTCTCAAGCGAAAAAGAAACCATTCAACACGTAAAATGAAGTGCTGCGAAGGCGTGAGACAAGGGTGTGCTGCAGGCGAGCGACGAGAGTGTGCTGCAGGCGAAGGGGAATGGACGACCGCAAAACCGCAAAACCGCAAACCGACAAACGGAACTCTGGTTTGCGGTTTTGCGGTTCGGCTGCGGCCGACTGGTTCAAGAGTGTATGAACAAGAGGCGTTTCTTCACAAAACATGTCCATTTCGCAGTCACAGAAAAAAAAATTGAAAGCGAGAAAACACTAAAAAGAAGACCGCACACGACGAAAGCAAGAATGTCTAAACACTACACGAACGAACGCAAGCTCCAAATGATCGTGCAACTGATCTCATTGGTGGAGACAAACTATGAGCGTCTCGAAGATGCGCGGTTTATCTACACCCGAAGCTATCATCATTACCAATTCTTAAAAGGAAACGAGAAAGAACGTTCGGAATTTCTTCGCATGATGAGCGGGGTGGATGAGGATGTGGGAGAAAACGTGAATCTGAATCATGTGCTTGCGATTCTGATCCCGATCATCTTTTCCCATCCCCACGCCCGAGATGATCTCCTCACATCAATGAAGGCGATCAAGTATATCAACTGAAACATCCAAGACAAATCCAAGACAAATCCAAGAAAAATAAAAAGACGGGGCGACCCTGTCTTTTTATAGTCTCTTTCCCATGCGTCCTCTGTCTCCACGTGGCTGGTTTGTCCAAATGTTTTCTTGTCTCTACTTAGAAATGGGAAAATCATCCATCCCCCCTCCGGCAGGACAGGTCGTTCTCGTGAGCAAGCCCGCTGCTGCAGCAGAGCCGAAGATCCGTGAAATCAGCCAGAAACAATATGAAAAATTGCGTCCCAAGAAAGAACTCAGTGAGAAGCAGAAGGAGAACCTTGCGAAACTTGTAGAGCGGAACAAACAGCGAGCTCTGGATCGCCGTGCGGTGGTGACGGATGCGATCCCCGAGTCTGTGCCAGAGGATCAGGAGCTCGTTGTCGTCAAGCAGAAGAGGAAATATGTCCGCAAGCCAAAGAATGAAGTGATTTATCCGTCCGAGTCCGAGCTGGAGTCGGAACAGGAGACCGAGCAGTCTGAGTCCGAGGTGGAGGTATCCTTTCCGTCCAAACCGAAGCGCCCTGTAAAGCCAAAGAGGGCCGTGAAAAAGCCCGTCCCGAAATACAAGTATGACACGGAGACAACGAGCGCCGACGATTGCTCGGACGACGACTCCTCCGAGGATGACGATCCAAAGGTGAAGAAATACGAAGCAAAGGCACAGGCGCGTCTGAAAGCGGTGCAGGCGATCGACCAGCGCATGTCTCAGATTCAGGGTAACTCATACGCGAGTCGGAACCTCAGCGTTTTTTAATCTTTGGTAGGATTATAAACAATGGCCAAGAAATCAAAGTCCAAGTCCAAATCATGTGCGATGTGCGGCTATGGTCGCGGTGGCACCCCTTGCTGCGGCCGCGGCGGCGCCCCGGTCATGGCCAGGGGTCTTGGAGGTGACATCCTTGGTGGCCTCGGCGGACACTTTTTTGGTCCCAATGGCGGTGACATTGGTCGCGGTGTTGGTAATGCCATCGGCTCCATGTTTGGATTCAAAAAGGGCGGTCGCATTCCAGGCCACCATTCCGCGTTCTAAGCCTACATCACAAAATACGAAGTATTTATAGATGTGCGCGTTCAATCAAAAATTTGTTCAAGGGGCAGCGATCAGTCAGATCCGCAACGCCATGAACTACAGCACGTTTCTGATCACGCCAGAGCAAGAGCGGGAGCTCAAGGCCGATAAAATTATGGAGGCCAAGATAGAGGATGTTTCTCAGCCTGGCCCAACGATACCAGCAAATGAAATCATCTATCCGGCAGGGCCTGTTGGAGCCAACGACATTTCACCTCTTCGGCGATTCACAGGATCAAATCTCTATGAGTAATAAGAATGGCGGAGATCGCACGTTATACGTTTCATATCAGCAGCTCACAGAAGACGGCTGCAGGAACACTCACCGACTTCAACATTCAACTCTCACAAGTTATTACACGCTTGGCCAAGAACAGTCAGTTCAGTGTGATTGTCCATGGAATAACAGTTCCCTTCAGTTTTTACCAACTTTCAAGTGATATCGCACGCCTCTATGTGAGTTGGACAGGCAGTCCTGCGGGTCTCTTCATTGACATGACCCCAGGGAACTACTCGTGTGCCTCTGTGTTGATAGAGCTCTCCACAAAACTGGCAGCGAAAATGGCAGTCTATGGCATCACACTGACCACGGCGTTCGCCTATAACTTATCCACGGGGCGCTCCACTCTCCTCCAAACCAATACGGCAAACACGACCATCACACTCCAATTTTCCACAAACCAAAATCTTGGCCAGTTTTTCGGATTTACCAGTAATTGTGTGGCGCCATCCAGTGGAACAGCAATCTCGACCCAGATCAGTGATAAAGTTGCCGTGGCAAATCCAGTGAATTACTTGTTGCTGCGATCGCCGACCTTCCGACAGCGAGGGAATCGCGAGTGGATTACTGAACAGGACGTGTATAGCGACATTATCTATAGAATTCCCATTGAGACCAATGTTGGCACGTATGTTCAGTGGTATGGGGATCAACAGCCGTTTGCGATCATCAACGATACGATTTCGCTTGTGAATTTTTACCTCACGGGCAATTTGTCCTATACGCCATTAGATTTACAAGGTCTCCCATTCTCATTTCATTTGACGATCTCCGAACGACTCACACCCGACTATGAACCGATCACAAACACGGCACTACCCAAGATGGTCACAGAGATTCCAAAAAATACGGATGAACTAGATGCTCTGAAAAAAGAACGAGATGATGCCATGCGACGACTGGAGGTGTATAAAAAGAAACTGGCGCCAAAAGAGAAGGATGTTCTATTACAATAGCCATGGGCGACCAATCCAAATATTGAACACACGGCCACGTAATTACAGTGCTGGTGGTATGATCAAAGGCCATCCCAATATCGCAACACCAGAGGAAGATACGATATCAAGTCTGCTCGAATACAGGTCGCTCGTGATACCTGTATCCGTCATGAAGTCGGGTGTGATGGATGGATACAAGGGCAAGCTGTTCGATAACAAGACGACCGACAAACGACGTTTGGCACATACGATTGTGATGCCAGAGGAGCTGGTCGTGGCGAGGAAATACGCGCCAGCAGTGGAGCGATATTTGAAGACGCACGGTATCACATTACCATTGCCGAAATAAATCCATACGGTAGATAGAATGGTGCTCGTTCAAATTCTTGTTGAGACAGCGACAAACAATCAAAATTTTGTGGTGCCGATCAGTGGCAAATGCTCGGTCCGAGTGCTGAGCGTGGTGTATTCAGAGGGCGTGACCGCAGCGCGCGTCGTGCAGGTGCGATCTGACATCCTGCAGTTCCCATACTCCCCCATGAAATGGCTGACTCTGATCTCCAACCCAGTGGCGACATTGAACTATGATCAGGGCTATCAGGAATACAATTTGAACAATGTGGTTCTTCAGGGACAAATCGGTTTGAACATTGTGCAATACGATGGCGCGGCGATTCCAAATGCATTCAAATGTCTGATCACGCTCCAAGTAGAAAAAATTGGTGAGAATTTTAATCCGATGAATCTAAGCTCGCATCCAAGTAGATGATGAAATCACGCGGTGCATCCGGTCATTTCCAGACCATGCGAACTGACTTCTCGAAGCCGCAGACGCCATGGGACCCAAGCACACCGGCGATTGAGACGGCCGCTGCGCCAAAAACGGAGCCCGTCCGTTTCGTTCTGCCCCGCCCAAAAAAGTCCAAGTTCCAAAAGAACCCATGATCCCCCAAACATGAAACAGAGTGCGCACTCCGCCATTTTTTATTCTTCTCCACAAGTATAACAATGTCTCTCGGTTCTATTGGTTCTGATATCCGCTACGTGCTTCCAGCCTCTTATGACTCTGTCCCGCAGGCGTTTCAGTCCAATAAAAACGCAAAGCCCATCCCCTGCGTGCTGCAGACGGTGAATGTCCCGTCGCTGACCACGTCGGCCTCGGCATCCGGCACCTCCATTGTGCAGCTGCCGTGCGGGGCATCTGCAGGCATCATGCTCAATCCTTACCTTCGATTTGACATTGCCCTTGTTGGTGGTGACAATACAACCTCGGTTGCGTTCAAGGGTGCGACCAAATCGGCGACAGCTTGTATTAACAATCTGACTACCTATATCAATAGCATGCAAATTGACAACCAGCAGAATGCAGATCGTATCTATGACCAGGTGTTTGCGCACGGCTGCAGCAATGACTGGGTGGATCGCGATGCATCTGTTCTGATGAACAGCAACACGACGATCACTGCGGTTGGCGCCGCCTATAACTTGGGCACGATGTGTGTCCCGCTACTTGGCCTACTCGGGTCACAGCAGGGTATCCCTCTCTACTTGTTCAACGGCACCCTTCAACTCAACATCACATGGAACTCGGTTGCTCGCGCGCTCAACGTCGCTGCCACAACTGCCCCCACCAATTTCACTATCAGCAACGTGCAGCTAATCTACGATCGCATTGCGGTGGAGCAGGCGTTCGCGGACAAGGTTCGCATGGACATGATGTCGGGTGCAAAGTATGTTCTTGGCTACACTAACTTTCAAAATACCGCTCTTGCGATGACTGCTAATTCTACTCAAAACTTTCAGTATGGAATCAACGTGTCTTCCCTTCGTGCAGTTGTTGCAGATCAGGTTCTTCTGCCATCTGATATTACCCAAGATGGTGGCTCTGTGATTAACACGCTGTCCCAATTTCAGGTCAGTTTGGACGGTCGCCTCGTCAATAATAACGTTTTTAACGCTGCTCAGCACCCTGTTGCTTTTGCCGAGCTGCAAAAATGTTACTCACGGCTGTTCGATGCTAGTGTGACCGACGTTTCGAAGCAGGTCGGCGCAGCGGCCGCGGCTCTGGATGCAGCCAACACGTATCTCAACGGCGCCTTTGCGGTCGGTGTCAGCACCACGCGCTGTAACGAGGCCCTTGCGTTCGCAGGTAGCCCTGTGTCCGTTGTCGGTCTGGCCCCCGGTCTTGCTGCAGGTGCGAACTCAACGCTTTTTGTCACTTTTGTCAGTGACATGCAACTTTTGGTGGATGCATCAGGCTCGGTGGAAATTGTTCGCTAAAATAGTTCAAACATATTCGGCTTGTCTTCACCCACACTCTCGCAAGTGCTACATAATAATCAATTGCACTGATTCAACATGATCAAAACAATTTATTATAGCATGACACAGCAGTGAATGGACGCGGAAACGGATCTAGATTTTACGAAAAACAAGGACATCCAGCCCCAAGCGCGAGGTGCGCAAGAGAGTGTGACGGATGACCTCGTGTTTTCAAATCCATTTCAAATTCATAATTTGCCAGTTGGCACAGCGAAGGGAGCGCGTGAGTATCGGAATATCACAGATGAAGAGAGACGCGCGTGTGAGACCATGTTCCAAATTTATTTGGGCGCAACTACTACGCGAGCGTAGCTCTCATTGGTCCAGGGGGAATGATTGTATTTTTTAGCAAGCTTGGCGCGTTCTGCTGCTGTCAGACCAGGGCGGCTCAGAATCGACGCGATTCCCATGTGACGCAGTGTGTTGATGGTAATTTTCAGATCCATTTGTTTATTCATGTCGCTCACGAAGCGAGAGAGTGATTTGTTGCCAAACAAATAGGAGTCGAAGGGAATTTCATTCTGCTCTATGTATTTTTTGATCAGTTTTGACAATCCATTGCTCAGCGTCACTTTCTTCGGCCCATATCTCGCGCTGGTTTTATACGCCTGCAGCAGGATTCTCAGCGGCTTGGTCTCATCGTCGGGCACGACGAGTAGATTTCCAAGGGGCTCTCCCTTTTCCGTCCGCACAATCTTCAGCTGCAGGTCGTCTCTGAAACCATCCTCGTAATACAACGATGCTACGATGAATTCTTTTGACAATTCGCCATACTCTTTTTTTACAAGCGCGAGATACGTTTTGTAGTCCATCACCTCTTCGGTCTTTCTCTGCTGCGTTTGATCGTTGGAAAGGATCTTGTATTCTTGGAATTTATCATGATACGCGGTTAATGCGTCCTCTGAGAGGTCGATTCCCAGCAATTCTGTCAGCTTGACGATCGATTGGAACATTTGTTTCTTGGAATTCACCTTGTAGTCCTTGCCATTCCTCTGTTTGGAAGATTCGATTGCTTTGATCGCTTTTGTGAAATTGTTGAAGCATGATCGAAGATCCTTGCATTTTATGATGCCAACAACAGTTTTCAGAGACGAGATGTAATTTCTGCGTGAAGTGACATTTTCAATGCTCTCGCCAATGATTTTGGCCGCTTCTTTCAGTGTTAGCTGCGCAGTGTTCGCCGCTGGCACTGGCGCAACTGGCGCAATTGCCGCCACCGCCACTGGAGCAGCGGGTGCCGCCTGCGCTCGCGCTGCCTGCAATCGCGTCCGAGCCTTTGGTGCCGGAGCAGCAGCCAATGGTGCAGGTGCGATGGGCATTGGCTCTGGCGGCGGCTCATCGTGTTGCATTTCTTCCTGGGGTGCGCCGAGGCGAGCATCACGCTGTAGTTTGCGACGCGCGGCAATTTTTTCTTTGTTGGCATCGTAATATCGCTTGGATCTTTCGCGGCTCTTGGCTTTGATCTCGTCAATTCGTGCTTGGGCGTCCATTCCTGTTCTTATGCCAGATAATTATTTCGCGTTACACTCACGCCGGACAGATTTGCGTCGTCAATTTTTATTCGAGTTTCAGTTTCAATTTTTGTGTGTGAAAAAAGGTCTCCATAAATAAGTGAGACAGCGCCAATTTCCAGTGATCAGGGTGCTCGAGATCGAAATCGTGGCGTGCCGCAAAACCGCAAAACCGCAAACCGACAAACCGGCTGCCGGTTTGCGGTTTTGCGGGATCCGGACATGCGGCTGACCCGTCGGAGCCGCGCCCGACCAGAGATTACAGTAAATGACGCAAACCCTGCCGTGCGCAAACCACAACAACACCCCGCCCTCGATCAGATGTCATCCGAGGATTCTGAGCTCACTGCCAATGACGCCAAGCCCACCCTGGAGGAGCAGCAGGATTTCATGACCTACTGCTGGGACGAGCTGTGCTCCTCGTATGCATCTGATTTTGAATACGACGACAAGATCAACCAGCGCATTACCAATCTGATCAGCGAACACCTCCCGCGTTTGGTCGAGGAAACGCAATACAAGGGCAAGATCGACAAAGCGTTTGAAATTGAGCTTCATGAGCAGATTCTTCAGGAGGTGAAGGAGATTTCATGGCAGCGCGAGGAAGAGGACGAATGCAGCGAGGAGGAGCACTAGCGCGGCTCGGGCTGTGGTCAGAAGGACAGTGCAAGTGCGACGAGAAGAAGATCGCCTCGCAGGAGTCGCAGGAGATCGACTAAGATTCTGCGCGCGTCGCGGGCGTTGTGGATCGGTGGCGGTGGTCGCGAACAATGCCAAGCTCTCGTGCGAATTTCCATCGTCTTTCG
>Ga0247843_1004987_pt1 | contig 19069 bp, 16 predicted proteins | sample LaCruzMarch2017__FD_192420 | JGI IMG/M metagenome (GOLD analysis project Ga0247843, IMG submission 192420) | Freshwater microbial communities from meromictic Lake La Cruz, Castile-La Mancha, Spain - LaCruzMarch2017_8m | ecosystem: Environmental > Aquatic > Freshwater > Lake | place: Spain...
CGGGCACGAACTGTGTACCCTCTGCGCGACCTTTTCGAAGGGAAGCTCTCATGGAAGTGACATTTCTAAGGCATGGCATCGCGGTCGACCGCAGCGACCCCTTGTGCCCACCCGACATCGACCGCCCGCTCACCCTCGACGGGAAGAACCGCACCGAGGGCGTCGCGCGGGGGCTCAAAGCCATCGGCCTGCGCCCCCGCATCATCCTGACGAGCCCCTACCTGCGGTGTGTGCAGACGGCCCGTGTCACGGCGCAGGTCCTTGGGCTGACAAAGCAAGACGTGCTCCCGATCGAGTGCCTGAGCCCAGAAGGCGACCCACGCGCTCTGTGGCCCGAGGTCGCTGCTACCGGCGACGGGCCCGTCTTGTGTATTGGCCACGGCGGCTCCATCGAGCCGGCCGCCGGCATCGCCGTCGGGCTGCCCACGCGCACGGTCGACAACCCGGACGGTCCCGACTTCGCGTTTCGTTCCTTTCACTTGAAGAAAGCTGGGGCCATGCAGCTCGAGGTCGACTTCGAGCCCGAGCTCTCGGCCAAGCTGAGCTGGCTCATGTCGCCCAAGCTGCTGCGCCAACTCGGCCGGAGCTGAGGCCGCATGGCGCTGGTCATCCCCGAGATCCTGGCCGCCGTCGACCTCGGCTCCAACAGCTTCCACCTCGCCGTCGCCCGCGTCGTTGGCCAGGGCGTGCAGGTCATCGACCGCGTGCACGACCGCGTGCAGCTCGCCGCAGGCTTGTCTGAAGACAAGGTGCTCGACGATGCGAGCCAGCTCCGCGCCCTGTCCGCGCTCGAGCGTTTTGGCCAGCGCCTGCGCGACGTGCCCGAAGCGACCGTGCGCGCCGTCGCCACCGACGCCCTGCGCGTCGCCAAGAACGCCCAGTCCTTCATCGAGCGCGCGAGCCTCGTCCTGGGCTTCCCCATCGAGGTCCTGTCCGGCGAAGAAGAGGCGCGCCTCATCTATCGGGGCGTCGCGCAGTCATTGCCGCATGGCGATGGCGCACGCCAGCTCGTCATCGACATCGGCGGCGGGTCGACCGAGTGTATCCTCGGCACGGGCCTCGAGCCCGAGCATGCCCAGAGCCTGCACATGGGGTGTGTCGGCTTCACCAAGCAGTTCTTCGCCGACGGCGTCATCACGCGTGAACGGTTCCGCCGCGCGCAGATCGCGGCCCAGCTGTTGTTCGAACGCCTGCCCGAGCCGTACTTTCGCGGGGACTGGCAGCGCACCTTCGGGTCGTCTGGCACGATGGTGACGCTCGACGAGATCGTGAGTATGAACGGCTGGTCCAACGGCGGCCTCACGAAAGACAGCCTCACCAGGCTGCGTGAGGTCCTCATCACTGCGGGCCACTCCGACAAGCTCCAGATCCCAGGCCTGAAGCCCCAGCGCCAGTCCATCATCGCCGCTGGCCTGGCGATCGCGCGGGCTGCCTTCAAGGCTCTGCCGCTGCGCCAGATGCAGTCGACGAGCGCCGCTCTGCGCGAAGGCGTGCTCTATGATCTTCTCGGGCGCTTCCTCGAAGGCGACATCCGCGAGACGACGATCCACCACCTGATGACCCGCTTCTATGTGGACCGCGGCCAGGCGTCTCGCGTCGAGCAGACGGCGATGGGGCTGCTCGAGACGGTGCGGCCCGGAAACTGGATCCCGAAGGCCGAGCTCGACACCGCGCGTCGTTACCTCGCGTGGGCCGCGCGCCTGCACGAGATAGGGCTCGCCATCTCGTTTCACGGCTACCACAAACACGGCGCCTACATCCTCGCGAACACGCCGCTGCCGGGCTTCTCGCGCGACGACGCGCAGATGATCTCGGCGCTCGTGCTCGCCCATCGCCGAAAGCTCGTGCGTGACCTCTTCATCACGCTGCCGCGGCACCTGCGCGACATGGCCCTGCGACTGACCATCATCTTGCGGATCGCGACGAAGATCCACCGCAGCCGCTCGGAGCGCGGTCTCGAGGGCACCTCGTCGCTCGAGATCAACGGCCGCTTCCTCACCGTGTCTCTGCCCGACGGGTTCCTCACGACCCACCCGCTGATGATGGCCGACTTCGACGAGGAAGCCGAGCGCCTTGGCGGGGCGGGGTTCGTGCTCGTGGTGCGCTGAAGTCTCGACGATCGATTATCTCGACCGTCGAGACAAGTGGGCTTCAGTTCACGACGCGGAACTCGACGCGGCGGTTCTTGCTGCGGTTGGCCGGGTTGTCGTTGGCGACGAGGGGGCGCGTCTCGCCGAAACCCAAGGGCTCGATGCGCAGCGGGTCGACGCCCTTTCCGGCGAGGTAGGCGTGGACGGACTGGGCGCGCTGGTCGGACAACGTCATGTTGGAGTTGTCGTCGCCGACGTCGTCGGTGTGGCCTTCGATGCGGACGAGCTTGACGGTCGGGTTCTGCGAGAACCACAGGGCGAGGTCGTCGAGGAGGGCATAGCTGCGGGTCGAGATGGTGGCGCTGCCGAGCTCGAAGTAGATCCGGTCGGGCAGGTCGAGGATGCCCTGGCTGACCTGGATCACCTGCTCGGTCGTGAGCGACTTCTGCGGCTCGCCACACGAGTTGGCCTTGCGGTTGATGGCGCCGGCGAGCTCGTTGGTCATGTAGACGAGCGTCTGGGTGGCGTCCTTGTCGTCCATGATCTGGCCGTCGAGGCGGGCGTGCCAGAGCACGTTCTTACGGCGCGCATCGATGAGCTGGTAGTCGATGCTGGTCGGGCGGAAGTTGGTGTATTCGCTGGGCTCGCCGACGACCAGGGTGGCCTTGAGCATGGCGTCGAGGCCGAGCTCATCGATGATGACCTGCTGGGCCATCGGGTCGAGCACGTTGAACTTGAAGGCGCCAGGCGAGGTCATGCCGCTCTCGCCGAGCGCCCAATCGAAGAGTCCCAGCGGCGAGGCGCCGACAAAGGTCTCGTAGTACTGGCGGAACTGGGTGTCGTCGACGACCTCGTAGCAAGCGTCGGTGAGCGAGCGCTGCAGGTTGCGCATGACGTCGGCGCCGTTGATGCCGCGGCAGATCGGGCCTTCGCAGTTGACGGGCTCGACGCCGATACGGCGGTACTCATAGAGCGGGGCCTGCGAGCTGACGGTGACCTGGCGGTCGAGCTCGGCTGGGGTCATGGAGGCGCAACCGGCGCCGAGTAAGGCGGATGCAAGGACGAGGGAGGCAAGGCCCGACGAGAGGCCGCGGACAGACGCGATAGAGTGCATAGGACTCTCCTGAGGTGGCAAGGGTTACGGTCATCCGTCCTCGTTCGTCCGGGACACAGCGCCTGGCGAGGAGACGCGGGTCAGCCGACCGTGACGTGACGACCGCCCCTATATCACCGGTCTCTGGGATTCGCTTCCCACCCTTGTCCGTTCCGTCGAGTTGGCCCACTGTCCCGCCATGAGCCTGACCCGCGACGCCGCCGACAGTGCCGACAGTGCAGCAACCCTTGCCGGACGCCCCTCCAAGGTGTTCGTCATCGACGGTAACACGCAGCGCCTCGACGGCGGGGCCATGTTCGGAAACGCACCACGCGCGGTCTGGGCGCGTTGGATCGCCCCCGACGAGCGCCATCGGATCCCACTCGCGTGCAGGGCTATGCTGGTTCGCGAAGACACAGGGCGGCTCATCCTCTTCGAGGCTGGCATCGGGTCGTTCTTTACGCCGGACCTGAAGGACCGCTACGGCGTCGTCGAGGACCGCCATGTGTTGCTCGCCAACCTGGCGAAGGTCGGCGTCGAGCCGGACCAGATCGACATCGTGGTCTTGAGCCACCTGCACTTCGACCACGCAGGCGGGCTCCTGACGCCGTATGCGGCCGACGTGCCGCCAGCCCTCGTCTTCCCCAACGCGCACTACATCGTCAGCCGCCCGGCCTGGGAGCGCGCGAACCATCCGCATGCGCGTGACCGCGCGTCGTTCATCCCGGAGCTCAATGCGTTGCTGGGCAATTCGTCGCTGGAGCTCGTCGAGCCGCCAGAGGCGGGCAGGGCGAGCCCTGCCCCTACATTGCCGGCGACAGAATCCACCGCGCAGTCGGCGACGCTCGGCCCGTTCTACCGGTTCCACTTCTCGGAGGGTCACACGCCGGGGCTCTTACTCACCGAGGTCGACCTGCCGGACGGTCCCATCGTCTACGCGGGCGACCTGATCCCTGGGCTGCCCTGGGTCCACCTGCCCATCACCATGGGCTATGACCGCTTCCCCGAGCGCCTCATCGACGAGAAAGAAGCGTTGCTGTCCGACCTCGTCAGCCGCGGCGGCCGCCTCTTCTTCACCCACGACCCGGACCACGCCATCGGGCGGGTCACCTTCGACTCCCACAAGGGCCGCTACGCCGCTACGCCCGAGGCGCCCGCGCCGTGACCGTCGCCCCGCAACACATGGTCGAACCGCTCGAGCAGGCGCTCGACGCCGCCCCACCGACCCGCTATCGGCGTGCCGACGTCCCACGTGAGCTGCTCGTCAAGCCGACCATCCCTGGGCTCTTGCGTCAGGCGGCCTTCGACTGGGGGTGTCTTGCCCTGTTGTGGACGGCCATGGCGTTCACGCCGCTGTGGCTCGATGTGCCGCTCATGGTGCTCGTCGCCGGTCGCCTCCACGCTTTTGGCGTCATCCTGCACGACGCCGCGCATATGCCGCTGCGCCACAAGACGCCCGCTGTCCGGCTCCTCGAGGTGCTCGTCGCCTACCCCATCGCGACGACGCTGGACGCCATGCGTTACCACCATATCCGCCATCACAAGGACAGTGGCATGGCGAGCGACCCGTACTTCAAAGGCGGCGTCGACGACTCGAAAATCAACTGGCTCATCCAATGGTTGCGCGGCATCCTGCTGGTCCCTTTCTGGACCGTGCGCGCCCCCTACGGGCTCCTCGCCAGTGTGGTTGCCGGCATGCGGCCGAGCTACGCGAAGGTCTTCCTCCAGGACCGCTCGGGCCTAGCTAACGACGCGCTGCGCGACTCACCCGAGGTCATCAACTGCGCCCGCGCCGAGCTCGGGCAGGTCCTGTTCCAGGTGCCCCTCATCACCGCCATCGTCATCTGGCCCGAGGTCATGGCTCTCTACTACGCACTGCCAGCGACCCTGACCGGGCTCCTCGGCAGCTATCGCCTGCTGTGCGAGCACCGTTACGAACCCACCACCGAGCGCTCCATCCCGACGCTGCTCAAGACGACCTGCGACCACCACCTGCGCTGGTGGCAGCGCATCGTGCTGGCCCCGCGCAACATCGGCTTTCACGTCGTCCACCACATCCACCCGCAGGTCGCATCGACACACCTGCCTGCTCTGCGCCGCTGGTACATCGAGCGCTGTGGGCCCGACTATCCGACGCCCCGAGGCCAACGTGGCTGACCCGAGCTCCGAAGTCCCACCGCTCTACGTGCGAGGCGACGGCTGGCATGTGCGGCTCGCCGACCCGAACGATGTTGCCCTCAACCGGCAGCTCTGCGAGCTGTTCTCGAGCGTGCGCCTCGAGTCGGCGCTGACCCTCACGCAGGAGCGAGAGCCCGACTTCTTCGTCTTGCCGCGCCTGCACCAGGGACCGTTCTCGACGGCGGTCGCCTTCGATGACGCTGGCCAGGTCGTGGGATGCGGCACGGTCGCGGTGCGCGACGCGGTGCTCGGCGACCAGACCCTCAAGACGGGGTATCTCTGTGACCTGCGGGTGGCGCCCGGGTTTCGCGGTGGGATCCACCTCGCCCGCGCCTACGGTCACTTCATGAACCACGTCGAGGCGACGTACGGCGCCGACCTCTTCACGACGGTGATCTTCGACTCCAACACCGCCGCCGTCAAAGCGCTCACGACCCGCTCCGACAAACGAAAGGAGCAGCCCGTCTACCGACCGATGACCCCCTTCGAGATGGTCTCGGTCCAGTTCACGCGTAAGAAGCCAGCCCCGTCCAACCACGTCCGGCCCGCCACCGACGCGGACCTCGGGCCGCTGCTCGCCTATCTCGCCGCGCGCGCCCGCCGCCGCATTCTAGGTGAGGTCCTGACCCCCGAGCGCTTCGCCGAGCGCCTGGCTCTCTGGCCTGGCCTGTCACTCTCGGACTTTCTCATCGCGACCGACGCAAACGACCGGATCGTCGGCTGCCTCGCCCCCTGGGATACCTCGATTTTCAAACGAACGCGGGTCATGGGTTATCGCGGCGGCATGCTCTGGCAGAAGCGCCTCTTCAACGCCGCAGCCTCCGTCATGCGCTTCCCGCCGTTGCCACAACCCGGCGAATGCTTCCGCTTCGCCTTCCTCACCCACCTCGAGGTCGACGACGACGACCCGGCCGTCATGCGTGACCTGCTCTGCGCCGCCTATGCCCGCTTGCGCCCACGACGACTACACTTCATGAGCGCCTTCGTCCCACGCGGCTCCCCGCTTGCGGCAGCCTTCTCCGGCTTCATGACCACAAAGACCCGCATGACCCTGTACGCGGTTCATCGCCCCGACAGCCGCTGGGCCGACACCGACCTGACGACGCTCCACCCCGGCTTCGAGATGGCGCTGTCCTGAAGCCCGCCCACGCCAGAGGTATGATCGCGGTGAGATGACCCAGCCCCACAATCGCCCTCTCCTCTGCGTTAACCCTTCGAACCTCCCGCTGCCCTGCCGCGCCGATTCCACCCACGAGGTCCCGTCATGAACCGCTCCTTGCTCCTCTCGCTCGCGCTGTTGACGTTCGCCGCCTGCGGCAAGAAGGACCCGGCGTCCGCACCGGCCGCATCGACCGCACCGGCCGCATCGGATTCGGCCGCACCCGCTGAACCTGCGACGCTCGACGCTAACGTTGCCGCACCGACCCCCGAGCCCGAGCCGCCGCCCGCCCCGACCCGCAAGGGCTTCGTCGCCTGGGCCATGAACCCGGACGGCGAGCTCGAGACGGCGCTCTTCCTCGAAGGCGAGTCGAGCCCGCTCGCGACGAAGGCAAACACCGTGGTGGTGGCCGTCGGCGACCAGGCCTTCCGCCTCGACCGCGAGCTCTCGACGATGCCGCTCAAGCCCTGCGATGAAGACGGGCAGGCAGGGTTTGTGGCCCTCGCGGTCACCGGCGTCGAGCCGACCTACCCGAAGAAGGTCTTCGAGCTGCGCGACAAGAAGCTGCGCCCCGAGCCGAACACGAGCGCGATCCACGTCGAGAAGCTCGACTTCGTCACCCAGGTCGGCCCCTACTTGCTCCTGCGCCACGAGACCAACGCCGACTCGTGCCCGGTGCCCGCGGGCGGCCTCGTCTACGACTCCTGGAAGGTGCTCGACCTGTCCGAAGCCTCGTCCGACAAAGCCCCCGTGCTACGTGACCCGCGGTTCATCTTTGAAGAGGCCGAGCTCATCGCCATGGAGACGAAGGCCAAAGCCGATGGCAAGGTCGCCATCAAGAAGGACTATCCGGACGCCGAAGACGCCGAGCTCGAGCGGGCCTTGAAGCTGTACGAGCCCATCTTTGCCTGGTCCGACGAGGGCCAGCTCAACGGCACGGCTATCATCGAGGGCGAGTCCACGGCGTTCTCGGACATCGTCGACGAAGAGGGTGCGGCCTCGGTGCGAGTCCCCCTCGAGGCCCCAGCCGGCAGGCTCAAAGCGCTCGCAACCACCCCACCGGCGGCCGTCATCGCCTTCTGGAAACAGCACCGCGCCGAGGGCCGCGGCTACTCACCCGTGTCCGGTCAGGCCTTCGAGACCCTGGCGCTCTGGCTCGGCTCGAAGTGAAGCTGCCCCCGTCGCCCCGCTCAGGCGTGGTGCAAACCCGCCCTCCAGGTTGACGAAGACCAGGCCGTCGGCGAAACTCCAGACCCTCTCCCCAACAGAGGTCCTATGGCTCCCACACCCGCCTGGCGCAATGTCCCCAGCGCTTCGTTGTCGACCGCCCTCGTCCTCGTCCTCGTTGCCGCCACCGCGCCGGCATCCGCCCGCACCCGGATCGAGGTCGGCGACCTCGTCGTCGACGGCCAGGCGGTCCGCGACCTCCGCTGCGACCTCGATCAAGGCGGCTTCTTCGCCGGCGCCGCGATCGTGGGCGCCCTCGCGAAGCAGCACAAAGCCATCGCCGCCTGCGCCCCTGCAGGCGACGCAGCCCGCTTGTCGTTCACCTTCAGCGCCGGCAAGACGGTCGACGTCGCGGTCGTCGCCGCCGCCAACGCCCCGGTCGGGGAGTGCGTCAAGCGCGCCCTGGTCCAGGTGCAAGCGGACGACGTAGGCACCTGCAGCGCCACCATCCTGACCGCCGACAACGACGTCGCCCGAAAGGCTGCAGCCGCCCTCGCGCCGCGTGACCAGCTCGTGGACCCCAAGAAGTCGCCCGCACCCGCCCCCAGGTAGGCCGATAAGGCTCGGCGAGGCAACGACCCAGGGCCTGGCTCTCCTTGCTTGTCGGGGTCGAGTGGACCCAGTGTCCCAGCTCGGGCCAGCTCGGGCCAGCTCGGGCCAGCTCGGGCCAGCGCGGGAGCGCGACATTGACAAGCCGCGCCGCCGTGGGTACTTGGCGCATTCGCCTGGCCCCCGCCAGCGTCTGCCCTGGACGTCCCGATGTTCGATACGCTCTACAATGGCTTCAAGTCCGCCAAGGCGAAGCTCACCGGCAAGACCACCCTCGACGAGTCCAACATCAAGGACGCGTTGCGCGAGGTTCGCCTGTCACTCCTCGAGGCCGACGTCGAGTTCAGCGTCGTCAAGGCCTTCCTGGCCAAGGTCCAGGAGAAGGCCGCGGGCGAGCTCGTCCATCTGCGCGCCAAGCAGAAGGACGGCAAGAAGGTCGAGGTCTCACCGGCCGACCACTTCATCAACATCTGCCACGACGAGCTCGTGGACCTCATGGGGCCGGTCGACACCTCGATCCGCTTCAAGAAGGGCAACGCCGTTTCGACCATCATGATGGTCGGCCTGCAGGGCGCCGGCAAGACGACGACGACCGGCAAGCTCGCGCGTAAGCTCCAGAAAGATGGCCACAATCCGCTGCTCGTCGCGGCCGACATCTACCGCCCCGCCGCCATCGACCAGCTCCAGGTCCTGGGCCGCAACCTGAACATCCCGGTCTTCACGGTGCCCGGCGCGTCCCCGCCCGAGCTGTGCGACCTGGCCATGAAGGAGGCCAAGGCCAACCGCCACGACGTCGTCATCTTCGACACCGCCGGTCGCCTCACGATCGACGACGCGCTCATGGCCGAGCTCGACCAGATCAAGGCCAAGACCAAGCCCGACAACATCTTCCTCGTACTCGACGCGATGACCGGCCAGGACGCGGTCCGCACGGCCAAGACCTTCGATGACCGCCTCGACCTGTCGGGCGTCGTCATGACGAAGCTCGACGGTGACGCCCGCGGCGGCGCGGCGTTGTCGGTGAAAGCCATCACGGGCAAGCCCATCAAGTTCCTCGGCATCGGCGAGAGCCTCGACAAGCTCGAGGAGTTCCGCCCCGAAGGGCTCGCCGGCCGAATCCTCGGCTTTGGCGACGTGGTCGGCCTCGTCAAGGACTTCGGGGAGGTCGTCGACGAGCAGAAGGCCGAGGAGGACGCCAAGAAGATCCTGTCCGGCAACTTCAACATGCTCACCTTCCTCGAGCAGATCCGCACCATCAAGAAGATGGGCTCGCTCAAAGACATCCTGGAGAAGATGCCGTTCTTCAAGGACTCGATGCCGGGCGCGGACCTCGACGACAAGCAGCTCGACAAGGTCGAAGCGGTCATCTGCTCGATGACCAAGAAGGAGCGCCTCCACCCCGAGCTCTTGAGCAATGCGAGTCGGCTCCGCCGTATCGCGATGGGCTCCGGCACGACGCTCACCGACGTGCGGAACATCGTCCAGCGCTTCTACGGCATGCGCAACATGATGAAGAAGGTCTCGAAGCAGCCGGGATTGCTCAACAATCTCCCGGGCTTCAAGCAGCTGAACATGTTGAAGCAGATGCGCGGGGGCGCGGCCGGCGGTGACATGTTGGGCGACCTGGAAGGTGGGCTCGAGGGCCTGCTCGGCGGCGGCGGCGGCGACGAGGTCGACGCGTTCGGCCAGCCCCGGCGCGCGAAGGGCCCGTCGGCGGCCGAGGTGCAGGCGCGTGTGGACGCCAAGAAGAAGCGCCGCGACGCCAACAAGAAGGCCGCGAAGACCCGCAAGAAGGGCCGCTGACCCGCGACCTGGGCGACGCGTTTGTCGTCCCCTCGGCGCGCGCTCAGAGCCTCGCACTTGCTGTGCGCCCGGTAGGCGCCTAGACTCCCAGAGTCATGGTCGCACGCGCTCTAAATAGACAGGAATCGAGTGGCGGAGGAGGGGCGCAAGACCTGCTCGCCGACTACCCACGTCGTGGCCTCAAGCTGTCGGAGTACGAACACCTCGTCTCGGTCGGAGCCTTCGACGAGGAGCGTGTCGAGCTTCTCTTCGGGGAGATCCTGCCGATGAGTCCACAAGGGGCCCCGCATCGTTGGCTCACTGTCCGTCTCTCGACACTCTTGTCCGAGGGGATTCGCCGTCGAGCAGTCATCCAGAGTCAAACGTCCCTGCGTGGTACCGCCGACTCCATGCCCGAGCCCGACATCGCCATCATCCCCCACGACGAAAACCGCCCGGACCGCCTCCCCGAGCGCGCCCTGCTCATCATCGAGGTCGCCGAGACCTCACGCAAGAAAGACCTCGGCCCCAAAGCCCGTCTCTACGCGTTGTCGCAGTGCCCCCACTACTGGGTCTTCGACCTCGAGAAACGGTTCGTCAGGGTCCACGCCGACCCCCGCGACGGCGAGTACCGCCTGGTGTCGACGATCGTGCCGGGACAAGGCGCGACCCTCGCCGTACCTGACTTCCCGGACATCGTCCTGCCCATCGACGAGCTGTTCCCGCCGGCCTGAGACGGTGCCTGGAACCCACCTCAGGACTGGGCGCGCATCGCCTTCTGGTACTTCGCCGCCTGCGCGAAGCCGAGGTAGAGGAACACGGTCGTCGTCGCGTAGAGCAGGAGCGACACGATCATGACCGGATGCGGCCGGCCCATGGCCATGCCGACGACCCCGAGGAGCGACATCACCGAGAAGATGATGGCGTTCGCCAGGATAGGCCCCGCCTTGACGGTGCAGCCGATGGCCCCGAGCACGATGCCGGGAATCCCGAACAGGATTGCGACGAGGCCGATGATGATGCCCTCGTCCCGGCGCGATTCGGCCATGATGAAGACGCCGCCGATGAGGAGCAGTGAGGCCACGACGATGGCCAGGATGGAGCCGGTGAGCGCGAGACCTTTGGGATGGGACTGGGACATGGTGCCTTCCGGGTGACAGAGTTGGACGAACCCATAACACGACGGCTGATATCGGCAATCGCACCCACGACCAGGGAGCGCTCTCGAGGCTCAGCCCGTGAGGCCGCGCTCGAGCAGCTGGACGGCCAGCTCCCGCGCGTCGGTCGTCCAATACACCGCCGGCCGTCGCGGCCTACACGTGAGAACCGCCTCGCGCCACTGGACCGGGATGTCGAGCTCACCAAAGACCGACCCACACAAGGCGCCAACGATGCACCCGTTGGTGTCCGTGTCGCCTCCCGCCATGACCGTGTCGACGACGGCTTCTTCGAAGGTGCGGGCCCGCAAGAGCCGATAGAAAGCGTTCTGCAGCGCCAGACGAACCCACCCCATCCCCCACTTGTCGAAGTCGGGCTCGTCGGTTTCGGCCGCCACGAGCCAGCCGTGCACCCCACACTCGCGGCCGACATCCGTGTCGACCGCCGCCAAGGCCGACGCGTACACACCCTGCGCGTCACCGCCGCGGATCCCCGCAGCGATGGCCGCCGTGAACGCGACGTTGGCCTCCTGACAGACCACCGCCGGGTGGCTCAGCTTCGCGTCCAGGCGCGACAGCTCGGCGAGTCGCCCGGGCGCCATCGTCGCCCCGTAGATCGCGAGCGGCGAGACCCGCATCAAGGCGCCGTTCGCCTGGTTGCTGGGGTCGCCATTGAGGCGCTGCGAGTGGTCCCACAGGCGCTCAGCCGTCACCGTGTCGCGTAGTCCGAACGCCCTCGCCGTCGTCCCCCCGATGTCGATGGGCGAGCTCCAGCGCCACGCGACATACGCCTGGGCCACCCCATCGAAGTCGGCCCCGCTAGCGACCAGTGACCGCGCCAGGGCCAATGCCAGCTCGGAGTCATCGGTGACCTGACCCACCGCGCAGTTGAACGGCCCGCCACCGACCACCTCGCGCAGCCCATCGGGATACCGCGTCGATATCGCTGCCCTACGCTGGAACTCGACCGTCGTGCCGAGCGCGTCGCCCACGAGCTGCCCCATCCACACGCCGCGCGCCCTGGCCTTCATCGAGTCGTTCAGTGTTGTCATGCGCCAGTTGTCGTTCCTGCCACCGCTCATCGTCAAGGCGCAGCCCTTCGAGGCGACGCTGTCCACGCGGCGACCACAACCCGGTGCAGACAAGCCCGCCTTGCGCTACACCTGTGGGGATGAGCACTCCCAACGGCTACCAGAACGACCTCGAGTTCCTCGGAAAAGCCCTCGACATCATGAGGATTTCCGCCAGACTCCGGATCCATGAACGTGAGCGCCTGGGCCTCGCCGTCAAAGATCCGGTCCTCGCCATGTCCGAGACCGAGCTCGACCCCGAAGTCCTCGCCGCCGAGCTCGCCGACAAGTCCGCCGCCCACGCCGAGCGCCTGACCTACACGGCCACCCCGCCGGCGCTCCACCAGCTCCAGCTCACCTTCGAGCTCGACGACTTCGAGCGCGACGTCTTGCTGCTCGCCCTCGCCCCGGCCATCGACGGCTCCTTCAACGCGCTCTTCGGCCGCGCCAAGGGCAGCGCTTATCGCGCCCCGCTCGACATCGATGTGACCCTCACGCTCCTCTCACACACCTTCGAAGAGCGCCTCCGTCGCCGCCACGCCTTCTCGCTGAACGGCCGCCTGCTGCGCCACAACCTCTTGCTCGTCGGCCGCGGCGGCAACACCGACAGCGACGCCTTCCTCGGCCTCGAGCTGCGTCTGCCAGGCCGCCTCGTCTCGGTCCTCCTGGGTCAGGCCGGCGAAGACGACAGCCTGCATGCGTTCTCGCGCCTGCTCGAGCCGACCGAGACCTTCGACCGCGTCATCCTCCCACACGACGACAAGCTCCACCTGCTCGAGCTCGTCGCCCAACACTCCTCCTATCTCGAAGCCCTCCACGACTGGGGCCTCGACACCGCCATCGCCTACGGGCGCGGCGTGACGCTGCTCTTCTCCGGTAGCCCCGGCACCGGCAAGACGCTGACCGCCCGCGCGTTGGCCCACCACCTCGGCCTGCGACTCCTGCTCGTCGACTCATCGCGCCTGGCCGGCACGGGCCTGCAGTTCGAACAGAGCCTCGACAACCTCCTGCGCGAAGCCAAGCTCCAGCGCGCCATCATCTTCTTCGACGAGTGTGAGGGCCTGTTCGCCGCCCACAACCGCTTCGGCGGCCACGTCCCGGCGCTCTTGCAAGCCCTCGAGCGCTTCGATGGCATCACCATCCTCGCGACCAATATGCCCAAGGCGCTCGACCACGCTCTCGACCGCCGCATCCTCTACCGCATCAACTTCGAGACCCCGTCGCCCTCCATGCGTGAGGCCATCTGGCACGTGCACCTGCCGCCCACGGTCCCCCGTGCACCCGACGTCGACATCCCGTATCTCGCGCGCCGCTTCGAGTTCACGGGCGGCTACATCAAGAACACGGTGCTCCTCGCAGTCGGCGCCGCCGCGAGCCGCCGCCAATCCGGTCTTGGGCCACCCGTCATCACCCACGCCGACCTCACCGAGGGCGCCTGGTCTCAGCTCCGAAACCGCCTGTCCGACTACGCCGACCGCGACGTCGCCGACCTGCGCCTCGTCGACCTCATCCTGCCCGAGGACGTGCGTAAGCAGATCATGGAGATCATCGAGGCCGTCTCCGCCCAGGGCATCGTCTTCCGCGAGTGGGGATTCGGCAAGAAGTTCAACAAAGGCAAGGGATTGTCGGCGCTATTCGACGGGGACCCCGGCACCGGAAAGACGCTGTCGGCCGAGGTCATCGCCGCCGAGCTCGGCCTGTCGCTCTTCCGCGTCAACGTCGCCAACGTGGTCTCGAAGTACATCGGCGAGACCGAAAAGAACCTCACACGGATCTTCGCCGAGGCCCGCGGCAGCCAGTCGGTCCTGCTCTTCGACGAGGCCGACTCGTTGTTCTCCAAACGTGTCGAGGTCAAACAAGCCAATGACCGCTTCGCCAACATGGAGATCAACGTGCTCTTGCAGCTCATCGAGCGCTACGACGGGCTCGTGATCCTGACGACGAACTTGAAGACCTCCATCGACTCGGCGTTCGAGCGCCGCCTGTCCTTCAAGATCAACTTCCCCTTCCCCGACGCCGAGACCCGCACCCTCATCTGGCGCCAGCTCATCCCCGACGCCGCCCCACTGTCCGACGACGTCGAGTTCGAGACCCTCGGCGAGTGCTTCGAGCTGTCGGGCGGCTCCATCAAGAACGCCGTCCTACGCGCCGCCTATCGCGCGGCCGCCACCAACCAGAAGATCAGCCTCGACCACTTCGAAGACGCCGCCAAACGCGAGTGCCAGGCCGCCGGCAAGCTCTTCCGCGCCGTACGCCGCGGTACCGACCACTGGTGACCTCTGTATGACCCGCAACGACACCTTTCGCGCCGTCCGCCACGCGCTCATCGTCTCCGACCACGCCGAGGCCGAACGCCACCTCGCCCCACTCATCGCGAAACCCGCCGCACTCTCTCCGACCCAGCACGCTCAGGCACTCGCGCTCAGCAGCCTGCTCGAGGTCGCGCGCTCCAACTTCGATGCCGCCGCGCGCGCCATCGACCTCGCAGAGCCCCTCATCGCGGACCCCTCCGTCGAAGACCCGTTCGTCATCGCACTCGTCCTTCTTGGTCTCGCCGACCGCTACTGGCACGCCTCCGACGACGATGGGGCCTTCGAGTGCTTGAACTACGCTCTGGATGGTCTCGCCCCCGAGCTCCCGGCCGAGCGCACGGAAGAGGCCCTCTTCGTGGTCATCGTCGCGACCAGCTGTGTCACCCATATCGACGGTCCTGAACGGGGTGTGTGTCTGGGAGAAATCGGACTGCGCGCACTCGACGCCCTCTCTCCCGTGGACGCTCGTGACCCCTTGCTTCCCATCTATCGCGCGAATCTCTTGATGCGCGTCGGCCACGCCGAGCTCACCATGGGGCGTTGGGCCGAAGCGGAGCGCCGATACCGAGCGGCGCTTCGCCTCCGCCGGACTCACCTCGGGCCCGACCATGTCCAGACCGCCAACGCCATGCAGGCGCTCGGTGCCTTGCTGCTCAACCATGTGAACGCCCCGGACATCGACACCGCCAGTCGCCTGCTCGAGCGCTCGCACGCCATTCTCGAGAGTGCGTTGGGTCCCCAATCACCCATAGTCGTCTCGTCCTCTCTGGGGTTGGCGGCTTGTGAGCTCAAACAGGGGCGGCTCGCGTCGGCCCTTTCGCACCTTCGGCTCGAGTCCCCCTCGCAGGCGACTGCGGCCCCCGATGCGAACAACGCCCCGTTGAAGCTCTACCTGGCCGCGTCGCTTCGCGAGTCCGGCGCTCCGCTCGCAGCACTGTCCATCATCGCGCCCCTGGTCCAAGGACTCATCCAGATCACCGAGACTCAGGCCCTCCTCCTCAAGAAGGCCCTGACCATTCAGCTCCAGGTCTTGCGCGACCTTCAACGAGAGGATGAAATCATCGTCCTCGCAGACTCGGTCACCGCACGGTTTGGCGGGAACCAGGAGAACGGTCTTGGCCTTGTCGCGATCGCCACCAACTTCCAAGCCGAGGTCTACTCCGCGCGAGGTGACCTGGTCCGTGCCGAGCGGCTCATCCGTTATGCGATCTCGATGGGCGAAGTCGGCTTGGAGGGCCCCCACGAGGTGGCCCCCCTCTACCGAAATCTGAAAGACATCCTCGAATTGACCGGCCGCCGAGCCGAGGCCCAAGCCGTCTTCAAGATGATCACGAAGATCAAGAAGCTCCCCTCCAAGCAGGCCTGAGCGCACCGCCCAGACCGGCGGGTGAGGGCCGCTCTCAGCTCCCGCACTCGGTCAGCGCCTTGCCCTTGGACGTCGAGAACGAGTGGCCGATGTTGCCACGCGCGCCACACCACATCTCGCGGCAGCTCGAGTCCGGGTCGTTCACCGACCAGCTCTTGCCATCGAAGTCGATGACCTGCCGGCAGTCCTCCTGCGAGACATCCTCCCAGACGCCGGGCTTGATGAGCTTCGCTTACCCTCTCCAGGCGCTCCCGACAGGTGTTCATGCGGTCGTGACGACGAAGCTCGGGCGCGTCGCCTCGATCCTCATCAAACTGGCAAAGCGCCTCGAAGCGCGCTAGTTCTCTCCGGGCGCGTCGCGGGTCGACGGCGAGGTTCCTCCTCCTCTGCGATCTTGCCCCTTTGCACTCCCACTACCGACAGTCTGACCTGGCGGTCTCCGCCATGAAGACCCTGCCTCACGTTGACTCCCACGCTTGGCGCCCCGAGAGTTCCACCCCACGAGACCGGCGCCGCCCTAACTCTACCCAACGACGGCGCTACCCGGCAGAACCCCGAATCCGCGCCCAAAGAGGCGCCTCGGACGGAGAAATCCCGTGAAGATCGACGGCACCGACCTCGAGGCCTGGGCACAACGCCTGGATTGCCGCGCGCTCCTGCCGGAGCTCGTCCGCCGCCTCATTCACGGCACCGTCACACTCTCGAACCTGCGTTTCATCGACTTTCCCGCGGGCGAAGGCATCCAGAAACACGGAGTCGACGGCCGCCTCGACGTGACCGAAGGACACGCCTTCGTGCCTACCGGCGCCTCCGTGTGGGAGATGGGGTGCTCGAAGGACCCGAAAAAGAAGGCCGATGACGACTACGAAGCCCGCCGCAACAACCCCGGCCGCGGCATCGTCGCCTCGCAGACAACGTTCGTGTTCGTTACCCCGCGCCGCTGGTACAACCACGAAGAATGGGCGACCGAAAGGCGGAAAGAAGGACTCTGGGCCGACGTGCGTGTCCTCGACGCCGACCTCCTGGAACAGTGGCTCGACCAGGCTCCAGCCGCCCGCGCCTGGCTCGGCCCCACCCTCGGCAAACCGCAAGATGCCGAAGAGCTCGAGGCCTGGTGGCACGAGTGGTCGCTCCAAACCGACCCACCGACCAGCCCGGCGTTGGTCTATGGAAACCGCGAAGTCGCACGCTCGGACCTCATGGGTTGGCTCGCGTTGCCCCCATCGGAGCGCGTCGTCAAGGTCGAGGCCCCGGCAGAGGCCATCGCGTTTCTCTATGCGTCTATCCGGATGCTCCCGCCGGACGAGAGGCCGGTCTTCTTGGATCGGGCGATCGTCGTGGGCGATACGGAAGCACTCCGACGCGTCTCGGTGCAGCGGCCAGGTCTCATCATCCTGGTCGCGGCCTCGCAAGACGGCCTCGCAGGACCTGCGCGAGTCGCCGCGAGCAAGGGACATCATATCCTGCGAACGACCGTCGCGGCCGGACCGGCCGACCGTCTTGGATTGGGCCCGGTCAAGTCGGAAGTGATGGCCGCGGCGCTCGAGCAGATGAACATCCCGAGCGAGGTGGCCGCGGAGTATGCGAGGCAATCGCAAGGCTCGCTCGTGCAGCTTCGACGGCTCCTCGGTGAAGAGCCCGAGTTCCAGGCCGAGCTGGCGCCCTGGGTGCTGGTCGGCGGGTGGAACGAACGCAACGAACATGATGAAGCGCTGATCGCAAAGATCGTAGGCCGAGACGTGACCCACGTCCGAGAGATGCTGCGCCGCTACTCCGCGGGCCCAAACGCCCCATGGGTGCGCGCCGATCATGCCGTTCGGTGGGCGTCACACCTAGTCGCGTTCAGAGCGCTCGCCCCAGGTCTTCTCACGACCGACCTCGACCGCTTCGAGAAGGCTGCGCTCGACGTCCTCAAGCTCCCCGACCCTCGTTACGAGCTGGAACCCTCGCTGCAGTTCGCGGCACCGTTGTATGGGAAAGTGCTACCTCACTCGCGCGAGCTCCGACAAGGCTGCATCGATTCACTGGCGCTCTTGGCGACCTCCGGCCAGGCACTCGCGGCGAACCTCGACGGCCAACGCCACGCCGATCGCATCGTTACTCGACTGTTGGAGGGCTGCACGCTCCGAGAGCATTAGTCGACGCTTGACCGCCAGCTCCCACGGCTCGCCGAGACGTCGCCTTTTGCAGTACTCAAGACGATTCGGCGGTGCGTCGAGAGCACCCCTGAGCTCATGAGAGAGGTGCTGAGGATCGAGCGGACACAGTTCGGTGGAAACTACAATGTCGGCCTCGTGTGGGCGCTCGAGACCCTGGCCTGGTCTCCCGAACATCTGCCCGAGGCGTCGATGCTGTTGGCGCGCCTCGCTGCGCTCGACCCGGGCGGCAATTCGCATCCCCGACCGGCGGGCGCTTTGGTCTCGATCTTTCTGCCCTGGTATCCGCAGACCACGGCGAACCTAGATGGCCGTATCGCCGCCCTCGAAGCGGTTGCGAAGCACGTTCCCGAGGTGGCGATGAAGGTCATCTCGGAGCTGTTCCGCAAGAGCACTTCCTCGCCGACGCATCGGCCCGCTGTGCGGGACTGGACGGCGGGCTGGCGTGAGGGGGCATCCGACCAAGAGATCGACGCGATCCACGAACGCATCGGTACGCTGGCGGTCACGACCGCGACTACCGAACCTAGCCTTTGGGCTCTGCTGGTGACCGAGCTTCGTTGGTTGCCCAGGTCTGCCCAGGATGCTGCGTATCGAAACTTGGCCACCCTGGAGGCCGGCCGCCTAACCGATTCACAACAATCGGTGCTGCGCGACTCGGTGCGGCGTGCGCTCAATTTCGGTGCGACCCACCCTGACTCGCAGAACGCTCCGGGCCGGTCCGAACGCGAGCTGTTGAAGAGGTTGCTCGAACGGCTCGCTCCTTCCGATGTGAGGGAACTCCATCGATGGCTGTTCGCCGGCTGGGTTCACCTACCCGTGTGGAGTCCAGAAATTTCGGCGGGAATCGTCCAGAAATTCTGGCGGTAGGATGATGGCCTGGACTTGAGCTGCGGCAGGCAGGGGCCAGCCCCTGCACCCCAGACCTCG
>Ga0247843_1004988_pt1 | contig 19063 bp, 17 predicted proteins | sample LaCruzMarch2017__FD_192420 | JGI IMG/M metagenome (GOLD analysis project Ga0247843, IMG submission 192420) | Freshwater microbial communities from meromictic Lake La Cruz, Castile-La Mancha, Spain - LaCruzMarch2017_8m | ecosystem: Environmental > Aquatic > Freshwater > Lake | place: Spain...
ACTGCCTACCACTCTTACCAACTCTTCAGTATGATGCTGACTTGTCCTATTCGGCGGTGGTAAACCGTCATTTCATGATTTAAGTCTGAAGAGCTTGCAGAAGACCATCATCATCAAGCAGCCGCGTGTACCACTTTGAGGCTGCAGTCCCTTTGAAGCCTTACATGAAATTAAATCATCTCTATTCACGAGTAGTCGAGATCTGTATTACAAGGATAACAGCAGATAAAAGACTGTGCTACTATGGCTATAGCTACTAATACATATTGTATGAAACTAATCACACAGGAAAATATTACGATGGGGAGAGAAATTACACAATAAATCAACGGGTTTGTCTTTCAAGTCGCACATGTAGAGGACCCGTTTATTCTATTAATAATGAGAATGTACAAACTTAATCAACTAAAAATTACATAAAGTGAATCGATATTTTGCAGTGTGATAGCTTGACTTGATTGCTTGTCATTTCCCTCTCGTTAGCGACTTTCAGTGGTGCCAACGACCATCTCTCATTTGTGTTTGCTTTTGACATCAATAAGGCCGAAATATTATAGCTAGGCAAATATTATAGCTGAACTATGGTAGTGTAAAAACGTAAGCTATCCTCATCTATTTAACCACTTACATACCGAAACTTCATCTATGTGATCACCTCCACTCATCCTGGGATGAGGAACTGTCAAGAGAATGCACAGGCTTGGTTGCGACGTATCCGAAACAACCAGGCAAGATTACGAACATTCGAATAGAAGAAATCAGCTCGAATAATTATATTATTTTATGCATTCGGTTTCCATTGATGGTAATATATCACATGGCAACTCTTCCAATGAATCCAAGTAATGAAGCGACGCTTGAAGGGTGATCAAGGCATATCCCTCCTTACCACAAAGCAATTGCTCATCTCTAGAAAATTCTTCAATAAATGCAACCTCAGCATGTAAATGTGGTACATTTGCTACAAGTATATGTTGACAAACCATAAGTAACATAGTATCAGCATCAATACATTTGCCATGGAATGTTGTTGAAAAGTGTATTGATATACATTCCAAGAATTCTACACAGTGTAATAGTTTCTCAGTGGGGGTATGCGCTGGTGGTAATGATTGTAATGCAACAATGGCTAATTTTGAAACTGTCGTCGTGAATGGGACTATCGCATCACCATCGTTGCTTATACTGTTGTTTTTGCCAACTGATGTGGTAGTACGCTCAGCGCTACTGTATTTCTTCTTCAATGCTTTCATTTTGGCAACTAAATTCTCATCTTTCTCTTCCGTTTGTAATTTAATTTCCCCTAAACAATCATCATACAATTCCAAGAATATTAATGTCTCTACTGCACAAGCAGTCAACTCTGTCATGGTAGAGGATGATGCAAGTCCTGGCCGTACCTCAAGTAATGTTGCTGTAATATGCTTGATAATGCCATGGGCATCCTGTCGACAAGATCGCAGTGATGTCTCATCATATTCGTCATCGTTTACATCAGCAGTAGGAACAACATGATTGTCGTCATTGGTACCAAACATGGTCCGTCTTTTATGTTTGAGTATTAAATATCGATATTGATAACCTGGAAGACTCAATTTGTCATTCAATATCCGATTGACCAATAGAAATATCTTATCCTTCATTGTTAATTCACCAGCTTCGGCTTTAATAATGTCTATATCTTTTTGGTAACGTACATTTCGTTCATCCTTCGATGAATTATTTGTATTGTTGAATACAGACACCGATGATGTACTACTACTACTGCTGCTGCTGCTGCTGCTGCTGCTGCTGCTGTTTTGCATCTTTAGTTCCCACAATCTCCTAGCCTCAGTGGCATAGTCACCCCAAATAGGCTCAACATATATATCTGGCCGTACGAGTACTAAAGTACTATTAATTAATTTCAATTCACGTTCCTTCTTCTCGGAATTTATTGATCGTATAGGTAAAAAGTTTGCAGCCTTGGCTATATCAACAACTAGGTAACTCAATCCTACACCACTTTCTACAAGTGTGATACCCACCGTGGATATATTACGTCCAATTTGTGATCCAACTATGGAACCCACTGGCCCGGCAATGGCAAAACCTGCCACACCACCCACCACGGTCCCAATTGTAGATGTTGTCGTTTTAGCAGCCGCAAATGTCGTTGTTGTCGTCGTTTTAGTAGCAAATTTTGCACCTGCTGATACAAGCACCCCTCCTGGTGTGATAACTGATCCTTGTTCTTCATCGTTTGTTGTTGTTTTAACTATATTGATAATTGGTTCTTTTACCTCTTCAAGACAATTAATCTCATCTTTTTTGTTGTCAATACAACTGCTATTTAATGGTGATATATCATCCATTGCGTCCTCGGTTGTTACCGACTTCTTACCAAATATGGACCATGATGATGATAATGACGGCAATGTTGGTTCATCCGTCACGGCAATTTCTTTCCTGACTAATTGAGATAGTGTATTGTTGGCATTATTATTGTCCTCTGATGATGATAGACTTGATATGCGTTCCCAACCTCTACCACCACCATCACTGCTATTGATTGTCGATGATGGATTAGTAGTTCCAAATATAGACCACGACGATGACGATGGTGGTGCAATAGTAGATGTAGTCGTCACGATTGAATCCCTACGACACTCATCTTCCTCCACTGCAATCTCAGTTGTTGATGTCGTTGCTTGAAATGGATCAGTATTCATAGTATTATTTTTCGTTTCCTCCATTAATGGCGATGATGATGATTTTGTATTCCCAAAAATAGACCATGATGATGATGATGATGATGATGATGTCGTCGTTTTCGAGGAGGATGATCGCGACGATACATTATTATTATCCATTGCAGTAGAAGTAACATCAGCATGATTGTCAATTATAATCAAATTAGATTGTTGTTGTTGTTGTTCGACGATGGTACTACAACCACCGTCGTCGTTGTCGTCGATATCACTATTGTTTGTTGATGTTGTTGTTACTCGCTTACCAAAAAGTATTCGCTTTGTTACATCTCCAAATTCGTATGACTCTTTGCCAGTATAACTATTGACAACATTTGCAATAGTCCATGATGTTGATGTTGATGATGGTGGTGGATTGATATCACTATTGTTTGTTGTTGTTGTTTTTATTGATTGTATCAATGTCGATGTTGTAGTTTCTATTTGTTTCTCTTCATTACAAATAAGTGCTGGTGCTGTTGCCGTGGTTGCTTTTGTTGTTGTTGATGATGTGGCTGCTATTGTTGATACTGCAGTTTCAGTAGAATGTGAATCATGGTCGTTTGTAGTTTCCATCGGTGTTGTCAACTTCATACTACCACCACCAAAAATTGACCACGATATTGATGATGATGATGATGATGATGATGATGATGATGATGATGATGATGATGATTGCAGCGTCAATGAAGTCATTGTTGTTGCTGGTGGTGATGGGTCGATGGTTGGTTTATCATTATCATCCTCCTCTAATAGCATTCCAAGAGCTTTTTGTATTTCGATTAAGTTCACAACACACAACGCTGGTCCGCCTTCAGAAGAAGAAGATGATGATGATATTGATATTGGACGAGCGAATGCACATGATCGATGTGCATACACTCCACATGCTACACACTGGAGCATCCCCTTGGTAGCATTAGCCGTAGCAGTACACTCACGACGATTACAACTAGCACCACCGCCGCCACCGCCACCTAAACGTTGGTGACAAATGATACATTTGTGAAAAACACTTGCAAATATACCCTGGGGGGTAGGCAATTGAAATCTACCTCCACCGGGGGTTGACAAGTTACCGATGGCAGTATATGAGTGGTAGCGAATAGGATCAGCACATAGACCAGACGTAGCATTCATTATCTGTACTGCACGTTTGGATAGCGATTCCTCAGTTATAGCAGGTGGAGGTGATACTAAGAGGGATGATTGAACTGATATTTGCTCTGCTTGTGGTGGAGCCTGATGAGCTGCTGGATTGTCGTGAGTGACATGAGCGTCGTCATTCTCATCAACGTTCATGATATCTCGGGATAGTAACGCCAGTACTAATCGATAGAGCACGACGCCACTACGAACATTTCCGGAATAATTTGCCCTCTTAGGCTTCCCGCGAGACGGTGCGTGCATGACGGAGGGGCTACTGTGAGTACATTGCCCCCCATACCATATGGCCGCCTGTTCCAACGCTGGTCATCAACATGACATGGCCAAACGAACTGATTTACTTTGTGCAGAAATTAAGCAAGCATTTTATCTTGCACCAAATAATGTTGGTCCAATAGCTGTCGATTCTAACATCCTGACGGAGCTTATCAGAAATACGAAAGCTTGGATTGAACAGATTGTGAAGTTGACTCCGCTTACCGATGATAATATCATATACAGTCAGAATCAGTTAGCAATGCTGCTCTGTACCTTGGATGATGTGGATGCTGACAATTTACAAAACATGCAATCTCAAGGTTTTGTTGGTAGTAATAGCATCATGATGGGCAAACGAAAGACCTGTCAAAAGACGACTGATGTTCAACTTCCAATTCAATCTAGGAAACGACGAAGGAGACTTCCATCTAATCTCAAATCGATTGACATAGTCCAAGCAATGCATGAGGCTGAAAGTATCGATGAAGAAGAACGAGGGCAAACTGATATTATGCCTCGTCCTTTATTTTATTTGAGCAACTCCGATCGCAATCAACGTGCCAAACAATCATACTTGAGGAAGCAACAAAGTCAACACTACTCGGGGGTATCCATAAAGGCAGTTATGAACGCACAAGTGCCAACAACAGTAGACGCCTTAGAGGGGGGTGTTATTACTACGTCGTTTTCACCCGACGCTGCAGAATTGCGAAGAGACTTGTACCAACATTTAGCAACATATGATATTGCTTTAATCAAACTCATGATCAATCGAACAAATAATACCATAAATTACTCGATCAATCTTCAATCGACGATTAAAATTATGACATCCACTATTCTTCACCGAATTACTACGACTTATCCCAAATCTCCATCTATGCGTCTATCAGGCATGATAGCATTAGATTCACTTCACAAATTTGAACAACTTTGGGAATGGGGATACAAATGTATGTTAGATGAATTATTGGAATTGAGTACTCAACTATCATTAGAATTTTATGCCGAAATTCTAGCCGAATGTCGGTTTTTTGAGAACCCATATAGATTATTGAATGCTCTCGTCATATTGATGAAACGTCTTCTTGGTCATCATAATGCAGACAATCATACATCCATTATATTACGATGGGGGATATCCACGGTACTCGTATGTCGTCAAAACATACTCACCGCGCTTCACTCGGATACATTGAAACATAGTCCACAATTGATGAGAAAAGTGGATGTATACAATCGTGTGTGTGAAAGTATATCCGTTCGATTCGGGTCAGCATCGCATTGGATTACACCTAGTATGACCGCTGGCGTGCGAGGTAGCATACTATCCGCACTACAAGCTGGGGGTATCTTGTCGCTCTTTTGTGGCGAAGACGATAATATTGGTGATGAAGATGATGGTCGATTACAACAATCTTCGTTACAATCAGAAGAGTATTCGACATTTTCATCATTGCGGTTGGCATACGATAGAATGGGCTTTCGCGGTGACTTAAATCTTTTTCTATCCCATTCCGAATCCTACGATGACATCGTTCAAGTATTGGACGAGCCTTTATTCGACATGCCTTCATCGACAAACATGGAAGAAGTAATAGCCGGATTTTCAATGTCTAGTGCCACGGATGACATCCTCGTTGCTATATTTTCATTCCTTGGGTACCGATCTCTTGCCCGATCATCGACTTGCTGTAAAGCATGGAAACGAGCCAGTGACACTACAACACTTTGGGCTACGCTTTACTTGAGAAAGTATCGAAATGCACGATTTGATGAGGAGTTGGAGATGGAAATAGATACTGGTTCGGATGATGCTCACGCTAAGAAATATCGCCCATTTTGTAGCCCAGTCGAACGAATGCGATTTGCTACGTTTGAGCGAGATGATTATAATTGGAAGCACATCTTCAGTACAAAGTATACGACATGTAGACGAGACAAGAGAAAGTCATGCAATATTATTGGTTGCCTGCATTTGAGTCCCAGATCTGATCAAACTCACATGAAGAGGTGAGACCAAGTTTTGATTTATTGCCTTCTTCTGTATTGCATCAAGAACGTCGTGTTGTTCACTTTTTCGTTGTGAATCATATCATAAGGCACATTTCCGTGGCACGAACACGTAGAAAGAAATACAATGATTATGTTGCACTTAATGAAAAGGTGCAACGTGGTAGTAAATTAGTATCAGACCTTCGAAGATTGTCTCAATCACTACCATCGAAAAGTGTACCATCTGAAATACAAAAAATTGGAGGACCATGTGACGTGTTGAGGGTACTCATCTTTCCTTTCCTGGACTGTACAGATTTAATTCAACCAATCTGTAAGCTTTGGACACGTTTGGCAGAATGCAATCTACTGTGGAAGTCCTTATATACGCATCACTTTGGCAAGTCTTCCATAGAATTGTCACGTGATGCGGCAGCATTAAATGATGATTGGAAAATGCATTTCCGTTCCACCCACTTAGCCAGGCTTAAAATTAGGGGTACGACGAACAAATTTGGATGGTCATTACGTATTTGCCCCATAATCGGTTGCAACAAAGTCCTACGGAGTAAGTTTGAGTATAACCTTCATCGTCTGAAGCATGAGGAAACAAATATCTTGGATGAGGTGAAACAATTGAAGAAATTGAAGCAACAGTTGGGCCGGAGAAGCAGGCTGTCAAAAAGCAAATGAAATATTACAGACCACCGCTGAAGGCTGTGTTTACATACACGATAGATAATAACACATGTTTAAATCAGATGCACCTTTACTTTACAAGCTACATATCAATCAATGGGGATAAATAATAGCTTAAAACGGACAAATGTCGCTTGGCGGGAACAGTGTGTGATGTGTGGTGGGCAAAATGGCAAGAATATGACCTCATTGGCACGCGGTGCTCCTCGCCTTCGTACTATCATTTCATCATCCTCATTGTACTCGCGTCGTCGTTGCTGTCTTCCTTCGTCGTATTCTTCTACCCCCCGGCTTTATTATTGGCGTGCCGTCGATAATCGTCCCATCTTCAACAACAGCAACTACTACGCAGCCGCACAAGGTTCGTTCTCCGATTTCAAGTCGCAGCAGCAGCCCATACGCGTCATGACTAATACTGAAGACAGCAATGCTGTTGCCATTGCTAGTAGTCAGGATTGTACTGCTAATGAAACATTGAATTTCAATGATAGTGTCGATGGCAGTGTTGCTTGTGAGGGTGGCACGGATGCCGGTGGCGGCGCAGACAACAGTAGTAGCAGCAGCAGCAATAATAATAGCAATGGCAGTAGTAGTAAGCAGCGTAAGGCATCAAGGTGGAAACAATTGAATGAAAAGAAACGTTCCAATAAACGTAAATTAATCGTGGATAAAAAAGATGCCGGTGGCGACTGGATTAAGGACAAACGTCCAGATGTTGGTGGTCACGGTGGTAATGGAGGTGATGAGGATGATAGTGATGAACAACACCAACACCACCAGCAACAGCAACAACACGACAAACATGATCGACGAAAGAGCATGTATGATAATCCATATCCGAATGAGGGATCATTTGCAAATAAGACTATGCGTACATTGTTCAATATTGATTTACCGGAGTATGAGAATTTTGTACTTACACCAAATAATAATACGAATATTGCCACTGCTGCTGCCGCTGGTGGTGGGGATGGGGAAGAAGTAGTAGTAGGAAAGAATGAAAATAATATAGCAGCATCAGTAGCAGCCACCACAACAACAACAACAATAATGACAAACAATGTTGATGATAGTAGCATGGCAGAAATGATAATTCCATCCACAATTACAGAGAACAAGGTCGTCGTGGACGATGATGATGATGATGGGAATAATAAAGTCCCAAAACGCAAATTGGCGATCCTAATTTCATTCCTTGGGACGAAATACTCTGGATTTCAAATTAATGGAGGACAAAATACGCTTCAATCCAATATTGAATTGGGATTATACAAATCGGGTATAATATCTATACGTAATTTTGGTTATCCAACAAAATATGCATGGAGTAACTCTGCACGTACTGATAAAGGTGTGCATGCTGCCGCACAGGTTTGTTCTCTTAAGGGTGAAATGATTTGTCATAATACTATTACTAATAATAATGATGGGGATGATGAAGGTAGTAAAAATGAACGAAAACAATTGGATGCAATGAGAGAACGTATCAATAAACATTTGCCACCTGATATACGTGTGTTAGATATAGAGCGTGTAACACGTATGTTCTGTGCACGTACTAATCGTGATAAGGTACGGTATCAGTATATGGTCCCAAGTTATCTCTTTTGTTCGGAGGAGGATGTTCAGAAGATATTTTCAAATGTGAAATTTGTGGTGGATAGTAGTAATGCACCTACCAATACACGTGCTGATGGTGTAGATGTAATATCGAATGATGATAGAGTACATGTACGTACCAAACTGAGTACTTATCGTATATTACCAGAACAAATGGATAAATTACAGGATGGACTACAAATGTTTGAGGGGACACATTGCTTTCACAATTATACTCGACGTCTTAGTGCTAATGATGCCAGCTCGACACGATACATTTTATCATTCAAACCACTTGATCCTATCATTGTGGATAATACACAATGGATACCAATACAGGTCGTAGGACAATCCTTCTTACTGAATCAGATACGTAAAATGATATCCGCGGCTGTGGATTATGCACGCGGTGCAGTAACAAAGGAGAGAATACATCAAAGTTTAAGTAAGGAAAGTCGAATGAAAGTCAATGTTGCGCCTGCACAAGGTTTATTTCTTGATCGGAGTTATTTCGACTTGTACAATCGTCACAAGATAAAGAATGCACCCAAGAAGCATAAGGATGATAATCAAAATACTGTGCCTACATTGGACTGGGTTGAGAATGATGGAATAGTAGAAGGACAAACACTGCCCAATCCGGCTGTACGTAGGATTGAAGAATTTAAGAATGAAAAGATTATCCCACATATTGTTTCGGAAGAGGTGAAGGAGGGGAATTTTATCCAGTATATGTATTCACATCATGCTAACTTTCATGAAATGTATGGCTTGATTGGCAGGGTTGGTGATGAAACGAGGCGGGGTGATTGTAAGGAGAAATAAAGCTAGTATATCCATTACGATTGATGAGTGCAATTATTAATAGGATGAAAAGTTGTTTTGGAATGAAGATGGAACCCACATTGCGAGAGTAATTCACAGCAAAGAGAAGGTTGTGTCACAGGAGATGTGCATGAGTTGTTAATACTATTTACCTTATCTGTTCAATGTTTATCCTTTTATATTCTAATCATACACTCTACAATGTGGTGCAACATGAACTACAAGATCCACTTAGTCTAAATCGTGGAAGAAGTCAACATCCTTTACGACGTCTTCATCCACGACTTCGGTGGAGCGTAATCCAGCCTCGTTTATGACTGTCGATGCAAGTACTTCTATTACATCATGTTCATACTCAGCTTCGATTGCTTCTTGTAGTTCAAACTTTGCTACTTTTCGAGCCTCTTCGTTGAAATTTAATAGTTCATAACTGATTGGACTGTTGATGGTTAAATCATCGTTGGACAAGTGGTCTCTGGTCATTAGGCTACGACCACGCAGGCCTGGTGAAGACTCGTCTGTTGCGACATATACATTCGGGTCCTCTTCGTTGAAACCCAAGAGTTCAAAACTCATTGGACTGTTGATGGTTGCATCGTCACTGGAAAAGTGGTCTCGCTTGTTACTACCGCGCAGGCCTGGTGAAGACTCGTCTGTTGCGTCAACTACATTCGGGTTGAAGGTCATGACAACGAATAAGAGATGCAAGGATAGGTTCAGTTTCATGGTCTGGGATAGAAATTGCAATGAGTCTTTTGGGATGAATTGTGAGACTTGTGAGTTTTTGAGACATGCATAAGTACAAGCAGGCAGTGTGCACTATCGTAGGCAATGACCTATGCAGTATCATCATTGTTCTTATTGGTAGGGTAGGAGAAATTGTTCACGCACGGGCTTGTTCCTGTTATTTTGTTCACGAGGAGGAGAACTCTAGAGAGGGATCACGCACGGCTCATTATTTCGCGGGACCTTTGCCGGCGCTTCTTCCCGCTCAAATGATACGCAAAGATTTTTGGGTTGTATGTTGCGATGGAATCCTGCACTTCTTCCGACGGCACCTGTGGCCTCACCTCGAATATCGACCTAGCATCGTACGCTGCCGCTGTCATCTCAGCAATGGGCCTTGCCACCATCCTCCTCTTACAAATGGACAGTATTTCACGTCGAATATTATCTCATTCACGTCTACTCGCGAAACGTCGACAAGAGTATGAATATGCAGTGAGTCAAAGTTGTGAATACAATACATTAATGATACGACAGTTTGTGGGTGGAGGCAAGGGAAACTACGATCCCAAGCTGGAAGTAAGCTCGTGGGAAATATTCACAAGCAAACATGTGGATGAAATGCAAACTATAATTACTGATATTTCAGATGTCACGAAACCATCACCTGTAATTGTAGCCGTGGAACAAGATTTATTGGATGAGGTTGATCCGAATACGTACTATTTGTTCTTAGCCTTTCCACCTTCGCCATCAAATAAAACTAAGGGGGGTCAGCTGTATCCTCGAAGAGTGCGTGTCCCGCTTGTGTTTTTTTGCGAGCTACTGGCAACAGCATTTGATGGACAAATTACCAGTACTGCACTGTGCTTCATTGCCGATGCTAGTTCAGGATTAGGGAGTGAAATGTTAACTACTGTGATAAAACGATGCAATCATGGGGTGGTAAGTACTTTGCACCCTGCTTTTGTTTTGTGTGTGTCTGTGTGTGTCTTGATGCATATCTCACTCTTGAATGAAATACATCCTACAGGCTATAATATCCAGTCCTGCTTGGATGACATCCTTGTCTCAACTAATCGTCAAGAAAATACATAGTATATCTACTCAGCAATACGAACGTATAATTTTTGCTCTCTGCCGTCTTGATGCATGGCGTATACGTGACTCCATCGGTGCAAGTCGTACCGTCCTCTTCTCCCTCCCTGGACAGTCATGCGTCCCCGTCTTACTCCCATTGATCCAAAAAGTCTTTGTCCATGATAGACATGTTTTTGTTTATGATGGATGCTGTCCCTCTGTGGAATTTGGGGTGGCATTACAAAAACAGTATGGATCGTCGTACCGACAACAAACTGACGATTGTTGGGAGGAGGTATCCTCCAGTCCAAGAATGATTACATCCAACTTTCCCATGGCACCATTACGTCACATTCGTGAATTATCAGAATCATTAGCCAAGGTAAATGGAAGTCAGGCATCAATTGTTGAAAGTTGGATGGCCAGTGTGGATACATTTCTTGATATGAAGTCTCAGGAGAAGAAGAATTTTTATGCACCCTTTGTTTGTCAAATGAGTTTCCTAATGAAGAGATCTGTGTTTGGTAAGACTGATGTTGATATGAGTGAAATGGCAATAAAGAATGTACTGCAGTATATTACGGGGTCTAAGTCACGTGCTTTGCCCAGTGCTGTGATGATAGAGGCAGTATTATGCTTGAATGAGATGCGATGTATATTTGAAACAGCCGTAAGGGGCAGCGAGCTAAGTGGTTCTGAGAAGGCACTCATTGAGGCATGTGTCTTCACACACAAGGCAATCCTGCTGGGGGATAAGACATTGATGGACACAGTTCAACCTAAGGAAGATTGGAGTCTCAAGGCAGCTAAGAAGTTGAAAAGTTGCTTATGCTGCAGCCCTGAAGAAGACGAAGATGAAGAGAATGAAGATGGAGAATTGTCAAAGCCAAAGCTAGAAATGGATCTGTTAGGTCCTCGGTCTCCGAAGACCGTGTCAAAGTATATTGATGGCAAGGCTCAATTTGCATTTGATCCAACAAAATTCAGTAAGTGAGATCTTGTGTTATCGGGAAATATGAAATAGGGAAAAAGCATGTATCGTTTTGTTATCAAGAATATGAATATGAAACAAGGAAATTACAGGTCTCGTTTTAAATACACAACTAGTATAAGTTTAATTATATTTGGGTAATCATAAGAAGATACCTGACCCCTTAGAACAATTTGACATGTTCATTCCATTTGACAGTGAGCGACGAAGGTGATGAGCTTGAGATCCTTGCCCCTCCAACTCTCTTGATAGTGATCGACTTCTTTGATGTCCGACTAATCCAGATGACATCGAACGATGAAACTGGAAGGCCGAGCCTCCTTGCCTTACGTCATCCTCAACTGCTGGCTCGTACCCTCTCTCAGCTATCCAACCCTCCTTCTCCCAATCGATCAATTCCTCGGTCTGATACACGTCAGGAACTAACATGATCACAGGCAAGCCAATAAGCACTACGGGTACCACATTTACAAGAATAATCAGCAAGGGCAGAGCCTCGAAGTTACAACTCTCGCCCACCGTGATCATTCCACTTAAATCAATGGCCCATGATGCAAATAAACCAGAGACCATGCCACAAAAGTTGGTCATGCCAGCGGAGTATGCAAATACGGACGCTTCCAGTTCTGGCGGAGCAATCCTTGCATTTATATGCGAAGACAGCACTTTCCATTCCAGGCGGGGCTAACTTTGCGTATAGCGTTGGGAACATGATCAATTCAGCATGTACCGGTGTTACCAATTTCGTCCTATGTACTACTTAGCTTATCTCCAGAACCCACACTACATGGCGCTAAGGTTCCCGCAGGAAAAAAATGACAACATAAAAAGGCTCCTCAATCATGGCTGATTTAGGCGGCCGTGGCCTTGATTGCCCAACTCTTCATCAATTGAAGAAGAGTATTAAAGATGATGACGATGGCCTTGATGATAATGATGATGATAAGGGTGTCGGCTTTGCCAAGGACGACGAAGATGACGACTACGTCGATACGAATGACGTCGATATGGGCATCAACGACGATGATGATGACGATGATGACGATTTTGGCAACACCGTCTATAAGGGCATCGGCTTTGCCAAGGACGACGAAGATGACGACTACGTCGATACGAATGACGTCGATATGGGCATCAACGACGATGATGATGACGATGACGATGACGACGATGATGTCGATGACGATGATGACGACGATGACGACTACGTCGACAACCGTGATAAGGTCGCACATCCTCCGACAATTAGTGAGAGATTCGCAGCCACTTCGACTGCCACTGCCACTCCTAATAACACAGAGACACGTGTTGTCACACCTACTGTGATTGTTATTGATGTAAATGAAAGGTGAGTAAATTCATGACACCTTGATTGGGTGAGGGGAGAAGATGCAATTATCTTCATCGCCTCCTTTCGCCAAAAGTTCAACGTCATCTAACCACTTCCTTCTATTCTGCAACTCCTTTCAGCAAACGTGAAATTGCATTATTATTGGATGGGATTGGGATTTTGGTGGATGATCCAAAACGTGCTGTATTTGATCAATGCGGGACTCGTGTGTTAGCTAACGTGAGGAAGATGAAGTTGGAGAATATTACTTCGACAAAACAAGTGAAATGGCTGACTATGAAAAGGAATAATATGTTTTTGCAATACAAAGGAGAATTTAGTATTAGTCTCCTGAAGGATGAGGATTTTGTTCTTCAAAAATGTGCCATTGTTTCGGCGATTATTGACTTCGTTCATCCTCATCTTGATTCTAAGTATTCCAACAGTTTTGTCAAGAAGTACTGTAAAACGTTTGTTGAGGGTATCTCTACGATTGCGTATAGTGAACGCTTTCCGAATGGTCTTTCTCAGGAGAATAATAACATTCTATCCAACCTTGGGTTATCGAAGGCTGCTATTATCAGAGTACAGAGGAAGTGTCTTGATGGAGCGGGTAAAATCTCTCAATCAAATTTAGAAGACCTAGTTGGTGGGGAAAGTAACGTTGTTGATCTTTGTCATCAGAATGGTTGGGGTATGGCAAAAATTCTTGATGAAATGTGCAAGATCATGAAAATTGACCCTACAACGGCTATAGCCGTGTTCCCTCAAGTACTTCAAATGATAATTGCTATCTCTCGCACGAATGTTGGTGTTCATAATGCAATTGGACATAGCTACACCTTCGTTAATGAGTATAAAGATTTACTCGGCAACAATTCCAGCGATTGCTACGCATTGATGTTTGGGAAATCACAATCCGGTTTTGCGTATGCACTTGTCACATTTCTCGTGGCAAATGATTATAAGGGTAAAGGATTGTGGAACGGAAAAATAGCGGTTGGTAAAAATTTGCAACTTGTTATGTCACGATTGGTTTCATGTTTGGCTTGTACACAATTGTTCAAGCACGGGCAGGCTGGAGACTTCTTTGGATATCTTCAAAGTACGAATAAATATGAACAATGCCACCTCTGCAACAATGGCGCTTCATCATTCGTTAGCAAAGTCAACTACTGTATGAATCACACCCATCTCATTCCTGACACTCGAGCAGCAAATATGTCTCATGAGGCCATAACAGAAGTTGCAAAACTTATCCATCAATCAGAATATTCACATGAGGATAAGGCCAGGTACATATGTGTTCTGCAAACGGTCCTTGCCACGAGTACCATCAAGAACCGCAAGTCAGGTGCTCAGTGTTCTATTGCACTTGATTTTTTTTTCCAGGTAGCAGCTGTGATCCAAGGTTTAGATACATTCCTGTGGATAAAGTCGACGAAGAAGGAGATCTTCTTGACCAACTTGCAGACACTGTCATGCAGAAATCACAATCACTAGATCAGTTGTTGTCGAATATATCCCGCAAGAAGGAGGAGGAGGATGATGATGGTTCCATGATCAAATCGACGTTGAGTTCGGGCTTGAAAAGTAAGGTCTCGACGTTGGAGATTCAGAGCAAGAAGGAGGAGGAGGATGATGATGGTTCCATGATCAAATCGACGTTGAGTTCGGGCTTGAAAAGTAAGGTCTCGACGTTGGAGATTCAGAGCAAGAAGGAGGAGGAGGATGATTCCTTTGAGGCAACACCAGCACATAACACTCATGCAGGAAAGAAGTGCATTATCGACTTAACCCTGAGCGATAATGATAGCAATACCGAGACAGAGAATGAGAATGAGAATGAGAATGATTCCACTTCTCCAGCATGGTTATGTGGTTCCAATGTGAGCAATACATTGATTGGGTCGTCGAAAACATCTGCATTCACATCCACATTGACGTTGATGGGCAAGAAAGAGGAGGATGACACAGCCAATGCAATTAACACTAGTCTACCACGAATTGCCCCTACGGGATATGCATGGTTATGTGACAAATGTCAAGTGGTCGAGTTTTGTACACTTGATGAGGCTACTGCACATGAGAAAACATGTTCAATCCCTGACTCTATCATGGAACCACCGGCTAAACGGTCTAAGCCAGACACCACAGGAGTCAATGGACAAGTCAATGACAGTATCGAAGTCTGAGAAACACATCCAATGACTACAAATTTCATGTCCCGATATCAATATCATCAATGGTATTGTTTGGTATTATCATTTCATTGACATTGCCACAATCTTCTTCATCGACGTTATCTATTGCACAAGCAGGAATAATAATTTGTCCTTCCATATCACCCTGCTCAATCCTAACATTATATGTATTCGTATTATTGAGTAGTAATACCATCTCCATAGTAACGATTGCCTGTGTGGGTACTACATCACTTGCTGCATCATTTGTTAGCGTGACAAGGAAATTTAGGATAGGACCAATGATAAATCCAGTAACATTACATTATATCACATTTCTATATCTTCAATTGTTTCTTGTATAGTCTTATTGTCAATAACACCCGACCGTCAGGCTTCGATAGCGCACTCAAGGGAATGCCTTGAAGCGTAATAATAATTATAGCACTGAAAGGAATATTCATTAATGTGGTAATCACATTGGTAAAGATTCCACTGCCAAACATAAAGAAAACTGTGTCGGGGATGCCGAGAGCAATATTCCAGCGCTATGAACAGTTGGATTTGAAAGCAGTCGTGAGACAACAACATTGCTCATGGTATAATTGAAACTTGAACAAGAAGTGACCAACCTTGACTATGATGTAATCGACCATACAATTAAGTGCATTCAGGACTGCCGTCGAAATGAGAGCCGTCCTCAGCTTCCATTCGCTCATGAAGCGCTCGTACAAAATGACTGCCAGGAAACTCATTATAGTACCGACAATACCAGTTGCTGTGATGTAGAATGTGTAATCAAAGTTTGGCCCTAGAACATGCGATGTTAGAATAATTATCAGTGAAATATTTTTAGCATTAAGCATAGAATTCTTACCGCCGGGCACGCAAGTTTCACTAGCAGTATAATAGTACCCTAACGCCGACCCAACACTAATTTGAGATAGTTTTGTCAAGATTAGGTACATGAAAATGAAAAAGTACTGATACGATGGTGATAAAAAAGGTAAAAGTCTATGTGTAAATGCAGCAAACATAAAAGCATAGAGAGATAAGAGCTTACACTTCTTGGAAACATGCAATAGGTGGCAAAGCAGAATGCAATAATTAGCACTGCAGCAACACACAAACCAAGCCTAAGACTGTAGTAGAGTGTCACGGCCGCCAAAATAGGAGCGATAAGACCACTTAAAGTGATAAGCATAAAAATTGAATTGTTTTCCTGATATAACCCGCTATTGAATAATATCCCCTTGCAGCACAATTGTTTAATTCCCTGCTCTTCCTTTGTTCTCTTTTTTTCGGGTATCCAACCCCGAATTGTTGGGAGAAAAGGGGTCAATGAAAAGGCCAGAATAATCCAAAATAAGATGACGTAATGTCCACGATCGGATAGCGGCCCAACAAAAGATTGGACCACAATGCCTCCGAGGAGATGCCATCCATATTTGAAGGTTATGATGGACGTACCGGACTCAGGATGAAGGTGCATCAACTCGGCATACTGATAATTTGGTTAAATGAATAAAAGTGCTAAATGATGAACAGGACAGAATACACATTCTCATCTCGTCCTTACCTTGCCTTCCGCCAAAATGTCCAACGACGCCGCCTCGTAACTGATCGCTGTAAAGCATACCCCTAACCAATCGGCGAAATTTTGAAGGTCCTGACCCCTCTCCTCATCAATGGGAAGTAATATTGATGTCCCGAGTAATGCCGAACTCCCCGCCAACCCAATTAGGATGGCAAATAGTGCCAAATACTTTTTGTTATAACCTCGTATTGGAAAAAGCTCGCTGGCCACGCCAATAAAGGCCTTCATCGCCCATGGGGCGGATATCATGCTTACGTACAGCTGCTGTCGTGATGCCGAGACATCGAGTCCCTTGAAGAGCGGAAGACTGAGGGCGTTAACGAGTGTATGTATCCCCCCCGAAATGAAGAAATTGTCAACAGCTAGCCATGTTAGGAACTTTACCGAGAAGTGACCAGAGAGTTCAGAGAAGTACTTATTCGTGGTGGCGATGGAATGACGCCACGCCGGTGTCTTAGTACTAGAGTCGGTTGTGACGCTTCTGTCGTCGATCGTGTCCAACAGTGGAGACCTGCAGGTGGAGGAGTTGTCATTACTCGCCATTTTCCTTTGCTGTCACTAGAGTGAAGGGATATGATGGTTCGTTATTATCTACCTAGTCTCTTGTGGGAAAAAGATTTGGTTTTGGAGATTCGAAAAGATTCCTCATTCTTCCATCAGAATTTTAGCTATGTACGCAAAAGTTAAGAGGGCATACAAGGCAAGGTTGCCGGAAGAAGGAGGTCAAGGAATAAGGTCCGTGTCAAGCACAAGACTGGAGCATCGGGAGAAAGGGAAGATGTCTCCTCTTGGGAAACTCTTGGCTCGGCGGACGACGAGGCGAAACATCTCAAACAACAAGATTCATGGTGGTGCGTGCACCGGGGCACGTAGGTACCATCACTGAGCTCACAATCATTTAGACATGTGAGTCAGCAATAGTTGGCTACTTTAGGTTCGTTTTACAGGTTAACAGGGGTGCAATTGCAACGAGATATTCGTGCAGTTGAAGCGCACACCTTTTGGGAATTTGTGAAGCGGCGAAGTTTAATATTTGTTCATGGGATAGCATGAACGTGTCGGCTGGTCCACCGGCGCTGAGTTTGTCTACGAGTGTAGGGAGACAGAATCGGTCGTGCATTCTACAGCTGCACTGCCTGAGTGTCTGTGACTGGCCAGTTTACAAGCAGTCCAATCCTTGGAGACTACGGTGCGGACACCCATCATCGTATGTGTCATACACTTTGTCTGCCATGGATTGCTCACGTGGAGTTGGATGTGGAATAAATGAGACAGAGTCTCAGTGTGCGATTACCAACTGCACTCTGAGAGCGTCTGGGACAGTCCCCGCTACTGGGATGTCCAATCCTCAATGAGGGCTGTGCCGACACTCTTAGCTCCACATGTCGGATGTCGGCGTGTCGATTTTGTTGCCCAAACGGCGACATTCTGTGTCGTGTCGGCGACATGTCGCGACACGTTTCGGTCATGTTGCCGACAAGACTAGATGTCGTGTCGGCCAGGGTGTCCAAAACGACACGACATGTCGGGGGATTCCCGACATGTCGGTAATTTCGTGAGTGTTGTTTGAGCTCAAACACAAAAGCTCTATGATAGCTAAGGTACCCGTATGTTTGGGCTGGTTTGTACTTGTCGGTAGTAATTGATATAAATTGGGTGTGTTGGGGACTCTTCTGTGTCGCAACGACACGCAATGTCGGCCAAGATTTGGCGACATTGACACGTGTCGGCGACATGTCGGCGACATGTGGAGCTAAGCCGACACTATTTCGTCTACTACGTGTCATGGCATGGCACGGCCTCTGTTGATTTATTGCTTATTTGATGGTTTTGTCAGAGGTTGGCGTGGTGCAATCTCTACTGCACCGCCAGACCATCTGAGTC
>Ga0247843_1004991_pt1 | contig 19060 bp, 15 predicted proteins | sample LaCruzMarch2017__FD_192420 | JGI IMG/M metagenome (GOLD analysis project Ga0247843, IMG submission 192420) | Freshwater microbial communities from meromictic Lake La Cruz, Castile-La Mancha, Spain - LaCruzMarch2017_8m | ecosystem: Environmental > Aquatic > Freshwater > Lake | place: Spain...
ATTTTTCAAAACATCATTGGCGTGCGCGAAGGCTTCATCTTGGCTGATTTCATCACCCAGTACGTCGAGTAATTTCTCATTGAGAACCACGATCAAAGAATCCACATTGGCCTCTAACTCTGCCAAGCCATCGTCCGCATTTTTCATGCGCCGACCGCCCTCAAAGTCAAACGGTTTGGTCACAACGCCCACTGTGAGAATGCCCATTTCCTTGGCCACCCGCGCAATGATGGGCGCAGCGCCTGTGCCAGTGCCACCACCCATTCCTGCCGTAATGAACAGCATATGGGCGCCTTCAATCGCACTGCGAATGTCTTCTTCTGCGAGTTCTGCAGCGGCGCGGCCACGGTCAGGCTTGCTTCCAGCGCCCAAACCACTTTGACCCAATTGGATCGTCTTGTGTGCCGAACTGCGAGACAAGGCTTGCGCATCCGTATTGGCGCAAATGAACTCGACGCCAGCAACCGCAGACACAATCATGTGCTCGACGGCATTGCCGCCGCCACCGCCGACCCCAATGACTTTAATCAGGGTGCCTTGGTTAAAAATTTCTTCGTCAATCATTTCGATGGTCATTTGGAGCTCCTAGAGTTTGCAATTCGATACGTGGTTTTAAAAAGAGGGTGGTCAAAGCGGACTCGGCCTGGCGGGCTACCCCTGGCAAGCCAGAAGGAAGAAGGCCTTGGAGAAGGACTGGGGAAGACACAAAGTTTGAAGGTCTGGGCCATTTAAAAAGTCCCCGCAAAAAAATCACGCAATTGAGAAAAAGCACCTTTTACGGAGCCGCTTTTTTGTGAAACTTTGATTCCGCGCATTCTGGCAATCCGAGCTTCTTCAAGAAAACCCATCACGGTGGCTGCACGCGGTTGCGCCACCATGTCGGCCAGCGCATTGGAGTACTGGGGAACGCCCCTACGCACTGGCTTGAGAAATATGTCTTCACCAAGTTCAACCATTCCTGGCATCACACAACTGCCGCCGGTTAAGACGATGCCGGAGGACAAAACTTCTTCGTAGCCCGAATCCCGCATGACTTGGTTCACTAGACTAAAAATTTCTTCAATGCGTGGCTCAATGACTCCAGCCAAAGCTTGGCGGCTCAGCATGCGCGGGCTTCTATCGCCCAAGCCTGGAACTTCCACTTGGACTTCCGGGTCCACCAACACTTGCTTGGCATGGCCGCTATCGACTTTGATTTCTTCGGCATCTTTGGTGGGAGTGCGCAATGCCATCGCAATATCACTGGTGATTAAGTCCCCCGCAATGGGTATCACTGCGGTATGGCGAATCGCACCGTTAGTGAATATCGCTACGTCGGTGGTTCCTGCGCCAATATCGACCAACGCAACGCCTAATTCACGCTCGTCTTCAGTGAGTACCGATAGGCTAGACGCCAAGGGGTTCAACATCAACTGCTCAACCTCCAAGCCGCATCGACGAATACACTTGATAATATTTTCTGCAGCACTTTGCGCCCCTGTGACGATATGGACTTTGGCTTCGAGCCGCATACCGCTCATGCCGATGGGCTCTTTCACATCTTGCCCATCAATGATGAATTCTTGCGGCTCCACCAACAACAGCCGCTGATCGGTTGAAATGTGAATCGCTTTTGCGGTCTCAACTACTCTTGATACATCGGCTTGCGAGACTTCACGGTCTTTGATTGCCACCATTCCACTGGAATTCATTCCACGAATATGGCTTCCAGTGATGCCGGTGTACACGCGCGCGATCTTGCAATCAGCCATCAACTCCGCTTCTTTGAGTGCTTGTTGAATGCTTTGCACCGTTGCATCGATGTTGACAACCACACCCCGCTTCAGTCCCGTGCTTGGTGCAGAACCAAACCCTGCCAATCGCAAGCTGCCCCCTGGCATGACTTCTGCGACCACCGCCATGACCTTGGCGGTGCCAATGTCAAGTCCCACCACTAAGTCTTTGTATTCTTTTGCCATAGTTTGATACCTGCTTCGTTATTCACTGTTTTTTGGTTGCCATGTCTGTCAAGGTCGTAACACCTCTGAGACGAATGGCGTACCCGTTTTCATGACGCAAATCTGCCGACTCGAGCGCGCTCAATGGACGCGCATACCGCACTGCGACTTGGGTCAATGTTTTTAAAAATCGCTCTGTTCGCAGTGCAACTTCTTCCGAACTACCCCGACCCAATTCAATGGCCGCACCCGTTTCCAAAACGACACGCCAACTTCCCTTGCCTGTAAGCTCCATTGACGCCAATGGAATATCGATGCGCGAAAACAAGGGCTCGACTAAACGGTATGTTTTGAGCACGACCGATCCCTGCCCACCGGGACCCGACAGCCGTGCGAGCTGGTCTTGCTCAACTTCGCCCAAGTTGGCGTCAAACACTTCACCAAAGGAATTGAGCAGACGCGGTTCGCTCTCAGCCCCCCAAAAAGCGACTGCTTTGTGCTCTTCCAAATTCACACGCAAACGGTTAGGGAAATCGCGGTGAATGACCGCGCTTCGGACCCACGGCATGGCTTCAAACACAGTTCGCGTTTGTCCTAAATCAACGGTAAAAAACGTGCCTTTGACGCGCGATACCACATGGGCTCGCACGGTAGGAACATTGGTATGCGTTACATCGCCAAGAACAGCGATACTTTGCACGGCAAAGACACTGCGACTCGATAACCAGCGCGCTCCCGCCACTGCGGCAAAAATACCCAGAATCACGAGCAAGAGCACAGTCGCTCTGTTCATAAGACGAATATCTAAGGGCAGGGGCTCGTTGCGGTTCATGCAATCGTCCTTGCGCTGTCAGAACTACCCGCACTGTCGAGTGCCGTGTGCGCTAACAAATCAACACACAAATCTTCATAGCTCATCCCTTGGGCCCGTGCTGACATGGGAACCAAAGAGTGCCCGGTCATACCCGGCGAGGTGTTGATTTCTAGCAAATAGGGTTTGCGTGTGATTGCATCAATCATCACGTCAGCCCGCGCCCAGCCTCGGCAACCCAACACTCGGTAGGCCTGCTTTGCCAACTCTGCAATCGCTTCCTCTTCTCCTGCGGGTAAGCCGGCGGGCACCAAGTACTGGGTGGTGTCGGTGAAGTATTTGTTTTGATAATCGTAATTCCCATCGGGTGCGACGATGCGAATCAAAGGCAGCGCTTGCGGCGCATGGGTATCGCCCAAAATCGGGCAGGTGACTTCATCACCTGCAATAAATTGCTCACATAAAACCAAGGGGTCATGTTGCGACGCCAAGGCATAGGCTGCATCACATTGTTCTAACGCCATCACTTTAGTCAACCCGATCGTTGAACCTTCACGCGCAGGTTTCACAATCATGGGAGAACCCAATTGAACAAAGGCTGCGCGGGTTTGGGCGGCGCTAGTGACTTGGCTCCATGCGGGAGTCGCAAGACCCTCAAAGCGCCAGATGCGCTTGGTCATGACCTTGTCCATAGAAATACTCGAGGCCATCACACCGGAGCCGGTATAGGGAATACCCATTAACTCCAAAGCACCTTGCACCGTACCGTCTTCGCCAAAGCGCCCGTGCAGGGCGATAAAGCAACGTGTAAAGCCTTCGCGTTTGAGTTCGCTCATATCCCGCTCAGCCGGATCAAAGGCATGCGCATCAATCCCCTGCGATAAAAGTGCTTTCAAGACGCCTTCCCCTGACATGAATGACACCTCTCGCTCGGCAGAGACACCGCCCATCAGCACAGCCACTTTTCCGAAATTTTTGTTTTTCATTGCGCTTTTCTTTTTTGGAGTATTTCTACGACCGCACCTGCCACCGCGCTGACCGAACCTGCTCCCATACACAGCAAGACATCGCCTGCCTTCAAAAAGTCAACAGCGGCCTGCGCCATGGTCTGAATGTCATCGACAAAAATGGCCTCTACCTTGTCAGCGATGCGCAGCGCACGTATCAACGCGCGACCGTCTGCGGCCACGATGGGCGCTTCACCTGCGGCATACACTTCTGCCAACAGCACAGCATCGGCCAATCCCATCACTTTGACAAAATCTTCAAAGCAATCACGCGTTCGGGTGTAACGGTGGGGCTGAAAGGCCAAGACCAGCCTGCGATTGGGGAATGCCCCGCGAGCCGCAGCTAAAGTTGCAGCCATTTCGACGGGATGGTGCCCGTAGTCATCAACCACAGTCACGGCTGCATCTTTTCCCTTGCTGTGGTCGCCATAACGCTGGAATCGACGGCCCACCCCTTTGAATTCACTCAGTGCTTTTTGTACCGCAGCATCTTCAATATTGAGTTCTACCGCGACAGCGATGGCTGAGAGCGCATTCAATACGTTGTGACGTCCCGGAAGATTCAGAACGATCTCCATATCTGGCAGAGTGACTCCGTTGCTCCGCTGCACCGTAAAGTGCATCTGGCCTCCCACCGCTTTCACATTGATTGCCCGAACCTGCGCGTCTTCAGAAAACCCGTAACTCGTCACAGGACAAGTCACTTGGTCAACAATTGCCCGAACCGCCGAGTCGTCCGTACACAAAATGGCCGTTCCGTAAAAAGGCATGCGATGCAGGAAATCAACAAATGCTTTTTGCAAACGTCCAAAATCATGGCCATAAGTTTCCATATGGTCCGCGTCGATATTGGTGACGACGGCCATTACCGGCAAAAGATTCAAAAACGACGCATCGGATTCATCGGCTTCCACCACTATGTATTCACCGCTTCCCAATCGGGCATTGGCTCCCGCGCTGTTAAGCCGTCCGCCAATTACAAAGGTTGGATCTAAACCGGCCTCCGCCAGAACGCTTGCTACGAGACTGGTCGTGGTGGTTTTTCCGTGGGTTCCAGCAATCGCAATCCCCTGCTTTAATCGCATTAATTCAGCCAGCATCAATGCCCGCGGAACAATCGGTATATGCATTTCTCTGGCTTTGACAACCTCGGGGTTGCTGGCCTTGACCGCAGTTGAGGTGACAACCGCATCGGCCTTTTCAACATGGCTGGCAGCATGGCCCACATAGGTCTGAATCCCCATAGACGACAAGCGCTGTAAGACCAAGCTATCCGACAAATCCGAGCCTGAAATTTGGTAACCCAAATTAAAAAGAATCTCCGCAATGCCCGACATGCCGGAACCACCAATCCCGACGAAATGAATTTGGCGAATGGCGTGCTTCATTGGGCAAGCTCCTCACAGGCTTGTGTAATGGCCTGGGTTGCGTTTAAACAAGCCAATGTTTTGGCTTTTTCTGCACGTTTTTGCAGAACATCCCGGTTCAGCGATTGCAACCACGTGGCTAAATACTCGGGTGTGAGTTCACTTTGTTGAATCGTCCACCCCGCACCCTGCTTGGTTAAAAATTGCGCGTTATGGGTTTGGTGGTCGTCAACCGCGCCTGGGAACGGGACAAACAACCCAGCCGCTCCGATTGCAGCGATTTCTGTCACTGTGCTCGCGCCCGCACGGCAAATCACAATATCGGCATCGGCAAAGGCTTGCGCTGTGTTGTCAATAAAGGGGGTGAGCGTTGCTTCGACGTTTGCGTCAAAGTAGTTCGTTCGCAATGTGTCTATTTCCTTCTCACCGCTTTGGTGCATGACGCTAGGCCGATCTACCAAAGGAATTTCTGCCAGGGCCAGAGGCACGACGGCGTTAAGCGCCCGCGCACCCAAACTTCCACCGACCACTAAGACCTTCATCGGACCGGTTCGGCCCAAAAATCGTGCGGAAGGTTCCGCTTGATTTAAGAATTCACCACGTAGCGGATTTCCGACCCACTGCGCTTTTCTTATCACATTGGGAAATGCGGTAAATACATGAGCCGCCACTTTGGAGAGCACCTGATTGGCCATCCCTGCAATCGCATTTTGCTCATGCAATACCAAAGGAATACGCCGCAAGACCGTCACCAAGCCAGCCGGCAAACTGATGTACCCGCCAAAGCCCAAGACCACATCAGGACGCACCCGTTGCAACACTTGGAAGCTCTGAAAACACGCACGCAGCAAACGCCAAGGTAACCGGACCCACGTCATCACACCTTTGCCCCTGACGCCCGAAAAATCCACCAACTCCATGGTGAATCCACGCAGAGGAACCAATCGCGTTTCCATACTGTTTGGCGTTCCCAACCAGTGGACACGCCAACCCTTGTCTCGCAACGCTTGTGCAACAGCCAAGCCTGGAAAGATATGTCCTCCGGTTCCTCCGGCCATCACCAACGCACAAGGACGGTTCATGAGCGACCTCCTTGTTGCATGCGGCGATTCTCATAATCAATCCGCATGACCAAAGCCAATGCCACCAAATTAATCAAAATGGCCGAGCCACCGTAACTCATCAAAGGCAAAGTTAAGCCTTTGGTTGGTAAAGCACCAAGGTTCACACCCATATTGATAAAGGCTTGAAAGCCCATCCAGATTCCCACGCCTTGAGCCACCAATCCGGCAAACACACGGTCCAGTGCAATCGCATGGCGACCAATGTGCATGATCCGACGCGTAAGCCACAAGAAAAGGCCAATCAAAATGACCACGCCAAAAAGACCAAACTCCTCACCAATCACGGCTAGCAAGAAGTCGGTATGGGCTTCGGGAAGCCAATGCAGTTTTTCGACACTCCCGCCTAAACCTACGCCGAATATTTCACCTCGGCCTATCGCTATCAAAGAGTGTGAAAGCTGGTAACCCTTGCCCAAGGCGTGCTTTTCACTCCACGGATCAAGGTACGCAAAAATGCGTTCGCGACGCCATTCACTGAGCGCGATCATCAACCCAAAGGCCACCACCAAGATAGTGGCAATCAAGAAAAACATGCGGGCATTGACTCCGCCAATAAATAAAATTCCCATGGCAATCACAGCGATCACCATAAAAGCGCCCATGTCGGGCTCTGCCAAAAGTAGTATTCCCACCAAGGCCACGGCAACCCCCATGGGAATGACAGCGCGAAAAAAGTCTTCCTTCACATCCATCTTTCTCACCATGTAATTCGAGGCATATAAAAGCACTGCAAATTTTGCTAATTCAGAAGGCTGAAAATTCATCACTCCAAGTGAAATCCAGCGCCTAGCACCGTTCACCCCTTTGCCAACAAACGGAAGCAATACAGCGACTAAAAGCAAAAGTGACACAACAAAAAACCAAGGTGCTATCCGCTCCCACACTTCAACCGGAACTTGAAATGCAATGATGGACGCAATGATCGCGATCGAAATAGAGACCAGATGCCGAATTAAAAAATGGCTGTGGGCGTAGTTGGCAAACTTGGGGTTATCTGGCATCGCAATCGTTGCCGAATACACCATCACCACTCCCCACAACACCAAAGTCATTACGACCCAAAGCAAAGGTTGATCAAACGATTGAAGGCTTGCAGGCATGGGGCTGTATGCAGCTCGGCGTCCCAATCGAACGGGCAAAGCCTCCGCTGCCTCCGGATCAGGCAAACCAAACCACCGGCCAAAGGTGAGTCGTAGCGCGTTCATGACTGCACCTCAAGCGCGATACCTACATCAAGCGCAAGGGAGTGAACTGCTTCACAAAATACCTGTGCTCGATGCTCATAGTTTTTGAACATATCAAAACTTGCGCAAGCAGGCGACATCAATACGGCGTCCCCGTTGCGGGCTTTTTCGCTGGCAAGCTGAACAGCTTTCTGCATCGAATCGGCATCCCAAATTGGCACTGCAAGCTCAGCCAAGGCTTCACGAATCAACGGCGCATCACGCCCGATAAGTACGACCGCTCGTGCAAAACGAACAATAGGTTCGCGCAGCGGTGTGAAGTCTTGCCCTTTACCTTCGCCACCCAAAATGACAACCACTTTTCGTTCTTCTCCCAAACCGCACAATGCGGCGACCGTAGCGCCTACATTGGTTCCTTTGCTGTCGTCAAAATATTCAACGGCGTCAATGGTCGCTACGGATTGAACACGGTGTGGTTCGCCTCGGTATTCGCGCAAGCCAAACAAAATCGGTCCTAACGCACAGCCTGCCGTGCTGCATAAAGCCAATGCAGCCAAGGCATTGCTTGCGTTATGCCGTCCGCGGATACGCAAGGCATCGGCCGGCATGAGTCGTTGAATATGTATTTCTTGGTCTTGTGGATTTCTACTTTTCTTGAGCGTTTCGTCTGCCTCTAATGCCCGAATCAGCCAAACCATTCCATTCACATCCTCAAGCCCAAAATCCCCTGGGCGCTGCGGCATGTCTACCCCAAAGGTCATGTGTGCTCGCTCCACAGGGCGCTGTAACTTAGCACGTACAGGCGCAGGTAACATCGCCATGACAGCCGAATCCTGTCGATTCAATATCATCAAACCATTCGATCCAAAAATTTTCACTTTGGCTTGCGCGTAGTCAGCCATGTCGACATGCCAGTCCAAATGGTCTTGGCTGAGGTTGAGAACGACGGCAGCGGTCGGTTCAAACTCTGAGGTTTGCGCTAACTGAAAACTTGATAGCTCCAAGACCCAGACCTCAGGCAATGCCTGAGCGTCCAGCGCTGCAGACAAGGTATCGAGCAATGTCGGACCAATATTTCCTGCGACTGCCACCGTTTTTCCAGCGCGCTGTACCAACTGTCCGGTCAACGCCGTTACCGTTGTTTTGCCGTTGGTGCCGGTGATCGCAAGCACTTTAGGCGCGTAGCCTGTATCTATTTCTAACTCTTTCAACGCAAGTGAATACAAACTTAATTCACCTCCGACCCACACGCCAGCGGCCCGCGCCGCTTCTAGCAAAGCTGCTGTAGATTCTGGCGACAGTCCCGGACTAGAAAAAACAGCTCTGAATGTCTTGCCTTTTAAGAAAGACGCTTCCATCTTGGCAAACGCAAATAAAACGTGCGGTAATTCTTCCTTCAATGTGGCCAACATGGGTGGAGATTCGCGGGTATCGAGAACTGTGACATGCGCACCTTGGCGCACGCACCACCGAGCCATGGCCAGGCCTGAGGCGCCTAAGCCTAAAACCAATACCTGTTGATCACGCAATGATTGCACCGTTACCTCAGCTTCAAGGTGGAGAGCCCAAGCAAACACAAGAGCATGGTGATGATCCAAAAACGAACAACGACTTGGGTTTCTTTCCAGCCTTGTTTTTCAAAATGGTGGTGTAAGGGCGCCATCTTGAAAAAACGCCGTCCTTCGCCGTATTTTTTCCTGGTGTATTTGAAATACATCACTTGCAGCATCACCGAGAGCGCCTCCATCACAAAGACACCACCCATGATGGCCAACACAATTTCTTGTCGAACGATGACCGCTACGGTACCGAGTGCGCCACCCAAAGCCAAGGCGCCCACATCGCCCATAAAAACTTGGGCGGGATGGGTGTTAAACCACAAGAAAGCCAAACCGGCACCCGCCATCGCAGCACAAAATATCAACAACTCACCTGCACCCGAAATATGCGGAAAAAACAAGTATTTGGAATACACCGTGCTTCCGACGACGTAGGCAAAGACACCTAAGGCCGATCCCACCATCACCACCGGCATGATGGCCAGACCATCTAAACCATCGGTTAAATTCACAGCGTTGCTTGAACCCACAATCACCAAATAAGTCAACACCACAAAACCCATCACTCCCAAGGGATAGCTGACTTCTTTGATGAAGGGCAAAAGCAATCCCGCTTTGGGTGGCAAATTGACATCAAAGCCTGAGCGCACCCAATTCAAAAAGAGCTCAAGCACGCGCATGTTCGAAGATTCAGAAATACTGAAAACCAAATACAAAGCAGCAAGCAAACCGATCACCGATTGCCAGAAGTACTTTTCGCGTGAGCGCATGCCTTCTGGGTCTTTGTGCACCACCTTACGCCAATCGTCTACCCACCCGATGGCGCCAAACCCCAGCGTGACAGCCAACACAATCCAAACAAAGCGGTTACTTAAATCCGCCCAAAGGAGCGTTGATACGGTGATACAAATCAAGATGAGAACACCGCCCATGGTGGGAGTTCCACTTTTAACCAAATGCGACTCCATCCCATAGCCGCGAATAGGCTGCCCAATTTTTAATGCGGTTAAGCGCCGAATGACTGCTGGGCCTGCGGCCAGCCCAATCAGTAAGGCCGTTAGCGCCGCCAATACCGCACGAAACGTCAAATACTGGAACACACGGAAGAAACCGTAATCAGGCGAAACTCCCTGCAACCACTGGGCCAGACTTAACAACATGCCACTGCCTCCACTACACGTTCTAATCGCATAAAGCGTGATCCTTTGACCAAAATACTTGACACCGAAGGCAATAACTTTGTGATTGCAGCAATGAGTTCTTCGATGGTTTGAAAGTGCTGCGCACGTCCGCCTGCTTGGGTAAATCCGACTGCGGCGTGTTGGCTCAGTTCGCCCAATACAAAGAGAGTCTCAATACCTTGGCTGTGGGCGTAACTTGCCGCTTCCGTATGAAATTGCGGCCCGAGTTCTCCCACTTCCCCCATGTCACCCAAAACCAATAGCCGTGGCGCTGGAAGATCCGCCAAAACCTCAATGGCTGCGCGAACGGAATCGGGGTTAGCGTTGTAACTGTCATCGATGAGGGTGATGTCGTTCTGTACATAGCGCAAGGACAAAGCACGGGAACGTCCTTTGACGGGTATGAACGCTTCTAAGCCGGCTTCAATCGTTTGAAAAGGGATACCCGCTGCAATGGCACAACTGGCAGCAGCCAAAGAATTTTTGACGTTATGGCGGCCTGCAATCGCTAAGCGGTAATGCAAGTCCACCGACTCGCCGCCGAGCTTTCCATGGGCGTGAACCTGCCACGCTCCTTGCGACCAAAGTGCTTCAGCGCAGGACAAGGTCTCACTCCCTGCGATGGCATTTTGCGAAAATCCAAAAATGCTGCGCGATTGCGAAAGCGTATTCCACACAGCGACAAACGCATCATCGTGCGGATACACCGCGATGCCTTCGGACCCCAAAGCAGAAATCACAGCGCCGTTTTCTTTTGCAACCGCTTCAACCGTATGCATAAACTCTAAGTGCTCGCGTTGTGCGTTATTGACCAACGCAACGGTTGGCTTGGCCATCGCAGCCAATCCTGCTATTTCTCCGGGATGGTTCATTCCTAACTCCACCACCGCAATGCGGTGTTTAGAGCGCATGCGCAGCAGCGTCAAGGGAACGCCAATATCGTTGTTCAAATTCCCTTGGGTCGCCAACGCTGCGCCTTCGGGCGCATGGGCATTCAGAATCGATGCCAGCATTTGGGTCACCGTGGTTTTCCCATTGCTCCCTGTCACGGCAATCAAGGGAATCTCAAACTGCGATCTCCAACCAGCCGCCAACTCACCCAAGGCAATCTTGGTGTCTTCTACCTCAATGCGCGCCAAACCTTCGGGGTACATTTCTACTGACAGCCCTGAGCGGCACAACACTGCGCTTGCACCCAGACGCTTGGCATCATGCAGAAAATGGTTTGCATTGAATTTTTCGCCTTCCAAAGCAACAAATAAATCACCCGTTTCCACCGTGCGGGTATCAGAATGCACACGAAAAATCGCAGTCTCTGGGTCGCCAATCAATCGGGGGCTGCTAAGCCATTGCGCAGCTTGTGCCAAAGTCATCATGGTCGTGGGGGCTGCGATGCTCATGCGTGAACGCTCCGCCGATCCTGTGCGCGCTGGCCCAGAGCGGTTCTCGCATGGTCACGGTCAGAGAAATAGCTTTTCACTCCGGCTATCTCTTGGGTGGCTTCGTGGCCTTTTCCGGCCAAAAGAATTACGTCTGAATTGTTGGCTTGACCCACTGCACTCGCAATCGCCAGCGCCCTGTCCACCTGAACCGTCAAACGGTCAGAGCGACTTACGCCGACGAGAATATTTTCAATAATGGAAAGAGGCAACTCACTGCGCGGGTTGTCGCTGGTGACAATGATTTTGTCGGCCTGTGCTGTCGCCACCGCGCCCATGAAGGAGCGTTTGGTGATGTCGCGGTCACCGCCACATCCAAAGACACACCACAAATCACCACCGCGTTGCTGCGCAGCCGGTCGCAGCGCTTGCAGCGCTTGTTGCAATGCGTCGGGAGTGTGGGCGTAGTCCACCACCACCAAAGGCGCGTCGTCCCCGCCTAAACATTCCATGCGCCCAGGCACTGCGCGCAGCTGACTGCAGGCCGCAATCGCCTGGGATAAATCCACTCCCAAGCAGCGCATGCTGGCAATCACCGACAACATATTTGCGACGTTGTACTCGCCCATGGTGTGGCTTTTAACGGTCATCGATTGGCCATCTTCAATGACCTCAAACTGCAAGCCTTGGGGTGTTGCAACGATCTGACGTGCAACCAAGCGCGCGTTGGCTGTCAATGCAACTGTCCAGATGTCGATGTCTGGCGACGTGGCGGCCAAAGATTGCGCCAAGTCCGCACCAAATACATCATCGGTATTGATCACTGCACTGCGCAAGCCTTGCCACGAGAACAGCCGTTTCTTGGCCTGGCCGTAAGCGTGCATCGTCGCGTGGTAATCTAAATGGTCTTGTGTGAGGTTGGTAAAAACCGCAACGCGAATGGCTGTCCCATTGAGCCTGGCTTCTTCAATACCGATCGACGATGCTTCTAGCGCGCACACCTTGTATCCTTGGCTTACAAATTCCCGCAATGCCGGTTGCAAGCGAATCGGATCCGGTGTCGTCAACCCTGTGGTGACAATCGATTGCAAACCAACGCTATCCGCGTCCTTCGTTTTAACGGATGGCGGCTGTCCGATACCCAGCGTTCCAACCATGGCACATGGCAAGGCATTTGGCTCCGCCATGGACGACAAGGCCTGCGCGAGCCACCAGGCGGTCGAAGTTTTCCCATTGGTCCCAGTAATAGCCACTACTAAGATGTCTTCTGAAGGGTGTCCAAAAAATTCTGCCGCTATCGCTCCGGCTGCGGTTTGAAGTCCTGGGTACACACCCACGCGGGCATCCGTACATTCGAAATCTTCTATGCCAGATGCTTCCACCAAACAGACTGCCGCGCCTTGTTTCAAAGCTATGTTGACAAATTTACGAGGGTCATTAGCCACCCCAGGCCAGGCGATAAATCCGTCACCCGGTTTGACCAAACGGCTATCCGACGTCAAAGTCCCCTTGACATGCGATCGCATCCATACGGCTACTTCTTTGGAGTTAGTGAAGTGCTGTGCCATCAAAAGCTTTCCTGCACCATGTCAGCCACGATCTGAGGGCGAATGGCAATATCAGGCTGCACCCCCATCACCCGCAACGTTTGTTGGACAGCTTCACTAAACACAGGGGCGGCGACTTCACCACCGAAATATTTTCCTGCGCTCGGCTCATCGAGCATGACACCGACCACAATGCGCGGGTGATCAATAGGCGCCATGCCGACAAACCAACTGCGGTATTTGCGATTGCCTTCGCTTCCGTAGCCCTTGCCCACTTGTTTGTAGGCAGTACCTGACTTGCCGCCAACGGAATATCCTGCGGTTTGCGCCTTAGGCGCCGTGCCACCCGGTCCTGCTGCCATTTGCAACATTTTTCGAACCTTGGCAGCTGTTAATGCAGAAAATACGGGAAGCCCAACTGCGGGCTCATTGGTTTTTAAGAGCGTAGCGGGAATGATTTCACCACCGTGTGAAAAAACGGTGTACGAACGCACCATCTGAAACAAGGAAGCTGACAAGCCGTAGCCATAGGAGGCCGTTGCCTGCTCAATCGGCCGCCACGTTTTCGCGGGGCGAAGCCGCCCAGACACCACGCCGGGAAACTCCACTTGGGGTTTTTGTCCAAAACCAGCCTGTGAATACGTCTCCCACATTTCTGACGCTGGCATCTGCATCGCAATTTTGGTGGTGCCTACATTGCTAGAGACTTGAATCACCTGCTCTACCGTCAACGCGCCGTGCGGATGCGAATCGCGAATCGTAGCGCCTGTGATATTGACTGAACCGGGCGCGGTATCAATCACTGTAGTCGGACTCATCCGACCAGAATTAATAGCCAAACCTATCGTGAAGGGTTTCATCACAGAGCCTGGCTCAAAGGTGTCTGTCAAGGCGCGGTTGCGCAGTTGTGCGCCACTTAAATTCAACCTTTTCTCAGGGTTGTAGCTTGGGTAATTAGCCAGAGCCAATACTTCGCCGGTGGTGGTATCTAGCACCACAATACTGCCCGCTTGTGCGCGGTTGGAGATCACCGCGTCGCGTAATTTTTGATAGGCTAGAAACTGGACTTTGGTATCGATGCTGAGTTGTAAATCTTTTCCCGGAATGGGTTGAATCGTTTCACCAAAACTCTCAATTGCGCGGCCGCGCCCATCCTTGATAACGTGGCGTACACCGGGCGTTCCTACGAGTGATTTATTGAAAAGAAGCTCGATTCCTTCTTGCCCGTTGTCCTCTACATTGGTGAAACCCACAATATGGGCAGCCGCTTCGCCTTCAGGGTACTGGCGCTTGTAATCTGTCCGCTGATAGATCCCTTTTAAATTCAAGCTGGCAATTTTTTTGGCAACGTCTGCATCCACCTGCCTTTTTAACCAAACAAAAGTTTTACTTTCATCGGCTAATTTTTTACTCAAATCCGCAGCGGGGATATCCAACAAGCTTGCCAGCGTTTTTCTTTCCTGCGCATCCATTTCCACATCTTCGGGAATCGCCCAAATGCTTGGCGCCGGAACGCTCGAGGCCAAGATCAATCCATTGCGATCCAAAATTCGTCCCCGATTGGCCGGCAACTCCAAGGTTCGTGCAAATCGAACTTCGCCCTTCTGTTGGAAAAAGTCATTGTTGAACACTTGAATGTACGCAGCACGGGCGCAGAGGCCTACAAACGCCAACGCGATGGCAGCCACTACAAATTTACTGCGCCAAACGGGCGTTCGACTTGCCAGTAAGGGACTCGATGTGTACTGAATGCTGCGGCTCATGGCTGTACCGCCGTGGTCGTGGTTGAAATATGCGCAGGCATCGCAACCTCACCGGAAGCCGTTAAATAATTGGTGATTCCAGGGCTGACTTGGCGCATTTGCAGTTTTTCACGCGCCAGTCGCTCTACCCGCGCTGGGGTGGCTTGGCTGCGCTTTTCGACCTGAAGGCGGTCAAAGTCGGTTTTCAAATATCGGGCTTCGCTTCGCGCTTTATCTAACTCCGTAAACACCCTGCGTGACTCATATTGAACCGCCACCAAATACATCGCACTCGCCAAAATCGCCAACAGTAACGCAACGCTCATCCGTGTCATGCGGATGCCCCCACGGCAGTTTCAGTTCTGAAAGCGATGCGCATGATGGCGCTGCGTGAGCGCGGATTGAGGCCAATCTCTTTCGCGCTCGGCCGGGTTCTGCCTCCTGCGCGCAGGCGCATGGGTTTAGGCGGCGCAAATGGCGTGCGGCGGTCGTATTCATCCTTGGAGTGCTTGGCAATGAACTGTTTGACAATGCGGTCTTCGAGAGAATGGAAGCTGATGACTACCAAGCGTCCACCAGGCTGCAATACTTTCAACGCCGCTTCTAACGCCTGCTGTAACTCTTCAAGCTCGGCATTGATGAAAATCCGAAAAGCCTGAAATGTGCGCGTTGCAGGGTTCTGGCCCGGCTCGCGGGTTTTGACCGTGTCAGCCACGAGCTGGGCCAATTCGGTGGTGGTTGAAACAGGGCCCCGCTCCTGTCGGCGAGCGACAATCGCCTTTGCAATGGAGCTAGCAAACCGTTCTTCGCCATAGTCACGTATCACCTCCGTTATATTTTCGACATCCGCGTCCGCCAGCCACTGGGCGACGCTCATTCCGCGCGTGGTGTCCATCCGCATATCGAGCGGCCCTTCAAATCGAAAACTAAAGCCGCGCACAGCCGTATCAATTTGTGGAGAGCTCACGCCCAGGTCCATCAATAAGCCTGCAACGCTGCCCGCAGGCAAGTTCTCAAGATGGGAAAAACTTTCTTGTCGAATGCTAAAGCGCGCATCCTGAATGCTTTTGGATTCAGCGACGGCTTCGAGGTCTCGATCAAAAGCAATCAGTTGGCCGCTTGGGGAAAGTTGCGACAAAATTAATCGCGAATGGCCGCCCCGACCAAAGGTTGCATCGACGTAGATGCCTTCAGAGACTTGCAATGCCTCTACCGCCTCGTTGAGTAAAACGGTGGTGTGGCTGGTGGGCGTTTCCATTGCTGCGCCTAAAAGGAAAAGTCTTTAAAGACATCCGGCATCTGCTCTTGCATTGCCTTGGCCTCTTGCGCTTCGTAGGTTACTTTGTCCCACAGCTCAAAGTGGTTGCCCATTCCTAGCAGCACAGTGTCTTTGGTGATGCCCGCGCCTTGGCGCAATTCAGGAGAAATCAAAATGCGACCGGTGCTATCTAGCTCGACGTCCATCGCATTGCCTAAAAAAATTCGCTTCCACCATTGGGCTGCCATTGGCAAAGATGCGATACGGTCGCGGAAAAGATCCCACTCCGGTCGCGGAAACACCATGAGACATCCATGGGGGTGCTTGGTAATGGTGATTTGGCCCGACGCTGTCGCACTCAAAACGTCACGGTGCCGGGTTGGCATAGAAAGCCGACCCTTGGCATCGAGAGCGAGTGACGAAGCACCTTGAAACACCACAAAAAACCTCTTAATCCAAAGAAACCCAGCAAAAAGCACTCGGAAAGCACTATTCACCACTTAATTGCACTTTTTTGCACTTTAACAGCAAATGCAAGACTTGCAAGGCTCCAGAGAGAGATTTTTTCAATGAAATCAAGGACTTAGACGCTGTTTTTGAACTTTAATAACTCAAAAAACCGTTCTAAATTAAGTACTTAGCCGACCTTATGAATGTAAAACTTCAAAAAAATTTGTTTTGAGGTTTTTCACCACTCCGCCCACCAGACGTACAAAAGGCACCGCTATGGCTAGGGGTGCCTTTTGTCAAAACGCATGTGTTGCGCAAAAAACGAGGGTCAATCTCCAAACATTTTTTGCTTGAGTTCTCTGCGTTGTTGTGCCTCTAACGACAAGGTCGCCGTCGGTCGCGCAAGCAAACGTCCCACACCGATAGGTTCACCCGTTTCATCGCAATATCCGTAATCGCCAGCATCAATGCGGGCAATCGATTGCTCGATTTTTTTCAGCAATTTTCGCTCACGGTCTCGGGTACGAAGTTCGAGCGCGTGCTCTTCTTCAATGGTGGCACGATCAGCAGGGTCTGGAACAACGGAGGTATCTTCGCGCAAGTGTTCGGTGGTCTCTCCGGCGCTGTTGAGAATATCGCGCTTAAGGGCACTGAGCTTCAAACGAAATGCGGCTAGCTGCACTTCATTCATGTACTCTGAATCAGGCATTGCCATTAACTCAGTATCTTTCAAATCCGCAACCTGCTTGGTTTTCCAATTATTGGCTAACTTGCTGTCTTTTTTGACGGTTGGTGGAATCATCGGAACGATGACAAAAGAAGCTGGCGTTTGCGAGTAACTCGCTTTCGCTGCGGTCGAAGCCACTGACTGCGCCATCGAAGGCACGGTGAGCCCGGCGAGGCGAGAAGAGGGACGGCCAGATTTGATAGGGACTGCGCCGGGCGCGGTTGCTGTAACACTGCTGTCTACAGCTTTCAAGACGGGAGAATTCACGGGAGACTGGGTTTTCGTTTTCGCCACACTTTTTGAGGGTGATGGCTTATTTTTAGGAGAAATTGTCTTCGCCACTTTCGATTTCACGACGGCTTTGACAACGGGCTTTTTCACTGAAATAGGTGCCTTGTGAGGCACTTGTTTTTTAGGAATCGGTTTTTTGAGAACTGCTGATTTTTTAGCAGCCGGTTTGGCTTTAGATATTGGCGTTTTTTTCGCTGGCGTCGCCGCTTTTTTCACCGCCACCTTTTTAAGTGGTATTGCTTTTTTGACAGGTTTCGCAATGGCTTTCTTCACGGATACTTTTTTTAGTGGCACTTTCTTAGCAGCTACTTTTTTTGCAACGGCTTTCTTCGCGACTGCTTTCTTCACAGCTGCTTTTTTTGGCACCGGTTTTTTAGCAAGCACTTTTTTAGCAATCACCTTCTTTGCGGGCGTCGCTTTTGCTTTTGCCTTAGCGCTTACCTTGACAGGCACGGCCTTGGTTTTGGCGTTGGATTTCTTTTTCTCAATCACTTTCCCGGTTTTCGCTTTCACTACATGTCTCCTAGCAGAAACTGGCTGCGCTTGCTAAATGGGTGCTGGAAATCCAGCCTGAACCTGAGCGGACGAACCGACCGCTTCGGCGCGGGAGTGTACAGGCTTCACATGTGCATTTCCCATACGTTGCAAAATCGACACAAAGATTGTTTTTTTAAGGTCCCCAGAATTTACACCAGCGCTTGCTCCATGCCTTGCAGAAGAATATCCTTGGGCAAGTCAATACCAATAAAGACCATCTTGCTAGATTTATGCTCTTCGGGCCCCCAAGCGGGGCCTAAGTCGCTACCCATGAGTTGGTGAACGCCTTGAAAAATCACCTTGCGGTCCGTTCCCTGCATATACAAAACCCCTTTGTAGCGCAGCATGCGGGGGCCGTAAATATTCACAATCGCGCCCAAAAAGTCTTCTAGCTTGGCGGGATCGAAAGGGCGATCCGACTTAAACACAAAGCTTTTGACATCATCGTCCGTATGGTGGTGGTGCCCATGGGAATGGTCGTGCGACGCGTTGTGGGAAGTGTTGTGGGACGGGTGATCACAGGCTTCGCCTTCCGCGTGGTGGTGATGTGCGTGGTCGTGGTCATCAACCTTCAGAAAGTCGGGATCAATGTCTAGCTTGGCATTGAGATTAAAACCCCGCAGATCAAACACATCTTTAATCGCTACTTCACCAAAATGCACTGTTTGCTGGGGTGCGCGGGGGTTCATGTGCTTTAAGCGGTGTTGCAGCGCTTCAAGCGCATCTTTAGAAACCAGCTCGGATTTGCTGATGAAGATTTGATCCGCAAAGCCGACTTGGCGACGTGCCTCTTGGCGATCATTGAGTTGGGTGGGGGCATGTTTCGCATCGACTAGCGTCAAAATCGAGTCGAGCAAATACGATTCTGCGATTTCATCGTCCATGAAAAACGTTTGGGCGACTGGCCCTGGGTCAGCCAAGCCGGTGGTTTCAATCACCACGCGGTCAAAACTGAGTTC
>Ga0247843_1004995_pt1 | contig 19047 bp, 26 predicted proteins | sample LaCruzMarch2017__FD_192420 | JGI IMG/M metagenome (GOLD analysis project Ga0247843, IMG submission 192420) | Freshwater microbial communities from meromictic Lake La Cruz, Castile-La Mancha, Spain - LaCruzMarch2017_8m | ecosystem: Environmental > Aquatic > Freshwater > Lake | place: Spain...
CTGCGCGGGGCGAGCCTGTACGGGGCGGACCTGCGCGGGGCGGACCTGAGCGGGGCGAACCTGTACGGGGCGGACCTGTACGGGGCGGACCTGCGCGGGGCGAACCTGCGCGGGGCGAACCTGCGCGGGGCGGACCTGTACGGGGCGAACCTGCGCGGGGCGGACCTGAGCGAAGTCAAAAATCTCTTCTTCCAAATCCCCCAAGAGGGCGAGCTGATCGTCTGGAAGAAGGTCATGGGCGGCGTCTGCAAGCTTCGCATCCCGCTCGAGGCTAAGCGCACGACCACCCCGATGGGCCGCAAGTGCCGTGCCGAATGGGTGGAGGTTCTGGATGCCCCGGAGGACGGGCGCGGGATGCACGACAGCAGCGTTGTTTATCGCACTGGCGAGATCGTCCGCCCCGACAAATACGACGACGACATTCGCGTGGAATGCACCCACGGCATCCACTTCTTCCTGACCGAAGAAGAAGCGAGGGCCTACTGATGGCCCGCCAGCCCCGCTACGAAGACACCGTCACTTACGACGCCGATCCGGTCGAAGAAGCCGCCGATGAGCGCTTCGATCCGCACTCGGGCCGTCCGATGGCTGAGATCGCCGAGTTCTTCCGTGCCCGCGCCAAGGCTGAACTGGCTGCGATGCGGGCGTTGAGGGTCGCGGCATGAACGCCGGTCTGCTCTGCCCCGAGTGTGGCGAGGACACGCCATCGACGGAGGCCTTTGAGGTCTTCGGCGTGGTCCTCTGCGCCGAGTGCGCGGCCGACCTGTTCGACCCCGGCGACGGCTTCCCCGATCCGGAGACGCTGACGTGACCAACCCCCAAGACATGACTGTGGCGGAAATACTCGCCGCGACCCGTGAGGCCATGGCCGAGACCATCGCCCTTCTCAAGCAAGCCCGTGAACAACTGGAGGCCCTATGAGCTTCGAATCCCGTCGCCCTGACCCCATCAACATCAATGCTGATTGGTTTGCAGGAAAGAGCCGTCCGTTCTGGGCCGTCGTCGCCGTGCAGTTCGTAGCGGCTTCGCTGATCGCTGTCGCTCCGTGGGTATTCGTTGCGGAGGTGGTGAAGTGAGCGAACGCTTCTTCGTCCGCGAGGGCCACGTCTTCGCCGCAAGCCAGTGGGGCGGTCTCTACCTCGCCCCCGGCGACATCGAGAAGATGATCGCCGCCTGGTCCCAACACCCCGACAACCGCCCGCCGTTCGCCCGCGCCGTCTGCGAGGAAATGCTCGCTGATCTGCGGCGCGCCGTGGACGAGGCTCAACCCCAGGAACTCGCAGCATGAGATCGTCAGACACCCTCGCGGCAATCTCGCCGGCCCTCGTCGCGGCAATCAACGCGATCGAAGGCGTCAAGAAGGGCGCCAACAACCCGGCCTTCAAGGGCACGAAATACGCCACGCTGGAGGCCGTTATCGAGGCCTCGCACGAGCATCTGGCGGCGAACAAGCTGGCGATCCTTCAAGGCCCCGGCATGATGCAGGGCAACGCCCTCACGGTCACGACGCGCCTCATTCACGAGAGCGGCGAATGGATCGAGACCGACTTCGCCATTCCGCTCGCCAAGCAGGACCCGCAAGCCGCCGGGTCTGCGATCACCTACGCCCGCCGCTATTCCCTGATGGCGATGCTGAACATGCCTGCGGTCGATGATGACGGCGAACAGGCCATGGGGCGCGGGACGCAAGTCGCCACGATCACCGAAGCGCAGGCCCAGGAACTCAAGGCCCTTGCCGTCAGTGTCGGAGCCGATGTGCCCAAGTTCCTGGCCTACATGCGCGTCCCGACCATCGAGGCGATCCCGGCAACGTCGTTCCATCCGGCGAAGGCTGCTCTGGAAGCCAAGCGCCAAAAGGAAGCCGCGTGATGGAACAGGGCTCCCAAGAGTGGCTGGAGATCCGGCTCGGCAAGGTCACGGCCTCTCGCGTCGCTGACGTGATCGCCAAGACCAAGTCCGGTCCCGCCGCGACCCGCGCGAACTACATGGCCGAGCTGATCTGCGAGCGGCTAACCGGCGCCTGCCAACCGTTCTTCCAGAACGACGCGATGCGCTGGGGCACAGCGACTGAACCGGAGGCCCGGCTGGCCTACAGCTTCCGCCACGACGCCGACGTGACCCAGGTCGCTTTCGTGGCGCACCCCAGCATCCAGATGGCCGGCGCATCGCCTGACGGCCTCGTGTTCGATGACGGTCTCGTGGAGATCAAGTGCCCGAACACGGCGACCCATCTCGACACACTGGCGAGCGAGAAGCCCGCCGGGAAATACGTCACCCAGATGCAATGGCAGATGGCCTGCACCGGCCGCCAGTGGTGCGACTTCGTCAGCTACGACCCGCGCCTCCCCGAACACCTGCGGCTTTTCGTGACCCGCATCCCCCGTGACGACACGGCCATTGCTGAGATGGAGGCCGAAGTCCGCGCCTTCCTCTCGGAGCTGGACGCCCGCCTCGACGACCTCAACCGCCGCTACGGCGAACAACTGAAAGAAGCCGCATGAAAAACATCACCATCGCTGGACGCCTTACCCGAGACGCTGAGACGCGAGACGCCGGGTCTGATCGCGTCACTTCCTTCTCAGTCGCGGTCGATGACCGCCAAGGCAAAGAGAAGAGCACGATCTTTTTCGACGCAAGCCTCTGGGGAAAGCGCGGTGAAAGCCTCGCGCAGTATCTGACCAAGGGCTCGTCGGTGACCGTCACGGGCGACCTGTCCAAGCGGGAACACGACGGCAAGACCTACCTGACGATCCGGGTCAACGACGTGACCCTGCAGGGCGGCAAGCCCTCCGAGGAAGGCTTTTCTGGAGGCCGTGATGCGGGTGTGGCCGGAAGCGATCGTCACGGACGTGGTCAGGACGCGGGACGGCAAGCGGCTTATGCCGACCTGACGGATCAGGACGTGCCCTTCTGATGTCCGAGGCCCCTGAACGCTGGAGGGTTATCCCCTCGCTGCCGGAGTTCATCGCTTCGTCCCACAGGCGCGTCATGCGTCTCCCGTGGGGCGGGCGGATGCCTTACGGCGGCATGAAGCCCTACGGCGGGGAACCGACGTTCGGAACGTGGTCTCCCACCGATAACCGTTTCATCCACTGCTATCAGGGAAAGACCTACAAGGTCGCTCGCCTGATCTGCGAAGCCTTCCACGGCCCGGCGCCGGCTCTAAAGCCGGTCTGCATGCATCTGGACGAGAACAGCCGAAACAACCGGCCCGGAAATCTCGCCTGGGGCTCGCAGAAAGAGAACCTGAACGCCCCCGGCTACATCGCGCGAGTTCTGGAGGAGCGGAAGTTCGGCGTGAAGCGAAAGCTTTCCTCCGATCAGGTCCGTGAAGTTTTCCGGCGTGAAGGTCAGGGCGAAAGCCTTGCGTCACTGGCGCGCGAGTTTGGCGTCGCTCCCTGCACCCTGTCGAACCTCAGAAAGCGGGTCGCCTGATGTCCCGCTGGACCTACAAAGCCGCCAAGAGCAACCGCGACTTGCTTCACCGCATGGTCGATCGGGCGGTCGCGGTCGGCTCGTGGGTCACCTTCAAGATCGACAAGCGGACCACGGACCAGAACTCGCTCCTGTGGAAGCTGCTTACCGAAGTCAGCCACCAGGCCGAATGGCACGGCGCGAAGCGGACCCCTGAGCAGTGGAAAGACCTGTTCACCGGCTCCCTTCTCGCCGCGTCAGGCGGGCTTGAGATCGTCCCCGGCCTGGAGGGCGGCTTCATGATCCTGGGCCTGCACACCTCCGACATGACGAAGGCCGCGATGAGCGCGCTGGTCGAGTGGATCTACGCATGGGGCGCCGGCCATGGCGTCGTCTTCCATCAAGAAAGCATAGCAGCATGACCAACGCACCTGAACAGCCAGTAGGGCATACGGCGGGGGCTTGGATTTTTGTAGCCCCCGGCGAGCGAGGCCGCACCGACATGGGCGGTTTTGTCTCCGCAGATGGACAGACCGTCTGCACGTTTGGAGACTGCACGACCTACTACCCCGACCAAGGCGAACCGCCAGAACTGGCAGATTCCCGCCTGATAGCCGCCGCTCCCCTTACCGATGGAGAGGGGGAGTGAGCGCGCTGGAAAAGGCGACCGAGGCTGTCGAAGAAAAGATGGCCGAAATACTTCTGTCGCTTGAGCGGGGGGTGGTCGTTCCCGACCGATACGAGTCAGTAGCCCGTGCCGTTCTTATGGCGGTGAGGGAGCCAGGGATAGACGTCGGCCTCGTGGGCGCTGAACAGGTGAATATCCAGATGCGCGGGCCAACCAAAGCTGACTACTGTGCGGCACAGGATGCCTTCACCGCCATGATCGACGCAATCCTGAACGAGGGGCAGACATGAGCGACTGGAAACCCATGCAGACCGCTCCCCACGACGGGTCGGTGTTTGAGGCACGCTGCGGCCTCTATGCGCCCATGCCGGTCTATTTCAACGGCTGGTTTCACGTCTTCAACGACGACGAGGATGGCGAGATTTCCTACCCCTTCACCCACTGGCGTCATCCGGTGCTCCCATGACCGCGAACGACAACAAGGTCCGTGCGCCTGCCCCCGATCCTCTGGCCTATGGGGTGAAGGATGCCGCCGCCGCCATGTCCGTTAGCGAGTGGACGGTCTGGGCGTGGATTCGCGAGAAGAAGATCAGCGCCATCAAACTGGGTGGTCGGACGGTGATTGCTCGGACGGAGCTTCTTCGCCTGCTGGAAGCGGCCTGATGAAGTTGGCCCAATCGGTCAGCAGCAGACGGCGCTTCCGCAGAGCCTCCCCCCGCTTGTAGGCCCGTTCGGTCGCGTCTCCGAAGACGTGGGCCAGAGCAGCTTCCACGATCTCGCGCGGGTGATCGGTCTCTTCATAAGCCCAATCCCGGAAGGTGGATCGGAACCCGTGAGGGACAGCCTTCTCTCCGACCATGCGCTTGACCAGAAGATCCATGGTCCGCCCTGACATGGGCTTCCCTTGCTGGCCGGGGAACAGCAGGGCGTCAGGCTTGGGCTCCCCGATGATCAGGGTCTGTCGAGACGCCAGAGCCTGGGCCGTCAGAGGAACCCGGAAATCCGGCGAGCCTTGGCCCTTCATGTGAGCGCCCGGACAGGTCCAGACACCATCTGAAACTTCAGCTTGCGTCGCCAGCAAAGTCTGCCCCTCTCGCGCCACGGTGTAGATCGTCCACTCCAGAGCGCGAGCCGACGACTCCGTCTTTTCCGCCAGATCCGCCATGAAGCCCGGCATGTCTTGATAGGGCAGGGCAGGGTGGTGCTTCACCTTCCGTGTCTGCTTGGGGAGAAGCCTGTCCATGTGGCCTTTGAGCCTTGCAGGGTTCCGCAGCTCGCCATCGCGCCAGCCCTTCACGGCGGCGTAGTCCAGCAGGCTTTCGATCCGCTGGCGAAGCTTTCGGCCGGCATCGCCCGCTTTCCAGTAGGGCCGGACCACCTTCAACACGTCATCGGTATCGACCTGATCGACAGGCTTTGACGCCAGCCAATCCGCATGGGTCAGCAGCGATCGGCGCCAGTGGTCTTCCGTGCTTGGGTTCCAGCCGGGGGCCATCTCGAAGATCAACGCCTCAGCGGCCACAGAGAAGGCCGGGGAAGGTCCTCGCGGGTTTCGTGGGTCTTCGCCGCGTCGGACAGCTTGGCGGGCCTCCTGCGCCTTCTGGCGGGCATCCGCGAGGGAAACGTCCCGCACGGCCCCCAGACCAAACTCACGACGCCGACCATGAACCGCGATCAGCAGCGACCAGCGCTTGGCCCCGCCGTCGTCTACGACTAGATACAGGCCATCGCCGTCAGCGTGGCGCCCAGCCTTCGCAATGGTCTGGACCGATCTCGCCGTCAGCCTGTTGACTGCCCTCGCCACGCCGACCCCACTTTCAACCCCACCCGGACACGCTCCATTGGATCACAGAGCATCAATCCGGGACCGGACGGGTAGGGCGCCAGAGGCCGGATGCGCAAGGGTTTCAGGGGGTGTTTCCCCAGCCTATCCCATCCGCTCACAGGGTGTTTACAACACTGCGAAGGTCGGCGAAAGAGGGGTATGGCCGCTCTCCCGACCCTGATCTTCGACTTCGACTCCACCCTGGTGCGGATCGAGACCCTGGAGGCCCTGGCCGACATCGCGCTGGACGGCCGGGCGGACGCTGCGTCAATCCAGGCCGAGGTCGCTGCACTGACGGATCGGGCGATGTCCGGCGACCTCGACTTCGGCCAGGCCCTGCGCGCGCGGCTGGCCCTGCTGCCGCTGCGTCGCGAGCATGTCGAGATCCTGGCCGACCGCATACTCGACGAGGGGACGCCGTCGGTGCGGCGAAACCTGAAGTTCTTCAACGATCATGCCGACCAGATCGTCATCCTGTCCGGCGGGTTTCGCGATATCATCGCGCCGATTGCCCAGAGGCTGGGTGTCTCGCCGGACCGGGTCCTGTGCAACGACCTGACCTATGATGCCAACGGCCGGGTCACGGGTGTCGACGACGCCAATCCCCTGTCCCACGGGAACGGCAAGCCGGAGGTCATCCGGGGGCTGGGGTTGGCCGGACCGATCGTGATGGTCGGCGACGGCTGGAACGACGCCGAGGTCAAGCTGAAGGGTGCGGCCGACCGGTTCTATGCCTTCACCGAAATCGCCCGACGCGAGCGGGTGGTCGAGGTGGCCGACGCGGAGGCCCGCTCGATCGACGAGCTCCTGCACGCCGAGGGGCTGGCCGGACGATGGAGCTATCCGCGCAGCCGGATCCGGATGCTGCTGCTGGAAAACATTCACCCGGCGGCGGTGGAGCGGCTGGAGGAGGCGGGATACTCCGTCGAGACCCTGAAGGGCGCGCTGGACGAGGACGACCTGATCGAGCGCATCAAGGGTGTCCATGTGCTGGGCATCCGGTCCAAGACCAATGTCACCGAACGGGTGCTGGAGGCGGCGGACCGGCTGATGGTCGTCGCGGCCTTCTGCATCGGCACCAACCAGATCGATCTGGACGCGGCGGCGGCCCGGGGTGTGGCGGTGTTCAACGCCCCCTATTCGAACACCCGCAGCGTGGTCGAGCTGGCCATCGGCCTGACCGTCACCCTGATGCGCGACGTGGCCGACAAGTCGGCGGCCATGCATCAGGGCCGGTGGAACAAGTCGGCCGAGGGCTCGCGCGAGCTGCGCGGCAAGACCCTGGGTATCGTCGGCTACGGCGCGATTGGATCGCAGCTGTCGGTGCTGGCCGAGGCTCTGGGGATGCGGGTCATCTTCCACGACCTGTCCGAGCGACTGGCGCTGGGCAATGCGCGACGGATGCGGTCGCTGGACGCCCTGCTGGCGGAGGCGGACGTCGTCAGCCTGCATGTCGACGGGCGCAAGGAGAACACCAACCTGGTCGGCGCGGCGCAGTTCCAGGCGATGAAGCCGGGCACCCTGTTCCTGAACCTGTCCAGAGGCCATGTCGTCGATATCGGGGCTCTGGCCCAGGCCATCGGGTCGGGTCGGGTCGGTGGGGCGGCGCTGGATGTGTTTCCCGAAGAGCCCCGCACCAACGCCGACCCGTTCGACAGCCCTCTGCGTGGCCTGAAGAACGTCATCCTGACGCCCCACATCGGCGGTTCGACCGAGGAGGCCCAGGAGGCGATTGCCGAGTTCGCGGCCGAGCGCCTGCTGGGCTATCTGAACCGCGGCGATACGACCTTCTGCGTCAACCTGCCCAACGTCCAGCTCGCGGAAGTCTCCGGCGGGCACCGGATCCTGCACATCCACAGGAACCAGCCGGGCGTGATGGCGGAGCTGAATCGCGAGCTGTCGGCAGCGGGGCTGAACATCCTCGGCCAGCACCTCAAGACCGACGAGCGGACGGGCTATGTCATCACCGATGTGGACCGCGATTACGATCCCGCAGCGCTGCGGGTGCTGAAGAGTGTTGCCGGAACGCTGCGTTTCCGGCTGCTTCACTAGAAGCTTCCCCTGCGGCATCTTGCGTCTGTCCGTAGACGGCGCAGACTGTCGTGGAACGGTCGCGATCAGCCGACCGACGGGAGGACATCATGAACCGCTTTCTTCGCGGTGCGGCGCTGGCCGCACTGACGCTTGCCGCCTCGGCGGCCCTGACCACCGCTGCCTCGGCCCAGACCTATGGGCGTCTGGTAGTGTTCGGCGATTCGCTGAGCGACAACGGCAACCTGTTCCTCGCCTCGGGCGGAACCCAGCCGACCTCGCCGCCCTATTTCCAGGGGCGATTCTCGAACGGTCCGGTGTTCACCGAGCTGCTGGGCTTCAACGCCGCGCGCTTCAATGGCCCGGTCACCGGAAGCATCAACTTCGCCTATGGCGGTTCGCGGACAGACAACGTCGTCGCCTTCCCGCCCGGGATGCGCCAGCAGCTGACGACCTATACGGCGGCCGGCGGTACCTTTCGTTCGACCGATCTGGTCAGCATTCTCGGTGGGGCGAACAACATCTTCCAGTCGCTCGGCCTGTTCTCCGTGCTGCCCCCGGCCCAGCAGGGTAATCCCACGGGCTTTGTGACCCCCGCGATCAACGGCGCCGTGGCGGACATGAACTTCCTCGTCGGGGACGTCGCGTCGCGCGGAGCCGGGACGATCCTGGTCACCAATCTGCCGCGGCTGGGCCTGACGCCCCAGTTCCGCCCGACCCCTCTGGCCGCACTGGCGGATTTCGCAGGATCAACGTTCAACAGCGGGCTTCAGACAGCCCTGCTGACCCTGGCCCCGACGCGACCCAATACGAACATCATCCTGTTCGATCTGGCCAAGGTATCGGACGTTCTGGCCACCAATCCGGGCCGCTTCGGTCTGACCAACGTCACCGAGGCCTGCTTCAACGGCGTCACGGTCTGTTCGAACCCGGACAGCTACCTCTACTGGGACGGCGTGCACCCCACGGCCGCCGGACACCGGCTGGTCGCCGCCCTGGCCTCGGACTATCTCTACTACGGCGACCGCGCGGCCACCGCGACCCTGCAGGGCGAGACCGCCTTCCGGCATCGGGAAGATGCGCTGGACAGCGCGACGGCCCGCCTCTCCGGGCGAGACCCTTGGCAGGCCGGTACGACCCTGGTGGGTGGCGCCCTGTATGACACGGCCGAAATTGACCAGCGGGGGGCGGCCCCGGCGGGAGAGAGCACCAGTTATGGAGCCCAGCTGGGGATCGAGAGCGGCACCGAGTCCCTGCGCGTCGGTCTGTCCGGCGCATGGCGGATCGCCGATGTGACGGCGGGCCCCACGGGCTTCCAGCTCCAGACCGTCTCGCTGGACCTGTACGGCGGCTGGCGCTCGGGCAATGCGTTCGTCAACGGTGCCGTCGGCGTGGCCAGCGAGGACCTCAACGACATCACCCGCATCAGCGGCCTGCCGGCGCTGGAGCAGACCGGCGCGACCCGCGGCTTCTCGAGCGGCGCGCGGGTCCAGGGAGGGGTCTGGATCGAGGCCGGCAACATCGCCATCTCCCCGCGGGTTGCCATCACCTATGCCAGTTCGGACATCGAGGGCTATACGGAACAGGGGTTTGCGGCCTCCTATGAGTACCGCGATCGCGAGGTGAAGGGGATCACCGGAGAGGTCGCCCTGCGGGCTGAGGCCGATGTCGGCGGCTTCGGTGTCTATGCGGAAGGCGGCTATCGCGACAGCCTGGACGACAGCTCGCAGGCTGTCCGGGTGGGCATCGCCGGCAATCCGGCCCAGGTCCTGTCGCGTGGATTCGACGATCCCTTCGGCGGGTCCTTCCTGGCCTCGGCCGGGATCAATGGCGAGCTCGGGCCCTTCGATCTCGAGATCGGCTATCGCGGCCGCTTCGGCGATCACGCCGACAGCCATACCGGTGGCATCGTCCTGACCTTGCCCTTCTCCTGACAGCTGCGGACATGAGGGCGCGCCGGTCGAAAGGCCGGCGCGCTTTTCTGTCGGGTTCCCAGGGTGCGACGACCTGTCGCCCCGGGTGCCCCAAAGTCGCCTCACGGAGCCCTAGAAGAGCGGTTCGCGTCGCTCGCGGTCTGTTACGGATCATTGCACCGGCGCGTCTGACAGCTTTCCCCAAAGCGCCGACAGAGCCGACGATTTCATGCGCCGACCCATGCCGACCCTCCGCTCCCTGCTGATCCACTCGGGCCAGACCGCCGCGCTCACCGGGGTCGCCGTCCTCGCCATGGCGATGGCCCCGGCCGTTCCGGAGCCTGCGATCGAGCCGGGCAGCCTGCCAGAACTGCCGCCCGTGACCGCCGTCGCCGAGCCCGCCGGTCCCATGATGCGGATGATGACGTTCGAGGAGCCGGTGCGCGGGTTTGCGATCAACTCCCACTTCGGCATGCGACGTCTGGGCGGCGAGCGTGGCGTACGGATGCACAAGGGCGTGGACATCGCGGCCCCTGCAGGGACGGCCGTCTATTCCTCCGCCGAGGGCGAGATTCTGCGCATCGGCCGACAGCCGGAGGGCTACGGCAACTTCATCGAGATCCGGCACCCCAACGGCATGACGACCCTGTATGCGCACCTCAGCCGGATCGATGTCGCGTCCGGTGACCGGGTGCTGGCCGGCGAGCGCATCGGTCTGGTCGGCTCGACGGGATATTCGACCGGTCCGCACCTGCATTTCGAAGTTCGTCGAAACGGCGCACAGGTGAACCCCGGCCGGGTCGTGGGCGAGACGTTCGAAGTCGCCGTCGAGGCCCAGGCCGCCCGGTGATCCCGTGAAGTCCGACATGACGTCGAATACAGTTTGCATGTAAAGCGTGCTTTGCTACCCCTGTCAGGACAACCGACGAGGGGACTTGCATGAACGCCTTGACGCTGGACGGCGTGAGCAAACGCTACGGCGAGTTTCAGGCCGTTCGTGACCTCAGCTTTGCTGTGAAGAAGGGGGCGATCTGCGGCTTCCTCGGGCCCAACGGCGCGGGAAAGACATCGACCATCCGCATGATCCTGGGCCTGCAGCCGGCCACCAGCGGGTCGATCCAGATTCTCGGCGCATCCGATGGCCGGCATGTGCGCGACCGGATCGGATTTCTCCCGGAGGAACGCGGTCTCTACAAGAAGATGACGCCGGTCGACGCCATCGCCTTCTTCGGATCCCTCAAGGGATTGCCGACGGGTGAGGGGCGCAAACGCGCGAAGGAGATGCTCGAGGCCCAGGGGCTCGGCGCTTCGCGGAACAAGAAGATGAAGGAGCTGTCCAAGGGGATGGCCCAGAAGGTCCAGCTGATCGCCTCGGTCGTGCACCGGCCCGAGTTCGTGATCCTGGACGAGCCGTTCAGCGGTCTGGATCCGGTGAACCAGCAGGGCCTCGAGACCGTGATCCGCGATCTGGCCGCCAACGGCGCGACCGTGCTGTTTTCGACCCACGTCATGCAGCATGCCGAGCGGCTGTGCGACCAGGTCGTGCTGGTGGCGCGGGGTCGCAAGGCGTTCGACGGCACGGTCGCCGAGGCACGGGGCACGTCGCGTCGCTTTCTCGACCTCGAGGGCGCGATCGCGGTTGAGCAGGCCGCGGGTCTGCCCGGAGTGACCGGCGTCGAGGTCATCTCCGAACAGGACGGCGTGCGCGTGCTGAAGGCTGCGCTGGCACAGGGTGCCGCCGGTCAGGACGCGCTCAAGGCCGCGTTCCTTACAGGGCTGGACGTGCGACGGTTCGAGTTGAAGGAGCCGACCCTGCACGACGCCTTCATCGATCTGACCGGTGACAATCCAGACCAGGACCAGAGCGTGGCCCGGCCCGCCACGACAACGGAGACCGTTCGATGAGCCGTATCCTGCTGATCGCCCGGCGCGAGTTCATGGCCTATGCCCGGACCGTGGGCTTCTGGCTGTCGCTGCTGGCCTTTCCCCTGTTCGCCGTGCTCGGCGGGGCGATCCCGATCCTGATGGACAGCGCCGACGAGGTCCGGGCCGTCGTCCTGATCGAGGAGGGCCCGCAGGCGGCCGGACTGGCCCAGGCCGTTCAGGGGCGTCTGGCCGATGAGGCCGAGCGCACGGCCGAACGGGCCCGGGAGGCGGCAGAGAAGGCGGCCGAGACCGCTGGGGCTCCTCAAGGCGCCGCCCAGGGGGCGATCGCCCAGATGACACGGCAGCGGATGCGCATCGTCGACACACCGGCCGAGCTGTTGCAGGCGACGCCGGGAGAGGCGCGTGACGCCGTGGTGCGGCGCTATCTGACCGACGAGACACCGGAGGATCAGCAGCTGGATGCCGTGGTGTTCCTGGACCGTACGGCCGAGGGGCCCTCGGCGCGGGTCTGGGCCGCGCGGGCGACCGACGACACCGTGGAGGACTTCGTGCGCGCCGCGCTGCGGGACGCGAACCGGGACGCGGTTCTGGCCCAGGCGGGCATCGACGCGGCCATCGTGGAGGCCACCGACGATTTCCGGCCGGAAGTCAGCCTGTTCTCGCCGCGTTCGGCGGGGGGCGGGGAGGTGTCCTTCCGCGACCGGCTGCCGGGCATCATCGGCCTGGCCTTTGCCTTCATCCTGTGGTCGCTGATCATCACGGGGGCCTCGATCCTGCTGAACAGCGTGATGGAGGAAAAGTCGAACAAGATCCTCGAGGTGCTGCTGTCGTCTGCGTCGGCGACCGAGATCCTGACCGGCAAGGTGCTGGGCGTGGCCATGCTGACCCTGTCGGTGCTGGTGGTGTGGGGCGGGATCGGCGCGGTCGGTCTGGCGCTCTCGGTGCCGGAAACGGCGATGGACATCTGGAGCGTCCTGGCCGACGGCGGGCTGATCTTCTACTTCCTCGCCTACATCGTGGGCGGCTACCTGATGTACGCCGTGCTGTTTGCGGCCATCGGCGCCTTCTGCGAGACCCCGCGTGACGCCCAGACCCTGATGGGACCGATCATGATGGTGCTGGTGATCCCCATCCTGGTGGTCCAGTTCGCCCTGGTGAATCCGGATGCCCCCCTGGTGCGGTTCATGTCGTGGGTGCCCTTCTTCACGCCCTTCCTGATGGCCGCGCGCGCGCCTTCGGGGCCGCCGCTGATCGAGGTCATCGGCACCATGGCGGGGATGTTTGCGGTGGCCCTGTTGATGGTCTGGCTGGCCGGACGGGCGTTCCGGGCGGGCGCGCTGTCGGACGTGAAGCTGAGCTGGAAGAGTTTCGGCCAGGCGATCGCCGGGGGAGGGCGCTAGCTGAAGCGCGCCTGCAGGTCGACGCTGGAGCGGGTTCCGACTTCGGCCATGCAGTGCTGCAGCCAGTCCTCGGCCGCCGCCCGGCCGCGTTCCTTGAGATCCTTGAGGAAGGTCCACTCGGTGTTGAACTTGGACCCGAGCGACAGGTCACCCAGCCAGCCGTCGGCCTCGATGGCGTGCATCAGGATGTGACGATAGCGATCTCGCGCCGAGGGCACCAGGCTGCCTTCCTCGATCAGTTCCTGAACGAAGGCCACGGCCCTCAACTCGGCGACGAGCGGGGCATTGAAGACCACCTCGTTCAGGCGGTCCATGATCTCGCCCGCCGCCCGCGGCGCATCCACCCGTTCGAACGCGTTCAGGGTGACCAGCAGAATGTCGTTGGGAGTATCCTCGTAGAACAGGGGCCAAAGCGGGGGGTTCGCCAGATATCCCCCGTCCCAGTAGGGTTCGCCCTCGATCTCCACCGCATGAAAGAGGTGCGGGAGACAGGCCGAGGCGAGGAGCACCGCGTCGGTGATTTCCTCGGAGCGGAAGATGCGCGATTTCGCATGACGCACGGCCGTTGCCGCCACGAACAGCTTCACGTCTGAGGTGCGGACGGCCTCGAAGTCGATGGAAGCGTCCAGAACACGTTTCAGAGGATTGAGGTTGAACGGATTGAATTCATAAGGAGACATCGACATCGCCAGCGTCTCGGAGGCCCGCCAGAGCGGTGAATCCGTCAGCCAGCCCGGTGTCATGGCCCTGGACCAGATCGAACTGTCCCCGAAGACGTTCTTGCCGCCGGACTGGTTGGTTTCACGCCAGAGTTTATCAAGCGCCGCCCGCGCCCCCTCGGGTCCGCCGGTCGCGAGACCGGAGATCAGCGCCGCGCCGTTGAACGCCCCGGCGGAGGATGCCGTGACCGCCCGGATGTCGAGGATGTCCGCTTCCAGAAGCCGGTCCAGAACCCCCCACTGAAAGGCCCCGTGCGCGCCGCCACCCTGCAAGGCGAGACAGATCGGACGGCGAACCGGGGGGGTGGACTCTGACGGGGTGTCTGCGGCCTCCACCCGAAGTCTTCGCTTGAACAGCGCCATGCCCAACGCCGCCTTTCCCGGTCGCTATTGCGCGGTCCAGCCGCCGTCTATCGAGAAACTCGCTCCGTTGGCGGAAGCCCCAAGGTCTGACACCAGGTACAGGAAGATTCCTGCCAGCTGGTCGGTCGTGACGAACTGCTTGGTCGGCTGGGCCTCGAGGATGACGTCCGTGACGACCTTTTCACGCGAGATGCCGCGGGCCCTGGCCTGGTCGGCGATCTGGGCCTGGACAAGCGGTGTCTCGACATAGCCGGGACAGATGGCGTTGCAGGTGATGCCGTCGCGCGCGACCTCCAGCGCCACAGTCTTGGTGAAGCCGATGACCCCATGCTTGGCAGCGACATAGGCCGACTTGAACGGGCTGGCGACCAGACCGTGGGCCGAGGCGATATTGACGATCCGGCCGCGACCCTGGGCCTTCATGATCGGGATGGCGGCGCGGGTGGCATAGAAGGTCGACGACAGGTTGATGGCGATGATCTGTTCCCATTTCTCGGAGGGAAAGCGCTCGACCGCCTCGACGTGCTGGACGCCGGCGTTGTTGACCAGAATGTCCAGTCGTCCCAGCTGATGCCGGGCGAAGGCGACCATGTCGGCCACCTCGTCACCCTTCAGCATATTGGCGGCGTGGTAGCGCACGCGCACGCCGCAGCTGGCCTCCAGCTCGGCTCGCGTTCGCTCGATCTCGGAGGGGTCTCCAAGGCCGTTGAGGACCACGTCGCCGCCGCGCGTGGCGACCGCGCGCGCCAGTGCCAGACCGATTCCGGAAGTCGAGCCCGATATCACGGCCACCTGGCCGCGCAGGTCGTCGGGGTTGCGATAGACGGGTCGTTCGGTCTCGCCGCCGTCCTTCTTGCCGGGCCACTGGAACATGAGGCTGTCGTCCATTCTCGTTTCTTGTCGCCGTCGCGGGGACGGCGGGGCAGGTTTGGGAGAGCCTAGCCGTTCGCGCCTGCGAAGGCGACAGGGGTCAGGAATTTCCTGATCTGATGAATATCCAGTCGAGGTCCGTCGACTCGGCCTGTACGAAGCGATAGCCGTCACGGTCGAAGGCCTTCAGATCGCCGACCCGGTCGATCCGCTGGTCAATGGCGAACCGGGCCATGGTCCCGCGCGCCTTCTTGGCGAAGAAGGAGATGATCCGGCTCTCGCCATCCTTCGACTCGCGGAAATGGCAGGTCACGACGGGCAGTTTCAGCGCCTTCGCATCGACCGCACCGAAGTATTCCTGGCTGGCGAGGTTCACGAGGGTCGGGTCCGCGTGACCCTGGGCGTCGGCGTTCAGCTGTTTCGACAGCCGGTCGCCCCAGAAATCATAAAGGCTCGACCCCCGTCGCGTTTTCAGCCTCGTGCCCATCTCCAGCCGATAGGGCTGGATCCGGTCGAGGGGCCGCAGGATGCCGTAGAGGCCGGACAGGATGCGGACGCGATCCTGGGCGAAAGTCAGGGCGACGGCATCAAGGGACCGTGCATCCAGTCCCTGATAGACGTCGCCGGCGAAGGCGAAGGCGGCCGGGGTGCCGTCCTGTGATTCCGGGTCGAAGGCCTGGAACCGTTCGCGGTTCAACCGGGCCAGATCGTCCGAGATGCCCATCAGGCGACGCAGATCGGCCTTGGTCTGACGCCGGGCGGTGCGCGCGAGGCTGGTCGTGTCCTCGGTCAGGCGCGGCATCGTCGGCCGGACGGCGACGGGAGGCTCGGAAAAGTCCAGCCGCTTGGCCGGGGACAGCACGATCAGCAAGAGAGGGGCGCTCCTTCTTCAACGGCGGGAACTAGGCTGCTTCTGTGACCGATTGAAGAGGCTGTCAGCGCTTCTTGGCTAACCGGTCTTCCGAGCGAATGTTGATCGTAGGCGGACCTGCAGCCTTGACCGCATTTCGCTCGGCCTGATCCATCGCGTTTACCGCAGCCTTTAGGTTCTCAGCCGCCGAATCGAACGCTATCCGAACCCAGTTCTGCGTGACTTCGGTCAAGCCGCGAAGCATTTTCAGCTCAGGCATATCCCAAAGCGAGAGATAGCCCATGAAGGCGATCGCATCCAATGCGTGGGCCTCGCGATCAAGGATTATGAGCGGCATATGCATCGGAAAAAGCTGATCGTCGTGAGCCGCCATCTTGTTTCGAATTACCAGTAGGCGGCTGAAGAGAGCTCTTTGTTCGGCATTAAATATCTTCTTTGAAGATAAAGGTTTCGAACGAATTCCTTTGCTTCCCTCGAAGCAGCTGCAAAATTTGACGACCGAGGCGATGGCGAAAGCTTGGCCGACCTGAGTTTCGGATTCGCTATCCGCTTTTCGTATCCAGTCGCTTATCTGCGACAGCTCCATTGCGTAGTTGGCTAGCCGACAAAGCTGATCGCCGAGTTCATGGTCTATAGCATGCGCGGTAGCGCCGTCCGGGAGTCCCTCGACGTTGATCGTTTTGGTGGCTGCATCGTAGGTTATGCGATGCTGTATCAGAACAGAACCGCCGGGTTCATGATGCGCTTCGGATCGATCGCCAGCCGGATGGCCTGCATGGTCGACACTTCCAGCGGGGACTTGTAGCGGCGGGCCTCGTCGGTCTTCAGCCGGCCCAGCCCGTGCTCGGCGGAGATGGAGCCGTCGTAGCGGGCCACAATGTCGTGAACCACCTCGGACCCCGCCTGCCAACGGCCGAGGAAGGCGGTCAGGTCACCCCCCGTCGGGCACAGGATGTCGTAGTGCATGTTGCCGTCGCCGACGTGGCCGAAGGCGCTGACACGGGCACCGGGCTGGAACCGCTCGACGGCGGCGGTCGCCTCTTCCAGGAAGTCGGCGATCTGGCTGACCGGCACGGACACGTCGTGCTTCCAGCCGCCGCCCTCGGGCTTCTGCGCCGCCGACTGCTCCTCGCGCAGCTTCCAGAAGTCGCGCACCTGGGTCTCGTTCTGGGCGATGGCGGCGTCCGTGATGAGGCCCTGTTCGAAAGCGGCCTCCAGAATGCGCTCCATGCCCGCCTCGGCTGCGCCGGGCTCACCGGACGTCAGCTCGATCAGGACATACCAGGGCTGAATGCTGTCCAGAGGTTCGCGAACGCCCGGGACATGACGCAGGGCGAACTCGACGCCGATCCGCTTCATCAGTTCGAACGCCTCGACCCCGCCGCCGGTCTCCGACTTCGCGGTGGCCAGAAGCTGGATGGCGGCGTGGGGCGTCTCCAGGCCCACGACCGCCGTCGCGCGGCTGCGCAGGATCGGAAACAGCTTCAGCGTCGCCGCTGTGACGACGCCCAGCGTGCCCTCGGCCCCGATCAGCAGCTGTTTCAGGTCATAGCCGGTGTTGTCCTTGCGCAGGCGCTTCAGGCCATTGAAGACCTGGCCGTCCGGCATCACCGCCTCGATGCCGAGCACCAGGTCGCGCATCATGCCGTAGCGCAGGACCGCCGTGCCGCCCGCATTGGTCGAGATAACACCGCCGATGGTCGCCGTGCCCTCGGCCGCGAGACTGAGCGGGAAGAACCGGCCCGCCGCAGTGGCGGCCTGCTGGGCTTCCAGCAGGGTTACGCCTGCCTCGACCGTCATGGCGTCATCCAGCGGGGTGACGTCGCGCACGGTCCGCAGACGGCGAGTCGACAACAGAACCTCGCCATAGGGGATCTGGCCGCCCACCAGCCCGGTGTCGCCGCCCTGGGGCACGATGGCGACGCCGTGCGCCGCGCAGATCGTCACCGCCCTGGCGACCTCGGCCGTCGAGCCGGGCTTCAGCATCAATGGCGTGTTGCCCTGCCATTTGTTGCGCCATTCTGTCAGCCAGGGCGCGATCTCGGTCGGATCGTCTGTCCAGCCCGATGGACCGAGCGCAGATTTCAGTTCGTCGATGGCGGAAGGAGGGGGGGAGGGCATGCGCCGTTCTCTCAAAGCCTCGCCGTCCGCGCCAGTCCAAAGCGATTAGTCTCCTCTTCATGAGCGAATCGTTGCCCCCGCCCATCCCTGCCGTTGGCGTCGTCTGTCTCCGGGGAGACGAGGTCCTGCTGATTCGTCGGGGTGCCCCGCCGCGCCTCGGGGAGTGGAGCCTGCCGGGCGGCCGGATCGAGCCCGGCGAGGGTGCGCGTGCCGCAGCCCTTCGGGAACTTCGCGAGGAGACGGGGGTCGAGGCCCGTCTCCTCGGCCTGATCGACGTGGTCGACGGCATCTTCCCCGATGCAGGGCGCCACTATGTGCTGATCGATTTCGTGGCCGAGTGGATCAGCGGCGAGCCTGTCGCGGGCGACGATGCCGCCGAGGCCGCCTTCATGCTGGTGCAGAGAGCCCTTGAACTTGTGACGTGGTCGGAGACCCGCCGGATAATCCAGCAGGCGGTCAGCTTTGGCAGGGTTGGCGAGCCGGCCAATTGCGCCTAACGACACCACCCTGCCCAACGCGATCCTGCGACGGGCATCGGGGAAATACAGTGATTAAACAGTTCATTACCGCCTCTGTTCTCGGCATGGCCATGCTGGCGTCGTCGGCGGGCGCTCAGACCGACCCGATCAACTTCACGCTGTCGAACGACACCGAGTACACGCTTACCCACCTCTACATCTCGCTGCCCTCCACCGATCAGTGGGAAGAGGACATCTTCGGCGATGACGTGCTGGCCCCGGGCGACACGCTCGATATCTCGATCGACGATGGCCTGGACGAGTGCGTCTATGACATCCGCGCTGATTTCGAAGACGGTGACTCGATCCAGATCGCCAGCGTCGACTTCTGCGAGCTCGACGGTTCGGACCTGGTGGTCAGCGAGTAGTCGCTGACATCAGTCCATCCTCGTTTCCGCCGCCGGAACTTCCGGCCGGAACGGGAACAACGGTACTGGGCGGCCGTCCCTTCATGGGGCGGTCGCCCTATTGTTTTCGGTCCTTTTGC
>Ga0247843_1005001_pt1 | contig 19022 bp, 13 predicted proteins | sample LaCruzMarch2017__FD_192420 | JGI IMG/M metagenome (GOLD analysis project Ga0247843, IMG submission 192420) | Freshwater microbial communities from meromictic Lake La Cruz, Castile-La Mancha, Spain - LaCruzMarch2017_8m | ecosystem: Environmental > Aquatic > Freshwater > Lake | place: Spain...
ACTCCTTCAACCCCATCGCATCGCGCATTCCGGGCACCCATGCCTTCTTTTCCTGATCCCACAACGGGAAGGTGTTGGTATATGCCCATGCGCACATTCCGATGCCTATCTGGTCGAACGCGACGCGTATCGTTTTCTGATAATTCACACGATCTTCAATAGACACTGTGCTGTAGGCGCCGAATTCGCCCATGAAAGGCGTCTTGCCAGTGCGCGCTACGTAATCGCGGACTTTCTGCAGATCATTTTGCAGCAGTTTCTGGTCTTCAGGCCCACCATATTTGCGACCCAGGGGTGGCGAAGGGTCGACCCAGGTTGCGCCCTGATGCGTGAAATTGAAAGGGTCATAGTAATGGAAGGTCGGCACGATGTTGGGATCATCGGGCAGCTTCAATGTCTTGAGCGAATTGACCCCGCTCCAGAACTCGCCGCCGATGATAACAGGCCGGGTTGGATTGCTCTTGCGGATTTCGGCGAGCGCCGGGTTGAGCACTTTCAGTAGGTTGCTGTCGTTGAACTTGTCATGCGGTTCGTTTTCGATTTCGAACCACAAATTGGACTCAGGTTGGTCGGCGAACGCGGTAGCTATTTGGGTCCACATGCCTGCAAGCTTTGCAATATTGGCGTCGCTTGGGTCTTTGTGGATTTCTTCGAAATGATGGCTGTTGAGAATGACGTTAAGTCCAACTTTACGGGCGTCATCGACAACTGTCTTCACCCGGGCCATGAACGCTGGATCAATTGAATACGGCGCAGTATCGCTCGCCCGTGTTGACCAGCGCACTGGCAGCCTAATCGTATTAAATCCGGCGTCGGCTATCCGCTTGAAATCGGCTGCATCGATCTTCTTTCCGCCCCATGCTCCTTCGGTCGGTGTTTCTAGGCTGTTGCCCATATTTACGCAGCGGCCAATGGGAAGGCTATCGGTTTTGGCGAGTGCTGGAGCCGCGACGCCCGATATTAATAGGGCTGCGAGAATATATTTTGGCTTCATGGTCAGGGCTTCCTTTCGATTGATTGAATGTATTCTATACCAAGGCGCAACGTCTCAAATGGCTCGCTCGCCTCGTCGCGCTCGACAAATTTGTGGAGAAAATCTCGCTTTCCGGCCGAGGCAAAAATGGAAGGAAAATCGATCCGGCCATCGCCAACATCCGCCATGTCTGTGCTCGTTCTTTGCATGTCTTTTAAATGCGCCAGAGGAAAGCGGCCGGGATGCTGGCGAAGCAACGCGATAGGATCGCCGCCGCCTTTGACTGTCCAGTAAATATCCATTTCGAAATTCACGAATCTGGGGTCGAGCTGTTCAAGCAGTAAATCGATTGGTCGTACGCCGCCGATTGCTCGATACTCGAAATCATGTGCATGGAAGAGTAATACAACGTCTTCGGCCGCGGCAGTCTCGCCAACTTTGTTTAGCTGCGCAACCCACCAGCGCCATTGCTCAATCGTTTGACGTTCTTCGCGCGGTAGCCATGCCAGCACCAGATATTTTGCCCCCAAAGACTTTGCATCTCGGATCGCCATTTCTGGGTCATCACGCAACTGTCGCCAATCAGCATGCGTTGCGACAGCGTCCAATTGATATCGGTCCAGCAACGCGCGAACCTCGCTCGGGTCGTGGCCATAAAGTCCGGCAAACTCAACTTCGCGATATCCGATTTGCGCAATACGGCATAAGCTGCCCTCGAAATCCTGCTCCATCGCAACGCGGATAGTATAGAGTTGCGCGCCGTAGGGCTTCCCCAGCGGGGCATCGGGTGTCCGGCAGTCCAAAGCGGTGTTCTTATCGCTGGCCTGAACTACGCCCAAAGGAATGGCGGATACCAAAAGGCAGGCGGAAAAATGTAAGCCAGTCCGGACAAGCAGCGACATCCAACCCTCCTTCGGAATCAATTTGAACCCTACAACATGCGCTAGCGTCTTGACGCGCCCCTCAATTATGATAGCGCTACCACAATAACGAGGAGAGATTCAATGCGTAAATTTGTGGTGGCAGCATTGCTGTGTACGGCAGCATTTTCAGTAGCTGCGAACGGCAAAAGTGAACGTTCACGAAGTGGTGCGGCCAATCCCGCAATCTGGCCGGGGGTAAAAAATCCGGTTGCAGTGGACCCTGTTATCGAAGCGCGAATCACTGACTTTTTGCGCCGAATGTCGCTTGAGCAAAAAGTAGGGCAAGTGATTCAGGCCGACCTTGGCAGCGTTACGCCGGAGGATGTTTATAAATACCATCTCGGTTCGGTATTGAATGGCGGCAATAGTGCGCCGGGTGGTAAACAATGGGCGCCCGCTGCTGAATGGCTTGCCGATGCCGACCGCTTTTACGATGCCTCTGTCAGGCCGCACGGCGATCTGCCGATCATCCCGATTACGTGGGGGAGCGATGCCGTACACGGGCACAACAATGTCACCGGCGCCACACTGTTTCCGCATAACATTGGCCTTGGCGCGATGCGTAATCCAGAATTGATGCGCAAAATCGGTGCAGCAACGGCAATCGAGATGCGGGTGACTGGCCTCGATTGGACCTTCGCGCCTACACTAGCTGTAGCGCGCGATGATCGGTGGGGGCGGACCTACGAAAGCTATTCCGAGAATCCCGAAGTCGTTGCAGCATATGCAGGCCCCTTAGTTGAAGGTTTGCAAGGCAGAGTTGGATCTACAGACTGGCTGAGAGGAACGCATATTGTCGCTACCGCTAAGCATTTTGTAGGTGACGGCGGAACTGACGGCGGCAAAGATCAGGGCGACAATGTTTCTAGCGAAGAGGATCTTCGCGACATTCAGGCCGCGGGATATCGACCCGCTATCGAGGCTGGTATCCAATCGGTCATGGCAAGCTACAACAGCTGGCATGGCGAGAAAATGCACGGCAACAAGTCGCTCTTGACAGATATATTGCGCGGACGGATGAACTTTACCGGCTATACTGTCGGCGACTGGAACGGCCACGGCCAAGTTGCGGGTTGCAAAGCCACCAGCTGTGCCGCTGCCTTCAATGCCGGGCTCGACCTCTTCATGGCGCCCGACAGCTGGAAAGGGCTCTATGAGAATACCCTTGCGCAAGTAAAGGACGGCACCATTTCGGTAGTCCGTCTCGATGAAGCCGTCGCGCGTATCCTGCGGGTAAAATTGCGTGCCGGTCTATTTGAATCCGGTCGGCCCTCTTCACGCCCGCTGGCTGGAGATTTTCGTAAAATAGGGTCGCCGGAGCACCGAGCAATTGCCCGACAGGCGGTGAGAGAATCGCTTGTATTATTGAAGAACGAGGGAACTGTGCTGCCTTTGAAGGCTGGCCAAAGGTTACTAATCGCAGGCGATGGCGCAACCAGTTATATGAAACAATCAGGCGGCTGGACCCTGTCGTGGCAGGGTACGGGGTTGGCTGATTCCGAATTTCCAGGTGCGACAACGATTGGCAATGCGCTGTTCGAAGCAGCTGGGGGGAATGCTGTAATCACCAGAGACGGCAAATACGTCCAAAAGCCAGATGTTGCGGTGGTAGTGTTTGGCGAAGATCCCTATGCCGAATTTCAGGGTGATGTCCCCGACCTGATCTTCCGCGATAAATCTGACAATCTCGCCTTACTCAAAAAATATAAAGCAGAAGGGATAAAGACCGTGTCGGTATTTCTGTCGGGCAGACCGATGTGGGTCAATAGCCATCTAAATGCGTCTGACGCATTTGTAGCGGCATGGCTGCCGGGTTCCGAAGGCGGAGGTGTTGCCGATCTTTTGTTCGGTAAAGCTGATTTCAAAGGAAAGTTGCCTTTCAGTTGGCCGAAACTAGCGACGCAATATGTGCTGAATATAGGCGATACAGATTACGACCCGCTTTTCACTTATGGCTATGGGCTGAGTTATGCGCGACCAGGCAAGGTCGGCGTGCTGAGCGAAGAAAGCGGACTGCCACCGGGATCCGACCTCCCCGTCGGAACATGGTTCGACCGCGGCAAAACCGGACAGTCGCTCGATTTCTACCTGACATCGAGTGGCGGTCTAGAAAAGCTCCGCACTGGAATTGGCACAAACAGTGACTTGGTGCGCGCCTTTTCAGTCGATCGTAACCGTCAGGAAGATGCGCGACGATTCATTTGGCTCGGCGGTGGCAATGCTACCGTCGCCTTGGCCGCAAACGTGCCGCTCGATTTGAGCCGCGAGACCAACGGCGCGGTGGCGGTCGAAATCGATTATCGCTTAGATGCGCTAGGGGTGGGGGCTGTAAAACTGCTTGCTTTTAACGAAGGTCTGAAGCCTGCAGGCACGGGGCTGGATGTAACGGCCCTGTTTAAAGCTGCAAAAGGCAAAGGCTGGCAGACGATGTCGGTTCCGCTGTCCTGTTTCGCCAAGGCTGGTCTCGACATGACAAAGGCACAGGTGCCGGTAAGCATAAACACATCCGTCAATCTTGATCTTTCAATCTCTAGGATTGCCTTAGGTACGTCGGCTGCGGGAATGGTCACCTGTCCATGAAATTTTCCGCCGACATGGCAGAAATCGGGGATATTTAGGAACTGACGGCAACGGGCTTTCTAGACAGCGTGGCTTCATCGAGATGACGCGTTAGATTTGTGCCCTGACCTGTGGCAAAGCCGGTGAGACTTAGAACCCACGGGTTCGGGTAGAGGCGAAGCGCGGACGCCTTCATGGCCGCTAATCCCAATGGGAACTAACACCATACCCGTTTTACCTGGCGTGCATTCTGACCAACACCAAACTCCATTATAAGCCATCACTGGCTGGAAAAACTCTGGGTCATCCGGCACGGCAAGAGCTCGGGCAGTGTCGCGCGAGATGCTGGTCCATTGATGCCCGACTGATCAGCGCGCGGCGGTAGACTCCCGCACTATAAGCTCATGCGGCAACAGTCTTTGTTCAATTTTGTCGGGCAATTGGAATAACAGGTCCGCCGCGGCATACCCTAATGCCTGCACCGGTTGGCGAATGGTCGTGAGCGGTGGCCAGACGACCTGCGCAAGATCGGTATCGTCAAAGCCTGCAACCGAAAGCTGTGCAGGGATAGATACACTCAACCGGTGCGCCGCCGCCAAAACGCCCGCGGCCATATCATCATTGCTGGCAAATATAGCAGTCGGCGGATCTTCGAGGGCGAGCAAATCAGTAGCGGCCGCAGAACCCGATTCAAAATCGAATTGACCCGGGCGAACGAGAGTTGCGTCATAGTCTAACCCAGCTTTATAAAGCGCTTTGCGGTATCCTGCCTTCCGCTGGCCGCTTGCGGCATAGCGAGTATCTCCCTCGATAAAGCCGATCCGGCGATGGCCAAGGCTGACCAGATAAGTTGTCATATCTTCCGCCGCTTGCACATTATCGATAAAGGCCGCAGCCACGGCACCATCCAGCGTTGCGGGTGACAAGGTAACAAAGGAAATTTCCCGCCTTGCGAGTTCGGCACGGATTGCCGGATTATCGGTAAAGGGTGGTGTCAGGATGATGCCATCCAGCATTGTTTGATCAATCAGCCCGCACAGCTCCTTGAGCAACGTCGCGGACCCCGCATCCGAGGGTTGGGAAATCATCCGGCACCCCCCCTCTATGCATCGCCCCTTGACGCCTGCCTGCACGTTTTGTGCATTATAGGGACTGGGATTATCATATATGAGCGCTATTTGAAAAGAACGGCGCCCGGCCAGTGCCCGCGCCGCGAAATTGGGATGATAGCCTAGCTTCGCTGCGGCCGCCTCAACCCGTGCGCGTGTCTCCTTCGCGACATATTTTTCCTTGTTAAGCACTCGCGAAACGGTCTTGATCGACACGCCTGCTGCTTCAGAAACGTCACGAATTTTTATGCTCATGCGCTGCCTTCATATGCAGCGCATTCAGCGATGTTGCTCCCCGCCTCTAGGCCGACCAAGGCGATGGTAACGGCGCCGTTAGGATGGGCAAGGAGCGATGCCGCAGCCATGGATTAGATCGTTTCGACCCGCGCGAGCTTTGGCGAGAGCAGGTGGATGGCGAGCACAGCAATGAAATAGGTCACAGTGCAGGCGGAAAAGATCAGCGTATAATTGCCGCCGGTCGCATCAAGCACTAGCCCTGTCGACTTGGCCATGATCATCCCGCCAACGCCACCACAAAAGCCACCAAGGCCAATAACAGACGCAACCGCCCGCTTTGGGAACATATCGGGTGGGATCGAAAGCAGGTTGGATGAAAAGGCCTGATGTCCGGCGAGTGCAATGCCGATGAGTGCAACGGCCAGCCACATATTCTCCAGCCCCGACACAAACAGCAATGGCAGTACGCCCAGTCCGGCGATGATCGCCGTCGTCTTGCGCGCGAAATTGACGCTTTTACCGCGCTGGATTAGCTTGGAGGACAGCCAGCCTCCTGCAATGCTGCCGACATCGGAAATAAGGTAAATGATGATCATCGGCAGTAGCACGACTTTCAGATCGACATTATAGGTCGATGCAAAATACTTCGGCAGCCAGAATAGCATCAGGAACCAGACCGGATCAGTCAAAAATTTGGCTGTGGCAAATGCCCAGGCTTCGCGGGTTGAAACAACTTTTACCCATCCGATCTTTTCGACTGCTTCGGGGGGATCATGTTCGATCCACGCCAGTTCCGCTTCGCTGACCTTGCCGCTTTCGCGCGGGTTGCTGTAGAGCCAAAGCCACAGTATGAGCAGCAGCGCGCCAAACAGGCCGGTGACGAAAAATGTCTCCCGCCAATTGAAGCCGAATGTTACCGTGAACAACGCAACCGTCGGTGCGGTCAGGATCACGCCGATTGTTGTGGCGCTGTTGACCCAGCCGATAGCATAGGCGCGTTCCTTTTGCGGAAACCATTCGCTGCTGGCGCGGACGACCGAAGGAAAATGCCCAGCTTCGCCTACACCAAGCATCACCCGTGCGGCCATGAACGAGGCGACCGAGCCTGCAAAACCATGGGCGACATGGCCGATGGTCCAGATGCAGATCGCGATCGTATAGCCGATTTTTGGTCCAAACTTGTCAATCAGCCAGCCCATGAGAAGGAAACCGCACGCATAAGCCGCCTGAAACGCGGTGACAATGTTGCCATAGTCATTTTCGTTCCAGCTGAGTTCCTTGCCCAAATCCGGCGCGAGCAGGCCGAGCATGGTCCGATCAATATAGTTGACGGTGGTAGCTGCGAACAGCAGTGCGACAATCGCCCAGCGATAGCGGCCTGTTTTGGGGACGGCGCTTGCCGTTTCACGCGCTGCCATTTTCGCCCTCCTCGTTCAGCACGACCGTTCAGGCCGTCGCATATTTTATCGTGCATTCTATCCGGCCAAAATTGTCAAAGTGCACTTCAAAATGCTGGCCATCGGTGATTTCATGTACGCCGGATACCGCTCCCGTTGAAACCAGCATGCCCGGCGTAATCGTAATCCCCCGGGCGATCAAATTTTCGAGCAGAAACTGCACCGAGCCCAACGGCCCATCGGGAAAGGCGCTGGCCTGTCCCTGGCCGACCGATTGCCCGTCGATTTGTGCTTCGACCAACCAGCTTTCTAACCCACTTTCGCGCCAATCGGGAATTTCTTCACCAATGATCAGGCCATTATTGTCGCCGAAATCTGAAATGGTAACGAGTGGACCGAGCGAGTTGATCCCGGGAAATGGCGAGCTAGCGACTTCAATGCCGATAAACACCGAATCGATCAGGTCAGCCGCTTCGGTCAAGGAGAAGCTGGTTTTGCCGGCTTCTGGGGTGCGGCCAATGCGGAATAGAAACTCTGCCTCTACCGCGCCAAAGCCATCGCGAAAGATATTGCCGGTGACCGGGCTGTCAGCAACGCCGTTTTTCACATGGCTGGCAAAGATCGGCCCTGCGAGGCGGTTCACGCTCAGCCGCTCGAGCCAAGGGGTGTTGATCCGTCCGACCTTCCAGCCAACAGGCGCTCCACCGCGCAATGCGATGGCGGCGTCTTGAATGGCGTAAGCCTGTTCCAGATCGCTCGGCAGCTTACCGGGATAGGAAGAAAATCCGCGCGCCTTTTGGCGAGCCGCAACAAATACCTCGGCAATACTTTGTGCATCGGCAAAAGTCGTTAACACACATTCTCCCCTTCATCATGCGGTGGGGTTCTGGTATGGGATACCGGTGTCATTTGCAAGAATGCTAGGGTGCTGGACGTAAAATTATCGCTATGCACCCCGAAAATAGGGGGTTAATGCGAGCCACGATGAAGCCGACAATCAACGATATTGCCCGCTTGGCCGGTGTTTCGAAGAAGACGGTAAGCCGCGTGATCAATGATTCGCCGCTGCTGACTGAAGAGACGCGGGATAAGGTCAAGCTGGTGATTGCTGAGCATGACTATGTCCCAAATCCGCAGGCACGGGCGTTGGCACTGGGGCGTAATTTCCTGATCGCGTTGCTCCACGACAACCCCAATGCGCAGATGATCCTCAACATGCAGCAGGGCATATTGGAAGGATTGCGCGACACTGAATTCGCAATGGTGGTGCAACCTGTTAACCGCAGCTCGCCGACACTGATCGAGGATATGCGGGAGTTTATCGTACGGCAGCGGCTCTATGGCATAGTCATTTTGCCGCCGATTTCTGAGAATGATGCGGTTGCCAAAATGTGCCAGGAGGCTGGATGTCGCTATGTCCGCATGGGATCGGCAGTGCTTGATGATAGGGCGCATATGGTGGCATCGAACGACCGAGACGCCGTGCGCGACGCGACGGAATATCTTATAGAGCAAGGGCATAGTCGCATAGCGATTGTAACTGGGCCGCAAGGATTCCGTTCAGCTGCGGAAAGGCTCGCGGGTTTTGAGGAAGCGCTGGCTGAGGCTAAAATCAAACTGCCACGCAGCTTTCGCGCACAGGGGGAATATACGTTCGATTCCGGTCTGGCAGCAACCGAGAAGCTGCTTGATCTGTCGCCGCGCCCGACCGCGATCTTTGCGTCGAACGATGAAATGGCGGCGGCGGTGCTCTATGCTGCGCGTCTGCGGGGCCTCAAGGTGCCGGAAGAATTGTCGATCATTGGCTTCGACGATACACCGATTGCTTCGCGCGTCTGGCCTCCGCTCACCACTGTGCGCTGGCCGATCGTCGCGATGGGCCGGTCCGCCGCGCACAAGTTGATTGCCGGTGCCATTGCAGAGGTGGATACCGAAAATGAGCCATCGGAATTCCTTTCCACACTCATTCGACGCGGGTCTGTTGCCCCACCCAAGCAATGAGCCTTGCATCGCGTAATGACACCGGTTACCTAGATCAATGATTTTTGAGCTTCAAACATTCATCGAGAGGTATTTATGAAGGTCGCACTGATCATTGAAAACAGCCAGGCTGCCAAAAACGACATCATCCATGACGCATTGAAAGCGGTTGCCGAGCCGCTCGGCCATCAAGTTTCCAACTATGGCATGTATTCGACGGAAGATGTCGCTTCGCTTACTTATGTTATGAACGGTTTGCTGGCCGGCATCTTGCTCAATTCAAAGGCGGCGGATTTCGTGGTGACGGGTTGTGGCACCGGTATGGGTTCAATGCTCGCTTGCAACGCGATGCCGGGCGTATTTTGCGGCCTCGTCGTAGACCCTATCGATGCATTTCTTTTTAACCAAATCAACGACGGCAATGCAATGTCGATGCCCTATGCCAAGGGCTTTGGTTGGGCGGCAGAGCTCAACCTGCAGGATTGTTACCGCAAAATTTTCGAAAATGAGGGTGGTGCGGGCTATCCCAAGGAACGGGCGCACTTTATGGCCGCCAACCGCAGCATCCTGAAGGATGTGAAGGCCGCGTCGTGCCGCGATATGCTGACCGTGATCAAGACAGTGGATCAGGATTTGCTGAAGGCCGCGGTTGCGGGCGAACATTTCGCCGAGTATTTCTATGCAAATTGTCAGGACGATGAGATCGCAGCCTATCTGCGGGGCGTCACGGGTTGATATGGCGATATCCTTTGATCTGACAGGTAAGGCGGCGCTCGTTACAGGCGCGAATACCGGCATCGGGCAGGCGATAGCGTTGGCGCTGTCCGAAGCCGGTGCGGACGTTGCGGTTGCGGGACGGAGCGAGCCAAGCGAGACGCTTGCCGCCATCGCCGCGACCGGGCGTAAAGCTTTGAACATCAAGGCTGATCTGGGTTCGACCGAGCCGGTACAACGTTTAGTGGATGAGGCGCTCGCAGGACTGCGGCGGATAGATATTCTCGTCAATAATGCCGGGATCATCCGCCGCGACGATTTGCTCGATTTCAGCGAGGCAGATTGGGATGCGGTGATTGATACCAATCTGAAGGTGCTATTTTTCCTGAGCCAAGCAGCAGCGCGGCATATGGCAGAGCGTGGCTCTGGTAAGATCATCAACATTGCCTCTTTGCTTACGTTTCAGGGCGGCATTCGCGTGCCAAGTTATGCGGCGGCGAAATCGGGCGTGGGTGGGGTGACCAAGGCGATGGCCAATGAACTCGCGCCCAAAGGCGTGCAGGTCAACGCGATTGCGCCGGGCTATATCAGCACTAACAACACCGCCGCTTTACAAAGCGATGAAACGCGCAACCGGCAGATATTGGAACGCATCCCGTCCGGACGCTGGGGCAAACCAGAGGATATTGCTGGGGCGGCTGTGTTCCTTGCCGCGCCCGCATCAGACTATGTGACAGGGCAAATCTTGGCAGTCGACGGCGGCTGGCTGGCGCGCTAGCCTTAGCCCGATGACCAAGCCCATTGTCTTTTTCGGTGAACTGCTGATCCGCCTGTCTGCACCCAGCAATGAATTGCTGATGCAGTCGTCCAGCCTGAACCTGCATGTCGGTGGGGCGGAGGCCAATGTCGCCATCGGGCTTGCCAATCTAGGCTATGAATGCCGGATGGTGAGTGTCGTTCCAGACAATGCGCTGGGTCGCGGAGCGGTGTCAGCGGTGCTGAAGCATGGGGTGGACTGTTCGGGCGTTGCCAAGGTTTCGGGGCGGATGGGGCTCTATTTCCTTGCAGTTGGTGCCGGGTTGCGCGCGTCTGAGATTGTGTATGACCGCGCGGGCTCGAGCTTTGCGCAGGCACGTGCAGATGATTTTGATTGGGATACACATTTGGCCGGTGCTGGGTTGCTGCATTTGTCGGGCATTACGCCAGCACTCGGGATGCAATCGTCCGAGGCTGCTCTGGCGGCGGCGCAGGCGGCGAAGCGGTTGGGCGTGCCAATCAGTTTTGATGGCAATTACCGTGCTATGCTGTGGGAAGCATGGGATAGCGATCCACGCGCGGTGCTGTCCAAACTCATTGGCATGACAGACATACTTTTCGGCAATCATAGTGATTTGTCGCTCGTGCTGGGCAAGAATTTCTTGGGCGAAGGCGCAGAGCGGCGGCGCGAGGCGGCGGAGGCTGGCCTTGCGGCCTTCCCTGGTTTGAAACTCATCGCTTCCACCGCGCGGCGTACTGTGAGCGCAGACTATCACCGCATTGCGGCGCGAGTTGACCTGCGTGATAGCGGGCATCAGACTGACGAGATCGACGTTAGCGGCATTGTCGACCGGATCGGCGCAGGCGATGCCTTTGCGGCGGGCGTGCTTCACGCGCATCTAGGAGGCGGCGATGCCAAGGCGATGGCGCAGACGGGCCTCGCGCTCGCCTGTCTCAAACATTCGCTCCCGGGGGATGCGAGCCTTTTCCAGCAAGTCGATATCGACGCCTTCAACAAAGGCGGGTTAGATGTCCGGCGCTAACATTTGTGAGTGGCGGTCCGCCGGAGCGGCAGGCTTCGGCATTTCTTCAGCGTTATATAAAGCAGGGGGCAGCGCTGAGACTGTTTCAGCAAAAGCGGACGCATTCTGCGCTTTGCTAAAATGCAATCAGTCTAATCTTGAGTTGCTTCCAAATGGCTGAGCTTTGACAAACTAGAGCTGCTTTGGGCAGCAAGCGATTGCCATTCTTTCGGCGCGACTGAGTGTAGGATCTCGATGATTAGTCGATCGGTGAGCTGGGATACCTGTTTTAAGTCTTTGTGAAATGGCGCATTGCTCAAACTAGCCCGGCGCGCTCATTCTCCCAAACGGTTTTTGCTCTGACAACGCCTTCATTCGTGATCTGCTACCCATGTGCGCCAAAATGATTGGCGATAGCTGCCCCGATGCGCAAAACTAGCGCATAGGCATGTTCTATGGGAGCGATGTAAAGCGTTTCTATCTCCGCATAGGCTTGGGTTTCGCCATCGGGATAATCAGTGGGCGCTAAGACTTGGTAATCGGCAACGTCAGGCAAGGAAACCGGAAAGGCTCGGCGCAGTTGAGTGAGGGCATCCTCAATTCTGAGCGTGAAGACCATTTCCAGCACGTCGTCCCGACTAATATCATTGGAGCGTGCAAAGGCTGGAAGCTGCACGGCCTTTAAAAACATATGCTGGAGGAGTGCCAGGCGCAACGCGTGGAGTGCGCCAAGCGAGCGGCGCAGATCTTCCCTGTCAGATGGCGGCGTCGCTTCCTGCGGAATGTGATCAAGCAGGCGATGGAGATGTAGCCCATCCACGCGAAGGCGGGACGCGAGCCTTCGAAACACACCCGCCCTGTCATCCTTCGTGAGGTGCTCCGCCAGCGCAAGGCAGGCGTTAGCGAGATGGTTTTCCGTTCCCCGATAGGGACGGCTTGCCCAATAGGCAGAGTTGAACAACTCTCCATAGGCGGCGACCGATTTGATGCTGGCCAACCGATCCGCCGCGCGGATCATACGAACAAGAGACTGGCCGCGCCGTGAGGCGGTAAGGACCTCTGCCACGCTCTCCAAATCCTCACTGGCCGCCGATCCGACACCTGCAAGGATATTCACGGGATAGCCGAGCTGCTGAAGGATTGCGTTGTGGGGAATTGCGCGGATCTGCCGCAGGTTCATATCCCAGTCCGCCGTTAGGTCTGACTGCCTACGCGACCTTCGAGAGCCCGTTTCATTGAGCAGACCAAGGCCAAAGGCCGTAACGGCTCTGGGATAGGTTTTGGAACCGAGATGCTCCCGCTGCACACGTCGGATACCGCGATAGAAATCGAGACTAATGTCAGTGCGCGTATAAAACGGGTCATTCTCGGAGCAGGGCGCGGCGATTTCAACCTCGGCAATGCGGGCAAGTGTTGCCAAGGCCAGGGCGTCGTTGCGGAAGAAGAGATAGCCATCACCGCCCTGAAAGCTAGCTTCGAGTTCCAACCTTATGCCGCTTTGGGAAAATTGGGCCCGTGCCCAGCTGCTCATGGGATAATGCAACCGATCTTCAATTGAGGTCGGGTGCGCCCCTCTGCCCATGGACTCGCCATGCGTATTAAAGATCAGCGCCGAGACGTCTGTCAGGCCATGCCGCGCCATTATGCGCGCTAGGCTGCCGTGCAGCCGCTCAATGGCAAGGGCGGCGGGAAGCTGTCCCACAAACCGGCCCGCGTCGGAAAAGCCAGTCTGTATTGAGACGCGTCCGCGCACCCGAGCATAGGCTTGGTACATCGGCTCACGAAGCAGGGCCTCAAGAAACCGCGCCCCATGCTCCATCGCTGTCTCTGTTTCAAATAGGGGCGAGACATCGACTTTCCCGTCAATGCCGAAGAGCTTTGCAAAATACAGTGCCGAAAGAACCGTCTGCGGCTGCTCACATTCGGCAATGAGCATACGGATGGGCGTATCGGAATCCACATGATGCAGAATTTGCGCCATCGCGATGAACTGCCGAACCGCCGTTGTGCTCTCGCTTGCCAGCGCGGCGAAGTTGGACCGCAATGGCCGCACATCTGAAAGCAATTCTCGAAGCCGCTTGAGTGCCGTGCGACTTCCAAGGTCTAGGGTGTTGTCCGGGTCGATCCGGCGCCGAATGGCATTGTGCAATTGTGATGCGTTGACCCGAAAATGGACCCACCCCATACCCAGCCCATCGCTCTGCATAGCAGAAGCGAGCGTTATTAGAGCCTTTGCCTGATTCGGGCTCTCGCAGTTTTTTGCCTCCGCTCTCAGTGCATCAATAATAGGGGCAAGCGACAAAAGCTTTGCGGGATGATCTGCTGTCAAGTGATTGGCCGCGGCAGAGACAGCCTCAGGCTCTGACACATCTCCTGCGAACAACGAGGCCATCTGCTGGCTGTGCTCTTCTGCCGCCCGGAGCTGACCGATCAGGGGGTGCTTCGGGGCGGCTGCCTCCAGCATATGTGCATAGAGGCCTAAGCGCTGGGCTTTTTCAGCGAGCCGATATCTTAAACTTGTTGCCCAACCAATATCGGTGCGGCCATCCATATCATAGCCGACCCAAGTCGCGAGCCGATACGGCTGAGGCAATAAGTTCCTCCACAAGTCCGGCCAACGACTTGCCGCTGCCTCCAGTGTCGTGTTAACGAGACGGTTGCGCGCGCCCTGTGCGCGTTGCATGGCGGCCATTGCTTCTTCATGCTCCCAGTCGAGCGTGACGGCCCGCCGAGGTGTTTCCTCGCATATATCCACTGTGCCGTCTGACATGTTGCTAGCCGCCTGAGCAACGGCGTCGCTCTGTGCGCCAGAGAGTAAAAAAGTCGGATGCGCGGTGAAGACAATGTGAAGCAGTGGGCGCTCGACACGATCGGCAAAACGATCAAAATCACCCTCTGCCTGGTTCCATATCGCTCGCCATCTGAGGAGATTATCTGCATCCTCCACAGGGCTCAACAGCTGCTGCAGCCGACGTGACCGGCTGTTCAGCGCTTCGTGATAGAAATCGCTGACTAGCGACCCAATATCCCCCAATGTCAGCGCGCCATTCTCAAGCTCCCGAGAAATGTCATGGCCCAATTGGAATACGGGGTTGAAGAGCGGCGTCTCTGCGGTCTGCTGATGCAGATACTGGAGCCGGGCGCGTAGGTCACTTATCGTGCTCAATTCCATGTTGCCACTACTTCCCAACACTGCTTTCCGACCTAACGTTGGTAAGCTTTTCCGTCTGTTAATCAATGGCTGTGCATACCAATTCAGAGCCACAGACGTCAGGCGAGCTGCTGCGGGTCAGTAACTAGAATTCAGACGCTAGCGTTGCCATTTTGGTAAGCATGAATTGTCTGAACTTCGAAAAGGATGGCAGCGCCACTTCGGCTCGCCTCAAAAAAATCGAACAGCGGATCAATGCGCCGAGTAATGGCCTGACAACGGTGTGATATCGAAAGCCCGCTCCGACGCAGCACTCCTTATTAGCGTTAGAACCCATATAGACGCGACTTCAATATTCAGTTCATAGAAAGGCGGCGGTTCAATCGGCGAGAACCACATCCTTTTTACCCAGTGCCCCTAGTTCGCCTGATTCACGAGCTTTTCGGCCGTATACTAACTCGAACAATGGGCTTGCCATCATCGTGGTGACAATCGCCATAAGCACCAGCATTGAGAACAATGTCGGTCCTATTATGCCTTTTTGCAGGCCGATGTTGATAATGATGAGTTCCATTAAACCACGCGAGTTCATCAGAGCACCGATACCCAAAGCGGTGCGATTGTCTTCGCCTGCAACCCGCGCCGCGACGTAGCAAGCACCAAATTTTGCGACGATTGATCCCGCCAGAATTACCAGTGCGATCAGCAGCAACGGAACCGTGTTGACCATATCCATGCGAGTGTTGAGCCCAGAATAGGTGAAGAACATCGGCAGCAATAGAACGACTGCAAGCGGTTCAACCTTTTTCTTTAACTCTTCAACAAAAAGGCCGCGGGGCATAACCACTCCCAGAATGAAGCCGCCGAAAATTGCATGGATCCCAACTGCGTCCATGATGAACGCTGAAAGACAGAATGCAGCGATGGTTATGCCAAGCATAGTCATGCTCATTTCGCCCTCGCGCTCGACCATCCGGCCCAGCGGCGCGAAAATTTTGCGACCAAACAGGATGATAAATGTCGCGTAGAGCAGCCCACCACCGATTGCGAGAACGGCAACTCCGGGACCCGCGCCAAAGGTTGCCAGCACCACTGCCAGCACACACCAGGATACAGCGTCGTCAAATGCACCAGCCGCAAGCGACAATGTACCGAGCGAAGTTTTTGCCAATCCGCGTTCATTGATAATGCGCGCTAACATCGGAAATGCGGTAAGCGCGATGCAGGCTCCCATGAACAAAGTCGCGCTTGATTGCGAAATTCCTGGTGTAAATAGACCCGGAACAGTTAGCAGCCATGGGGTTATCAATACTGCAATCAAAAACGGAGCCGCAATGCCAGCTAACGATACGCTTATCGCGCTCTTTGCTTTCGATTTGAAATGGTCAAGTTGCAAGGTTGTGCCTACCAAAAACATGTACAGACCGACGCCAAGTTGTGCGCCCGCATAAAGTACGTTTTTAGTTGGTCCGGGGAAAACCGTTGCCTGTGCATCAGCCAAAAAATAGCCAAATAATGATGGCCCGAGGATCACGCCCGCGATCATTTCACCAACAACCTGAGGTTGCCCCAGAAACTTTTGGCCCAGTTTGCCGACGATCCGGCAGGTTAGTATGATGATGGCTAACTGCAGAAAGAAGTGGACGCTAAAATCTGTTGGCGTGAAGCTACTAGTAGTCGCGGCCTGGGCAGGGCCATTAGGATCCAGCACTTTGGAAAGCGTATCTATTGCGCCTGCTAACAATTCAGAAAACATACCATTCACCCTCCATGGATCTGAAACGCTCATAAGTAGATCCACATTTATTGATCGTGTGTGGACCGGAAACATTGCCGTAAGGCAACACAGAACACGCTAGCAATAGCACGGCATAGTGCATTATTTTGGTACTGTGGTGGAAAAGTAATAAGGTAGCACGCAATTCAGAAGTGCTGGGACGCCTTTCCACACGCTCTCTGGCGTTCGACCCTTTCCGGAATTATTCTGCCTTCAGGCTGTTCCGAGGCGCAGGCAGTTGCCCTTTTGTAGCCGTTAATTGTCTGCACACAGCTTATCCTGACCCGGCTAAATGTGCAACTTATCGGCCTTCGTTGGCCTGCCTTGACCATTTACCGATTTTCAAGGGCTGCCCCCTTTTTGATCGACTATAGGAAGCGGTTGATTGTCGCTTCTGGAACGCCTTCGACATTAAGGGCCTAAATCGCGGGGATCAGGTTGTAACCAAGCTCATACGCAAGGTTGCTTGCCGGTTTGAACGTTCATGATGGCAAGGTGACCAGCCAAGCCGTTGCAGAAAGCCTCAATCTCGAATTTGTCGCACCCGCAACCGCGCTCGCTGCGTGACTTGACCGCGCGCCGGTGCTAACGGCACCGCATGGGTAAAGAAGGACGCATTACTGCGCATCAGATTGCGGCGATGCTTGGGGTGTCACAGCCGACAGTATCGCGCGCCTTGCGTGGTGATAAGCAAGTCGCCGAAACCACGCGCGCGCGAATTGTCGCACTGGCCAATGAGCTCAATTATTCCGTTGACCACAATGCCCTTCGCCTGCGCACACAGCAAACCAATTCCATCGCGCTCGTCATTTTGTGTAGGCGCGGCGAGAACAAAGCGAATATCAACCCGTTTTATCTGTCGCTGCTCGGTTGCATCGCGGCATCGGCATCCGAACGCGGTTATAATCTGATTATCTCTTTTCAGGATTCCCCCGCCAACTTCTTTGCCAACTACACGGGCAGCCGGCAGGCCGATGGCCTCATCGTCATCGGCAGCGGGCAGAATGTCGAAGGCTGGCAGTTTTTTGGCGAATATGCGCGGCGCGAGACCCCAATGATCTGCTGGGGCGCGAGCAAAGAAGACCTTATTTCTGTTAAAAGCGACAATGTCCAAGGCGCGCGGCTGGCGATTGACCATTTGCTGCAAAACGGTTGTAAGCATATTGCATATATCGGCCCGACCAACAGCGAACAGCCGCAGTTTCAGGATCGGCTGACGACATATATGGACGAAATGGCCAATAAGGCTATGCAGCCCATTTGTCCGCCCCTGCCCGAAAATGCCGTGCGGGAGGACCAAGGCTATGCCGCGGTCAAGGGCCTGATCCAGGACAAAATCGCGTTCGATAGTTTGTTTTGTGCAAACGACTTTATCGCGCTGGGCGCCATGCGGGCGCTTGACGAGCACAGCATTGTCATTGGCAAGAATGTCCGCGTTATCGGCTTTGATGGCATCGCAACGGGCGCCTATGCGCAACCGCCGCTTACGACAATCGAGCAAGATTACGTCCAAGCCGGCGAAATGCTCGTGGAGGCGTTGATCGCTGTGTTGAACGGCGAAAGGCCCAACACCACTCCTGTTTCGGTAAAGTTACTTAGGCGCGGAACAGCCTAGGGTCTGCCTTTTTCTTGCGTGCGCCTCATTTGAGTGCGAAACCGCGACGCAAACCAAACCTCAAAACGAGATGCAACAGATAAGGCTGACGGGAACTTAGATGTCATTGAAGTGGGAAAATGGGATCATGGCACGCAGTTATTCTAGCGGTATGTTGCAAGGGCTGCCCAGATGAGGATCCCAAGCATTCTGCTGTGGCACGATGAATGTCTTTTACAACCGCTAGCGCGGAAGGCTTTGAGTGTTTTGTGTGATGAAGGATCTTTGCTTGCCACGCTCGTGGCGGCAATAGCTTAGCTGCATATGACATAATGCATGTCGCAGTAGATACTTGCAGCCTACGCGCTTTGCGTCATATTGAAAATGCAGATGATCGTAAATCCATTGGCGTAACGTTTTAGCGATGCTAAAGGCGCTGACTAATCATGCATCGCTTCGCCAATCCCGCCCGATTCTTGCGTATTGCAAAGCCGCTTACCCCGGCATTGTTCTGGCCAGGGCTGTTGCTCACATTATTTGCATGCATATGGGGCTTGTTTTTTACCCCGACCGAACGGTTAATGGGCGATACCGTCAAAATCCTTTTCGTCCATGTTCCCGCCGCATGGCTTAGTATGGGGGGATGGACGGGCATTGCGATTGCAAGCATTGTGCAATTGGTATGGCGGCACCCGTTGGCGGGCGTTGCGGCGCGTGCCATCGCCGTTCCTGGCGCTACCTTTGCGGCGATCTGCCTTATTACAGGTTCCATCTGGGGAAGGCCGACATGGGGCACTTGGTGGGTCTGGGATGGTCGCCTGACGTCGATG
>Ga0247843_1005002_pt1 | contig 19013 bp, 14 predicted proteins | sample LaCruzMarch2017__FD_192420 | JGI IMG/M metagenome (GOLD analysis project Ga0247843, IMG submission 192420) | Freshwater microbial communities from meromictic Lake La Cruz, Castile-La Mancha, Spain - LaCruzMarch2017_8m | ecosystem: Environmental > Aquatic > Freshwater > Lake | place: Spain...
CGGATTTGCCTTTGTGTTAGTGTTTAAAAGTCCTTTTAAATTATGGCAATCAGGATTGTTGTTACTCGGTTATTTTTTCCTTTTTGAATATGCTGTAATCAGCAGATGCTATGCTTTTGGGGTTTTGTTCTTTTTTCTTTTTGCGCATAACTATTATTCCAACCAAAAACCAACACGTTTTAGCGGAATTGTGTTGTTCTTACTAGCCAATACATCCATTTATGCCATGATATTAACCGCGGTTATTATAACATGGTTGTTTTTTAAAGATATCCTTTTAACTAAAATACCGTTGAAGGAGAAAATAAGAAAAAGATTTCCCGTACTTGTATTGGCGGGATTGGGAATACTCCTGGCCTATTTGCAGATAAGGCCCGGGGAGGATAATTCATTTCCGCTGCATCTTATTATATGGCCGTACGAACCCTATCGATTTGGAACCACGATCACACAGTTTTTCAGCGCCTTTGTTCCTATCTCAAAATTTACTACCAGTTATTTTTGGAATACAAACTTTTTAATGGACAAAATGGCCTTGGTAGCTTGGTGGTGGCCCTTAACAGTATTTATAGTTGTTACTATTCCTTTCATCAGGAAAGCACCCATACTACTTCTTTGGTTGGGAGGAACACTTGCCATTCTTTGTTTCCAATACTATACCGGGTTTCGGTACGCCCGCTATTTTGGCCATTTCTTTATTTGGTGGCTGCTATGTTTGTGGTTGTTGGCTTATTATTATGAACCCAAACGTGTGTTTAGAGTTATAAGAACAGGTATTGTATTCATCGTATTAATTGGTCAGGCCATTGGCGGAATTTTGATGTATGAAGCCGATTGGAGCCAACGTTTTTCCAGAGGAAAAGAGGCGGCCGAGTATTTAAAGAAAGAAGGATATTCTGATAATTACATGATTGGTACGGTAGATTTTGCTTTAAGCCCAATTGCGGCCGAGTTAGACCGAAAAATATTTACTATGCAACATATGGCTTTGTGCAGTTTTACCAAATGGGATAAAAAAAGAAGAAATTCAACAGACAGTTCAGATCTTATTACAGCGTTGAAAAGCGGGTCGGCAAATAAACCCATGATATTCATTGCCACTCACCCTATCCCCCAGTTTGAATATTTCCAGGACAAGGCCAATAAAAGACTTCCTAATCGGACATTTTTATTCGACAACTATAAATTTACCGGCTTAGCCTACTTTAAACCAGGAATTGAATACTACGAAGGGTATTGGTTGTTTAAAGTTGTACCATTGACGAATAGAGTGGTTCCTCCAAAGCAAAGAAATTAGATTTAAAACGGATTCTCAAACCCTTGTCAAACCATATTTTAAGTTTATTTAAAAAAAGTAGCCAACTCCTAAATTCAGTTTAACAAAAGGAATATCAAATAATCTGGATTCATTTTCCCAAATGTCTGTCGAAGCATCAAAACCATATGGAGGGTATGGAGATAAAGTATTGGTTGTGTTAATTCCAAGGGTAAGTCCTCCATCTATAGCTATTTTTTTTCCTATAGCTTTCGTTACACCCGAAGTAATACTAAAGGATTTACATACTAAATCATTCGCTGTGTAATTAGCAACCTCCATTCTAATTTCTTCTATATTCTCAGTCATCTCCACGTCAGCGTAGTTGCGCTTTACCCGTCCAAAGTTTAACTGGAAATAGAAACCTAAGGGAGAAGCACTTCCATAGCTTTTCATAAAATATCGAAAATGTAAATTAGCGTCAGTTTCTTTATACTTTAAGGAAAAAGGAAATACATTACCCCCATCAATATACCCCTCACCTTCAACCAATCCAATTCTCCTACCAGCTGATAAACCAATAGATACAGAGTTTTCCAATGTTCTGAAATAACTCAAAGAGTACCTTAACTTTTCATTAGGCTTGGAATAATCAACCAATTCAACTCCATTATAACTTTGAATTCCAATTACCACCAGATTTTTTTGTCCAAAGTATCCGCATTGCGCTTTGGCAAAACCAATATAAAATAATGCTATTAGTAAGATAAGATTTCTCATACTTTTATTTCTTTTGTCTTATTATTTTATACAGACTATTATAAACATGTTGCAATATACGCTCTTTACCGATCGTGGTACTCTCCATCACCTTTAACTCATTACTAATTATATTTCCCGAGCGTGTATCGAATATAAGGGTGTAATGATTGTACTCGTATTGCTTTGAGAATATTAGCAATAATGGTGTAATCAATAGGCACGAACTCACCCCGGAACAATTCGAATAGCAATGTTCGGCAGGAGAATTTTGGCGAAATACAAAACCAGTAATCGCTAGTTTATTGGTTTTGTAGGTTTTTGTTAATTCGGAGGTGAACTGACTATTGAAAAGCTTCATATTGTTTTCTCTATTCTGCACCCTTTCTATGATAATATCCATGGCCGATGCCATATTATTAAAAGCATCCGTGGTTAATTCCTCACGTTGTGGCTTGTCGAGAATTTCTAAATCGAATTTTAATTTTGCGGCTGATTCAATATAAGATTTATTGATAACATTGATCATGGCCTGTTCTTTATAAATATTAAACTCCCTATTATCATTCGAATTGTAATAGGTAACGCTTGGAGAAATAAGAATCAAGCTTGTGATTTTATCATCATCATATACCTCCTTTTTTGATTTTTTCTTTTTTGAATTTGCTTTATTCTTTTCACTTTCTGAATCGCCCTCATCTTCCGATTCATCATCTCCACTAACATTCGAGGATTCTCCTCCCAGTTTTGAAGCCTTCTTAAATGCCGATAAAAACGCTTCGTCTTTCAACATATCCACGAAAGCATATTTAAGATAGGTGGTGGATTGGGTTTTTTTAGTTTTCGATTTAAGTTTATCTACTTTGCTTTGTTCCTTTTTCTCTGTCGGCTCTACAACCAGATTACTATCGTTGCCAGGCCATTCTTTTTCGAAATACACTTTCGATAATTTATATTTAACAAACAAGCTTTTGAGCAACTCGGCCTGAAGGGTATCTATAAATGGACTTGGATGCGATTTACCATATTTATAAAGCTCTCTTACACCCAATATATTCAAATCCTTATCGGCTATTTTATTAAAAAAATAATTTAAAGGTTGTAACTCCCCTTCCGTTTCTTTAAAAGGACGTATGTAATCATCCATATCATCATCTGCATTGGCGTGCATTACCAATCCATAAAAACTCATGGCTTTTACATTATCCGAAAACTTGGTGCTTCCATAGGTTCTATCCAAAAGCCAGGCATTATAATAGGCTTCCGGATAATCGGCATTGCCAACCATAATATTTACACTTTCAAAACGCGCCAGTTTCTGCACGCTATTGAATTTTTCTTCGCCAATAAGGTAATATGGTTTTGTTGAATTCTGATCGGATGATTCCATCAAATCAATAATGGCTTGTTTTCTTTTGCCAATATTTGGATGCGTTTTTTCCTCATCATCTTCGCTTTCATCCGCACTAATAGCTAACTTTTTATCTTCGGGCAGCGTTAGTTTTTCCGGAAATTTATAACTCTTTTCTTGCCATTTCTCAAACTCAAAAGCTACCTCATCAAAGGGCAAGTAGGCATATAATAATACATCCAGTGCTTTTGCCGCAGCATTGGGGTTATATCCGGATTTTAAGAAGATTTCAAAGCCTTCTTTATCTGCTTCTGATTCATTTTGTTTGGAATATCGCAACAATCGCTTTGCTTTTTCTTCAAAATCAAGGTTTTGATACTCGCTGCCACGTCTTATTTTTTTAGCAGTTTTAAATCCTTCGTATCCATGTTTACTTTGATAATGTGAGGCTTCATGGGCCAAAATAAACGCCAGTTCCGCCTCGTTCTCCAACTGTGCCAATAACCCCACAGTAACCATAACTATGCCTTGGTCGGTAGCAAAGGCATTGGCCTGACGAGTTCGTAATACATAAAAACGCAATTGATTGCGCAATTCGGAATTGGCTCCTAATACTTTATCGGCAACCTCGTTCACATATTGGTAAAGGGAACCACTATAAAGCAACCGGCCACTAAACATAATATTATCCAGGTTATAATTGGCTCTTTCCTGAAATTCGGCAGCGCTGTTTTTTTCGCGTCGGTTCATATCCGATTTCGAGATTTCCGCCTTGGCTTGCGACACTTTTTCCAGAAGGTTCTTTTTGAATTCTTCCGGAATTTCTCCTTCATTCCTTAAGGGTGTATAGTTTTCAAAGTCTTGTGCTGCTAGACGGATAAAACAACATAAGACGGCGATTATGGAAAATTTAAAACGCATAGATAGGTTTCAAACATAAAATTAAATTACCAATTAATTCTAGTTTAGTAATTTTTTCAAAATAAGTTCAACAGATGTTGGTGTTTGTTAATTTGTCTGAACCATGATTTTACTTGATTTTCATGATTACATGATTTTCACCGCCGATTAATTAAAATCCCTCTCATATAAATCAAGAAATCCCATAATCCTTTAATCAAGGTTCAGACCATTTTCAGTCCCAGCCGAGTCTCCCTTCCTCCACGCCCTGATTCGTGTCTTCACGAAACGGAATATTTAATGCCTTAGCATAACTATTTTTGTTTGCAGAATAATTCAATGTTTGTACATCAAAGAAAATCGCATATCGAAATTGGTGAAATATATTTTTGGACAGCAACCATCAATAAATGGATGCGCTTGCTTGCTGATGATCCTTTAAAAAAGGTAATCATTGATTCATTAAACTATCTATCTCAATTGAAAAAAATTGATGTCTTTGCTTTTGTAATTATGCCCAACCACGTTCATTTTATTTGGAGAATCAATGAAATGAATGGTAAAGAAATGCCTCACACTTCGTTTTTAAAACACACAGCTCATCAATTTAAAAAATATCTTATTGCTTCGGATCCAAATTTTCTATCCAAATTTGCCGTAAAAGCCGAAAACAAAAAGTATGAATTTTGGCAAGGCGATTCACTGGCTATTCATCTTTTTACAGAATCGGTAGCACTACAAAAGTTAAATTATATCCATAATAATCCATTGGCCGAAAATTGGCTTTTATCTGAAAACATACTTGAATATGAATATTCATCGGCCTTGTTTTATGATCGAAATGAAACTACGTTTGGGTTTTTGAAAAACTTATGGGAAGAGTTTTAAGCTTAATACTTCCGTTTCGTGAAGACACGAATCAGGGCGTGGTAGCTATTTCCGTTTCGTGAGGACACGAATCAGGGCCTGCAGTTTTTAATAAACCTTCCATGGTATTTCTTACTTCCCAAATTACATCTTATAAAGTAAGCCCCATTATTAAGGGTTGAAATATCAATTGATTCGGAATCTATTAATTCTTTCCTTATAATTTCTTTGCCCAAAATATCATAAATAACCATTTCACTGTTCAATAGACCTTGGGCAATAAAATGATCATTTGCAGGATTGGGATAAATAGTTAATCTATTAGCATTCAATATAGAAATAATGGTAGCCGATATGACAGTAATTGTTATTTTTTTCTTGTTAAAGCCGGCTGAATCCGGATAGGAGCGATAACATCTTATGGAAGTTCCATTTACATTATCAAATAAACCCAGATAAACATTAAATTTACCTGTCGATTGATATTGGTGTTGCATCACCCTTCTGTAGGTATCTGATTCACTATGACTGTCTCCAAAATGCCATACCCAAACTGGTTTATCTATTGGATCAAGAGTGATATTTTCAAAAAGTACGGTATCCCCTACTTCAATAATAGTGTCCGATTTCACTTTAAATTTTGGCATTGGCCCTGCGATATAAATTGTAATTGAAGTGCTATCAGTAAGACCATACTTGGTTCGGACTTTCAAATTAATGGTATAATAAGAATATTCTCCCCAATAACTGTGGGTATAATCATTAATAGGGTTTTTAGCGATGCTTATATTTCCATCACCAAAATCCCATTTCCATTGGATGATTGTATCACAAGAATCACCTGCAATATTACAGGGGTCAATAATTTTTGATGTATCTCTAAATTTTACCTTATTATCGCAATCACTTTTACCATCCCAAACCAAGGTGAACCCTGCCACGGGTCTGGGATTCCAGGAAATCTGACTAAAAGCGCTATATTGACCTAAAGTAACTATTAGAAGAAGAGTGGCACAATATTTTAGATTCATAATAGATATCAAACCTAATTTATAAACCGAGATTAACCTAAGTAAAATTTTCCTAAAGGATTTAATACCTGCAGAGCACTAAGACATGATGGTGTGGGGAATTACAAAAAACAATCTCTCGAGGTTTTTAATAAACCTTCCAAAATTATTCTGACTTTCCGAAGTACATTTAATAAAGTAAGTCCCCCACGCCCTGATTCGTGTCTTCATGAAACGGAATATTTAAGAAACATACCCACACCCAGATTCGTATCCTCACGAAACGGAATATTTAAGAAACATACTTAAATATGAATATTCATCGGCCATGTTTTATGATCGAAATGAAATTACGTTTGGGTTTTTAAAAAACTTATGGGAGGAGTTTTAAACTTAATACTTCCGTTTCGTGAAGACACGAATCAGGGCGTGGGAGCTATTTCCTTTTTGTGAGGACACGAATCAGGGCTTTCAAACCTTCCTTTTCATGAGGACGCGTACCAGAGCCTGGAGCTAATTTGTCTGAACCATGATTTTACTTGATTTTCATGATTACATGATTTTCACCGCCGATTAATTAAAATCCATCTCGTTTATAATCATGAAATCCCATAATCCTATAAATCAAGGTTCAGACCATTTGCTAATTTGTCTGAGGTATTTTTTTTAATGAAAGTATTGAAAAGTCTGTATCAGTTTTTCTTATGGTGTTGGATAAATAGCCAAGCCCCGTAATTTCCATATCAACAACATCCCCTTCCTGCAACCATTGTGGCTGGAAACCAGGGTCATTCAAAAAACCTGTTCCGTTCAATTCCAGGAAACATCCTGTACCAACAGTTCCCGAACCTATTACATCCCCAGGCAAAATATCCACTCCATAGGCACATCGCTCTATAATTTCGGCAAAGGTCCAGTCCATGTCTCCCAAATTCCCCGAACTTACTTCTATCCCATTTACCATACATTTCATTTTGAGGTTATATGCATTACCAGTATGACCCGGTTTGCATGGAATTTTATAGGGTTCAAGCTCATCGGGTGTAACCAGCCATGGGCCTATCACCGTACAAAAATCCTTTCCCTTGGCAGGGCCAAGGTTTAAAAGCATTTCTTCCATTTGCAAGGTTCGTGCGCTCATGTCGTTCATAATCATATAGCCCGCAATATATTCATCCGCATGAGCCGCCTTTATATTCCGCCCCTTTTTTCCAATAACAACGGATGCCTCCAGCTCGAAATCAAGTTTTTGAAAATGATCCGGCATACACCAAATATCGCCACCACCTTGGATAGAATTATGATTAGTAAAATAAAATATGGGGTATTGATCGAATTCGGGAATCATATCCACCTTTCTGTTTCTTCGGGCCGAAGCCACATGTTGGCGAAAGGCATACCCATCGCGGCAGCTAGTTGGGTGCGGAACGGGAGCTAAAAGTATGGCTTGGTTAAGTTCTATGCCCTCTTGAATGCTGCCATCCAGTATCTTACCTTCTATTTCCCTGGCATTATTCATGGCTTCCTCCCCTGAATTTAAGAAATCTCGCATGGTAGACGGTATTTTTGAATTTATAACACTGAGGTCGTAGATTCTGTCGTTTACCAAAAGTCCAATTTTAGTTCCGGTTTGATTTTGAAAGGTTACCAGTTTCATATGTATTATTTTGTGAATTTGCTTATCATTAAATCGGATGCTATTATGATTATTGGGATTTATTCCAAAGTTCCTAATTCATCTTATTCAGGGGCAAAAGTAACCATTTACAGCCTTCTAAAAGAGGGCAACTTGCTTAATTCATCCTAAAAAAACACAGGATATCTGCCTTTTACGATTGAATTTCTTTTCATGAGGAGAAAAAGGGGTAACTCAACCTATTACACCCCTGCAAAAGGTTAATCAACCCTTACGGAGAGGCAATAAACCGATGCAAAAGATTAGAAAACCCTTAAGAAAGATTAAAAAACCGATGCAAAAAGCCAAAAAAGCGATAGATAAGGATAGAAAACCCCTGTAAAAGATTGGAAAACCGCGTCATTGCTATAAACTAGCGAATTTGAGGGTTAAAATGTAGCTTTCAAAGCCGCTTAACGAACGCTTGGGTTCCTTATAAATAAATTATTTTTTACCTCCCATGTCATATCCGTATTTAGAAAGCTCATGGTCTAAACCATTCTGATTTTTAAGGTATGTTTGCATGTACAAAAATGAAATTCCATTTAGGTCTTGTCTTAACCCTTTTCATTTCTTTTGCTCAAGCGGCCAATGCCCAGCCCTATTATCGCTTTAAGGCAGATGTAACGATAAAAGAAAAAAAAATCGATGGTACCTTTAATCTTACCAAAGGCACTTTATATTATGATATAAACGCCCGGAAGGCCGTGTACACCATTTCATTCCCCCAAAAAGCGTTGATCATTATTACCGATACGGCTTATATTTCTATTATTAATGGCAAAAGGACTTCCTCCCCTTCTATGAAAGAATTTCTGGATTTTGCTATTTTTAATTTGTGTTTGACCAACAAACTGGATTATTACGGTTTAAAAAACACCCCCTACACAATTTTTAAGACTGAGAAAACGGATAGCATGATCATTACCACGTGGAACCCGCCGGCAAAACTGAAAAAGATGAAAGGTAAAATAAAAGTGTCGATGGTGAACAAACGATTGTTTGGGGTTATTAGTTATGATACCAAAGGGAATACCATTTCAAAACAATTTTTTGAAGACTATATTCCTATTAAAAACCTATTAATTCCATCCCGGGTGGTTTCTTTTTTTTATAGTGGAAATGAAAAATCCGTTCAAATAACTGAATTTAAAAATATTATTATTAATGAAAACGGCAACGATACTCTGTATGATCATGCTTTGGAATAATGGGTTAGCTTGGGGTCAAACCTTTAATTCAGCCCTTATTTCAAGCGATACGATTACCGTGCAGAAAAAGGAATTTAAATTTCTGAATGAAACATCCCGCGACGGTACGGCTGGTATCAAAAGTTTGTTTCATATATACAAACATTATATATCGTCGCAAGACGGGCAACACTGCCGATACTCCCCTTCTTGTTCTGAATATGCCTTTATTAGCATTAAAAAACATGGCCTGATTATGGGTGTCATTGATTTTTTCGATCGCTACACCCGATGTAATCCCTTAAGTCCGGAAAATTATGTGTACGACCCCGACTTATCTATTTTTAAAGATCCGGTAGAATGAGTAAAAAGTTGCTATATATATTTTTATTCATCTGTGTTTTTGGAGGTACCGCCTCTTCTCAACCTGGATTGGAGGCTTACAAATTAATGGCAGATGACTTATATCAGGAAAATAAATATGCCGCTTCCATAGACGTGTATGAACGTATTCTTTTTTTTGACACTAGCCACTTATCGAAATCAATTTACCTTCCCTTGGCCAGAGCGTATCGTGCCATTTCAAACCATGAAAAAGCATCCGATTATTATGATTTTGCGTATATAAGTGCCTTTTCTGATTCCTTAAAAAATGAAATAGTTTTCGAAAGTTTCATGAACTATTTTGTTAGCGGAGATACTCAATTAGCCTACAATGAATTATTAAACTTTCAGGAAAATAATATCACCGAAAAAGAAAGAAACAGGTACCATTTATTAATGGGCACCCTTGATTATAAAAGCGGCCGATATACCTCCTCTCTACAACATTTGCTCTCCATATCCCATTTAAGCGATGCCTCAAAGATTCAGATTCAAGGCATGATAAAAAAGGTATCCAAAATAAACCGACGATATAATCCGGTTAAGGTGCAATGGATGAGCATCATACCCGGATTAGGTCAAACCTGGTGTGGGTATTATAAGGAGGGTGTTAACGCACTGGTTCTCAATGGCGCGTTGGTAGTTTTGTTTGTGCATGTAAGTGTGGAATATGCCTTAGTCGACGGGGCTATGGCTGTTTACCCGTGGTTCAACAGATATTATAAAGGCGGAATACAGAAATCATATAAATTGGCCCTGAGGAAACGTGACGTGGAACAAAATAAACTCTTTAACAGCATTTTAAGAACTTTACCACCTATAAATTAATCACCATTGATACCATACCAAAACACCGTTGAATTCGCCAGATCTTTGGATGCCAAAGATCCATTGGCTCAGTATCGCCATCAATTCCATATTCCTAAGGTAGATGACAAAGAGGTTATTTATCTTACCGGAAACTCCTTAGGGCTATTGCCAAAAAAAACGAGGGCAGCCATTGAACAGGAATTATCCGACTGGGAAAACCTAGGCGTGGAAGCTCATTTCCAAGGAAAAAACCCTTGGTTTCACTATCATAAATTTTTAACCGAAAAGGCGGCAAGGTTGGTGGGGGCCTTGCCCCATGAAGTTGTAATGATGAACAATCTTACGGTAAACCTGCATTTAATGATGGTTAGTTTTTATCGACCAGATTCCACGCGATACAAAATAATAATGGAGGCGGGAGCTTTTCCCAGCGATCAATATGCCGTGGAGAGCCAGGTTAGGATTCATGGATTTGATCCGGCAAATGCAATAATTGAAATATCACCTCGAGAAGGAGAACACCACTTACGAACAGAGGATATTATAGAAACCATTCGCCAAAACGCTTCAGAAACTGCCTTGGTCATGTTCAGCGGGGTTCAATACTATACAGGGCAAGCTTTCGATATGGAAGCCATTACCAAAGCCGGCCATGAAGCGGGAGCCAAAGTTGGATTTGATTTAGCACACGCTGCCGGTAATATTGTTTTGAAATTACACGACTGGAAGGTTGATTTTGCGGTATGGTGTAGCTATAAATATTTGAATTCAGGACCAGGCGGAGTTTCGGGTGTTTTTATTAACGAACAGTTTGCCAACGACCCAACCCTTCCCCGTTTTGCCGGGTGGTGGGGACATATTGAAAAGGAAAGGTTTCAAATGAAAAAAGGCTTCATACCTGAATACGGGGCGGCAGGATGGCAACTGGGAAATGCTCCGGTATTGAATATGGCAGTGCATAATGCTTCTCTGGAAATTTTTGATGAAGCCGGAATGGATGCGCTAAGTGCCAAAAGCAAATTATTAACCGGTTACCTTGAATATGTAGTGAAAGAAAGTGGAAAATCTATTCAAATTATTACTCCTTCGGATCAACGGGGATGCCATCTTTCATTAATGATGGATACCGATGGCAAAGAATTGTTTAATCATCTTCAATCGAATGCCGTGGTGGCCGATTGGCGTGAACCAAATGTAATACGAATGGCACCGGTTCCTCTTTACAATACCTTTGAAGAGGTGTTCAGAGTAGGGCAAATCTTAAAGGATTATTAAAATTCTTAGTAGACCATTACCTTGGAAAATAAAATTGACTATTTAGAAAAAAATAAGGCCTTATGGAATGCCCGTACCGAATTCCATGTTAAGTCGCCATTTTATGACATGGAAACCTTCATGAAGGGGAAATCTTCTTTGGATGACATCGTAACAGGGATGTTAGATGACTTAAACGGCCTCTCTGTTCTTCACCTCCAATGCCATTTTGGTCAGGATTCTCTTTCGATAGCAAGGATGGGTGCAAAGGTTACCGGTGTGGATATATCGGATAAATCCATAGAAAAGGCGCAAGAACTCAATGAATCTTTAGGATTGGATGCCGAATTTATTTGTTGTGATGTTTACGAGCTCCCCCATATCCTTAATAAGAAATTTGATATTGTTTTCACCTCATACGGCACCATTGGGTGGTTGCCCAATATGGATACATGGGCTTCGGTTATCTCTACTTTTCTTAAACCCGGAGGCAGGTTTGTATTTGCCGAATTTCATCCGGTGGTATGGATGTTTGATAATGATTTTGATAAGGTTACCTATAATTATTTTAATACCGGCCCTATTTATGAAACAGAAGAGGGAACTTATGCCGACAGGGAGGCTCCAATAATGAAAGATTATGTTGGTTGGAACCATTCCCTGGGCGAAATATTAGGTGCCTTGTTGAATAATGGATTAACCATACAATCCTTTCGCGAATTCGATTACTCGCCTTACAATTGTTTCATGCATACTGTGGAGATATCTCCCCAAAAATTCAGGATAGAACATATGGATAACAGATTGCCCATGGTTTATTCTTTAGAAGCCATAAAAATGATTTAGATAAATCGTAAATGACCTTTTTGTTAAAGGGAAGTATCCTATAAAACCAGGATTGTTTGATTATCCTACCTTATTGCCAAACCTTTTTACTATCTTCGAACCCTAAACATCGCTTAACTTCTATTTTTTTAAAGAATAAATAAAACAATTATGAAAAAAATAGGAATGTTATTTGGAATTGCGTCAATGGTAATATTGACCTCATGTGCTAACTCAAAAGATGAGACAACCAGCGAAACAGACACCGTAGTTCAAACAGTTGAAGTACCGGTAGAAACTGAAAAATCATCATCCACTACCACTACCACAAATGAAGATGGCACCACCATTGAGGTGGATGAAAATGGCGTAAGCATTGGTGATAAAGATGGTAAATCTGAAACAAAAGTTAAGGTAACTACCGACAGCGCCAGAATAAAAATTAAAAGGTAATTCGGTATTTTAAATTTTTCAAGACATGTCATGTCTTGAATTAAAGGTCTCTTAGGTATTGTTATAATTTACGTCAATGTTATTTATGACAATAGTTAAGAGATTTTTTTATGATTGAATTCTATGATATTTTTTTTGAGAGAAAACAGAATATTATTCAGCTTTTGTATCATCGTTCTTCACGCCTTTTTTCTTGCTCACACTTTCTTTTAATTTGCCAAAATTATAGCTGAAACTTACGCTGAAATATCTAAAATAAAGATTATTGCTAATGGATTCCTGATAAAAGGCAGGATCCCGGGAAACCGTTTTAAGGGATTGTGTTTTTTGCAAAAAATTATTGGCAACCAATCCTAAATTCAATTTCTTTTTCAGCACTGATTTCCGAAATGACACATAGTAATTATAGTTCAATGGCCTCACCGTTTGCAAGGTAGGTGCTCCCTGCCATGCCCATCCACCAAGAGTGGACGACCATCCGTATTTGAAGTTCCAGGTAAAGTTGCCATGACCACGTGTATTAAAGCCACTTCGATTGCGGCTGGCATCTGTTTTATGGGTAATGGTAACATAGGATGAAGTAACTCCAGCCCATAACTGTAATTTTTCGAATAAACTGCCCGAGAAATTCAAATTGATGCCAATGGAATTGCTTTTGGCAAAATTATAATAGGTAGTATACGAAATTCCACCATTCTCAACGGTAGTAAATGAAGTAATTACATCGTCTATAAAGGTATTAGACAAGGAAAGATCGAGTGAATTTTGTTTGTAAAAATAGTTCCACGATAAACTTACACTATGCGTTTTTTCGGGCAAGAGGTTGGGATTGCCATACGATATATTTCGGGGATTCTGATTATTGACGTATGGATTAAGATAGAACATCCATGGTCGTTGTATTCTTTTGCTATAGTTCAGCCTCAAGGTATGCGCTTTTTTTATTTTGGTGGAAATGGCAGCAGTAGGAATAACATTTATATAATCTGATTTAAATGGCAATGCACCCATATTGAATCGGGCATTTATCCAGGTTTTTTCCACCCGGGTACCTAGCTTTACCTTATACTTCTTTACATTAAAAATATAAACCGAATAAAGGCTGCCAACATTCTGATCGTATTGCAGAACATTGGTGTTGAATGGATTTTCGGTATAAGGTTCCATGAAATTGCTTCGTTCCAACATTCTATAGTCGGATACCAGATGCCTCAGAATCATTTTGCTTCCTGTTTCCAAGCTGGTCTTATTTTTGAAAGCTTTGGTATAATCCAGTTCAAAAGTATGTTCTATGTTAGTAGATCGGTTGTTATTATTAATGTCCCTGTCGGGAATAAGGGTATACTCCTGAACTGATGTATACGAACTGCTGTCTTCGCTTATGTCTCTCACTACCGAAAATGATATTTCATGCTCAGGATTATCTTTGAATATTTTAATAAAATCGAGCCCATAATCCACACTGGGGTTTTTGCTTTTATTGGAAATTGTGGCATCGAAGGTTTCCCTTACCCGGCCGGTGCTATCGGCTATCGATGAATTCTGGACCAATTGGCTTGAATAATTTCCACCATAAGGACTTAGGTAAACACTTAGGGTATGCAGGGTATCAAAATCGTAGGCCATTTCAAAATTACCCCAATAGGAGTTGCCTTTGCTATTGCTTTTGGTATGCTGAATAAGGGTGCTTTGACGACCGGGAGTGGTGGTTTGACGCAGAAAATCTGTGGTAGTTTGATTGATATACCGGAACGTTCTCCCTCCAAAATAGGAGGATAACCCAAATTTACCCCGCTTTATATTCAAACTTCCGCCTCCGTTGTTCATTCCCATTGAATTAAGGTTAAAATAAGTATTGCCATTCACGCCGGCTACTTTCTTTTTTGTAATAATATTGATAATGCCTGCTGTGCCTTCGGCATCGTATTTGGCTGAAGGCTCTGTAATGATCTCTATTTTTTTTATCAAATTAGCCGGAAAAGATTTTAGCGCTTCAGAAGGGTTTTTAGCTACAATAGATGTACTTTTTCCATTAAGTAACACTTTGAAATTGGCACTCCCTTTTATCTGAATATTTTCTTCGGCGTCGACAGTTACAAAGGGAAGTTTCCTGAGGGCATCCAATGCCATTAGTCCATTAAGAGTGGCATCGTTTTCAACATTGTAAATCAACTTGTCGGTTTCCACTTCCAGCAATGGTTTCACGGCGGTTATGGTTACGCCTTTAAGATCTTTCGACGCTTTATCTGCATACAACGTATCGGTAGCTATCTCATTGGTTGCAACAACGATAATATTTGATTTCACCGGCAAGTAACCTACCGGTGCTGCATACACAAAATATATACCGGGAGAGATATTATCAAAATTGAAATTTCCGTTTCCGGTAGTAAAACTGTTTGAATTGGCAACCCCAGTAGCAGTATCGGTAAGAGATACGGTAACGTATGGCAAGCCTTTATGGTCGTCCCTATCGGCTAAGGTTCCTTTTACCGAAAACTTTACCTGAGAGAATAGTGAAAATGGAATGGAAAGAAATAATAATAGGGGTAAAATTCTATTCATTTAGTTAAATCGTTTATCTGAACGGAACGGTTAAACCAAAAAGAATAGTATACCAGCACAAAATGTATCCGGAAATTTTTAAGCGAATGACAATAGTATTTTAAACATCAAACTTGATGCCTTGGGCAAGTGGCATATCTTTACCATAGTTAATGGTATTCGTTTGACGTCGCATGTATGCTTTCCAGCTATCGCTGCCACTTTCGCGGCCACCACCTGTTTCCTTTTCTCCTCCGAATGCCCCGCCAATTTCGGCCCCCGAGGTGCCAATGTTCACATTGGCTATACCGCAATCGCTCCCTAATTCACTCATAAAAATATGAGCTTCCTGCATATTGTTTGTAAAAATAGCAGAGGATAACCCTTGCTTAACATCGTTTTGCATGGCAATAGCTTCCTCCAGACGGCTATATTTTAAAAGATAAGTGATGGGAGCAAAGGTTTCTTCTTGTACAATTCGGTAATGGTTTTGGGCTTCAATAAGAGTAGGTAAAACATAACAACCCGATTCATAGCCTTCTCCGGAAAGTACTTTTCCGCCGAATAATACTCTTCCCCCTTCGTTCTCGGCTTCCATAATGGCCATGGAATATTTATTTACCGCATCGGTGTCAATAAGTGGCCCAACATGGTTTTTTAGATCTAATGGATTCCCAATTTTTAATTGCTCGTAAATTTTAACGAGTCGGGATTTGAATTGATCATATATAGAATCCTGAATTATAAGTCGTCGGGTGGTAGTGCAACGCTGCCCTGCGGTGCCCACAGCACCAAAAACAGCTGCTTTTATGGCATTATCAAGGTCGGCTTCATCGGAAATAATTAGGGCATTGTTACCGCCCAATTCCAGAATGCTCCTTCCTAATCGTGCACCTACTAATTGGCCTACACGCTTACCCATTTTGGTGCTGCCTGTAGCAGATATTAATTGGATACGCGAATCTTTGGCCATTTTTTCACCAATACGATAATCGCCTATTATCAGGTTAAATATTCCTTCTGGTAAATTGTTCTCAACCAATACGGATTTAATGATTTGGTGAACAGCAATAGCGGATAAGGGGGTTTTTTCGGATGGTTTCCACACACAAACATCACCACAAACAGCAGCAATCATGGCATTCCAACTCCAAACGGCTACCGGGAAATTAAACGCTGATATTATACCAACAATACCCAAAGGATGCCATTGTTCAATCATGGAGTGGCATAATCGTTCGCTTTTAATGGTTAATCCATAAAGCTGTCGGGAAAGGCCAACGGCAAAATCACATATATCAATCATTTCCTGTACTTCGCCCCACCCTTCTTGTAGACTTTTGCCCATTTCGTAGCTTACGAGAGTACCCAAATCCTCCTTGTTTTCACGCAGTTTAATACCAATTTGTCTAACAATTTCTCCGCGTTGTGGAGCTGGAACATGCTTCCAATAATCGAAAGCCGATTGTGCTACTTTGGTAATTCTTTCGTATTCTGTAACGGTTGCAAACGTAATAGAAGCAATAAGCTTACCATCTACAGGGCTTTTAATTTCGCGGGTTTCGCTTCCAATAGGAGTTATCCATTGAGTACCTGTGCAAACACTTTCATTGATAGATTTAATACCTAGTTTGGTTAATAAACTTTGGATTGGAACAATTGCCATAACTTAGTTACGCAAACGTAGTATTTTTTAGTGATTTGTCCGATTTTTATACTTAATAAATACTACTTTAGCCATTAGATAAGATTAATTTCGCGATATATTTTATCCAAATGGATTTTTTAAACAACACCGATGCTATAATGGCATTACTTACACTTACCTTCCTCGAAATAATTCTTGGTGTAGATAATATTATTTTTATATCGATTGCGGCCAACAAAGTTGATATCTCCTACCGCAAAAAGGCGGTGAACTGGGGCTTGTTTTTCGCCATGGCCTTGCGTATTATCTTATTGCTTGGTATTTCAGTAGTTATTGCTGCCAATAAACCATTTTTTCATTTCGAGTGGTGGATATTTGAAGGGCATCCTTCTGGTCAAAGCCTAATTTTATTTCTGGGTGGGTTATTTCTTATTTATAAAAGCACTTCCGAAATACATCATAAAATTGAAGGAGATAATGACACATCAAAAGAGAGTAAAGAAAAAAGAAGGAAAACCACGTTAGCAAATGCCGTCACTCAAATTATGTTAATAAATGTGGTATTCTCCATTGATTCTATCCTTACAGCTATAGGAATGACCAATGGAATAAATAATGCAGTACCAATAATGATAGTTTCGGTGGTGCTTTCCATGGTTATAATGATGGTTTTTGCCAACCAAGTGTCGGTTTTTGTTAATAAAAACCCAACCATTCAAATGCTAGGGTTATCCTTCCTTATACTAATAGGGTTTATGCTAATTCTTGAAGGCGGGCATTTAGCCGATTTTTCAGTGGCAGGCAGTCATATTGGAAGCATTCCAAAAGGGTATTTATATTTTGCCATTGCATTTAGTTTTGGCGTGGAATTATTGAATATGCGTATGAGAAAAAATGCCAGTATAACTATAGATGAATAACTCTACTAATGGTAATATAAATGAATAACAATCGATTTGAAGATGCCCTAAGTTATCATGCGGATGGCCGCCCGGGTAAGATAGCGGTAGTTCCAACAAAGCCTACCCAAACCCAACGTGATTTAACTTTAGCTTATTCACCCGGTGTTGCAGAGCCTTGTCTTAAAATTGCGGAAAATGTAGAGGATGTTTATAAATACACCGCCAAGGGAAACTTAGTGGCAGTGATTACCAATGGAACTGCAGTATTAGGATTAGGAAATATAGGGCCTGAGGCAGCTAAACCGGTTATGGAAGGCAAAGGAATCTTGTTTAAAATATTCGCCGACATAGATGTTTTTGACATTGAATTGAATTGCAAAACCGTTGATGAGTTTGTTACAACCGTTAAGGCCATGGAACCTACTTTCGGAGGGGTAAATCTGGAGGATATAAAGGCGCCGGAATGCTTTGAAATAGAGAGACGCCTAAAAGAGGAATTAAGCATTCCTATCATGCACGACGATCAGCATGGCACCGCCATCATATCGGCTGCAGCCTTGCTCAATGCTTTGGAAATTGTAGGAAAGCGGATTAGCAGAATAAAAATGGTTATTAATGGGGCTGGTGCAGCAGCTATTTCGTGTGGTAAATTGTTTATTTCGTTGGGTGTAGATGTCAAAAATATTGTAATGCTCGACAGCACCGGCGTTATAAGAGCCGATAGAGGCGATTTGGACGAAAACAAAACATATTTTGCTACCGAAAGAAAGGTTGACACCTTGGAAGAGGCGGTGAAGAAAGCGGATGTTTTTATTGGCTTATCCAAAAGCAATATTCTTACCCAGGACATGATTCGGTCCATGGCTAAAAATCCCATCGTTTTTGCTATGGCCAACCCCAATCCTGAGATTGAATACAACCTGGCTATTCAAGTTAGAAAGGATTTAATTATGGCTACTGGTAGAAGCGATCATCCTAACCAGGTAAATAATGTTTTAGGATTTCCATTCATCTTTAGAGGGGCTTTGGATGTTAGGGCTACGTGTATTAATGAAGAAATGAAACGAGCGGCTGTAAAAGCTATTGCACAACTCGCCCACGAACCAGTACCGGAGATGATTAATGTGGCCTACAACGAAAGAAATATGTCGTTTGGAAGGAACTATATCATTCCCAAACCCATTGA
>Ga0247843_1005003_pt1 | contig 19010 bp, 20 predicted proteins | sample LaCruzMarch2017__FD_192420 | JGI IMG/M metagenome (GOLD analysis project Ga0247843, IMG submission 192420) | Freshwater microbial communities from meromictic Lake La Cruz, Castile-La Mancha, Spain - LaCruzMarch2017_8m | ecosystem: Environmental > Aquatic > Freshwater > Lake | place: Spain...
CGAAAGGGCGGCCAGCGCCGCTTGCGACAGGGCCGCCACTTCCGGGCGCACCGGGCCCGGGCGCGGCGGGTCGGCCAGCGTGGTGAACCAGGAATCGGGCGGGTTGCGCCCCGCCGCGCGCGACCAGCTCAAGGCCCGCAGCACGGCCTCGGCTTCGGGCGGCAGGCGCTCGGGGATCGGGCGGCCATCCAGCACGGCCCACAGCCCGGCCCAGCAGCGCGCCACCGACCAGGGATTGTAGCCGCCACCGCCCAGCAGGATGAAGCGCGGCGCCAACCCGGCCAGCGCCGTCACCGCCGCGCGATGGAAGCCGTTGGAAAGTGCCAGGCGCGAGAGCGGGTCCTCGGCCAGCGCATCGGCTCCCGCCTGCACCATGATCGCCTGCGGCCGCAGCCGGCGGGCCAGCGGCAGGATCACCTGGGCGAGCAGCAGCAGCGCCTCGGTATCATTGGCCTCGGGCGGCAGCGGCAGGTTCAGCGCCTGCCCGCCGGCGCGATCCTCGGCCAGGCCGGTGAAGGGCCAGCGCCCGGCCTCATGCATCGAGAGGGTGAAGATGCGCGGATCATCCTGGAACGCATCCTGCACCCCATCGCCGTGATGCGCGTCGAGATCGACATAGAGGATGTTGGTCAGGCCCGCATCGCGCCAGGCGAGCAGGCCGAGCACCGCGTCATTCACGTAGCAGAAGCCGCTGGCCCGGTCCGGCCTTCCATGATGGGTGCCGCCACCCGGCACATGGGCGGCACCCCCTGCCAGGGTCAGCCGCGCCGCCAGCAGCACGCCGCCGGCGCTGGTGGCGGGGCGGGAGAAGACCTGCGCGTAGACCGGGTTGCCATCGGCGCCGATGCGGAACCGCTCGCGCACCTCGGCCGGCACGGATTGCGTCGCCTCGGCCAGTTGCAGCGCCGCGATATAGTCCGGCGCGTGGAAGCGGGTGAGGTCCGCCACGCTGGCCCGCGGACTGTCCAGATACTGGCCGGGCGCCACCCAGCCCAGCGCCCGGATCAGGTCCAGCGTGGTCGAGACGCGCGGGATGGCCAGCGGGTGCTTCGGCCCATAGGTGGAGCCGCGATAGATCTCGGAGCCGATCAGCCAGGGGCGCGCCATGCGCCCGATATGGCACAGGCCCGGCCCCTGGACAGGCCGGGCGGGCAAGCGCATACGCAAAACCGTCATCGGGGGGAGCCCATAGGGGGCTGAGAGGCGGCGCAAGCTGCGACCCCACGAACCTGATCCGGGTCATGCCGGCGAAGGGAACGGTGTCTTGGCTGCGCTCGATTTGCGCCTTGATTTGCCGCAGGGACTCGCCCTTGGTGCGGAGCCCGTGCTGGCGCCCCTCTCCCTCACCCTGCGGGGCGGGGCCTGGACGGTGCTGCTCGGCCCTTCGGGGGTGGGCAAGTCCACGCTGCTGCGCGCCATCGCCGGGCTGCTGCCGGGCGTGCCGGGCCTTGGGCCGGCGGCGATGATGCCGCAGCAGGATCTGCTGGTGCCCTGGCGGGATGCGCTGGCCAACGTCACGCTGGGGGCGCATCTGCGCGGGCAGCCGCCCGACCTGGACCGCGCGCGGGCGCTGCTGGCCGAGGTCGGGCTGGACCCGGCCGACCATCGCAAGCGCCCGGCGCAGCTTTCGGGCGGCATGCGCCAACGGGTCGCGCTGGCCCGCACGCTGATGGAAGACCGGCCGCTGGTGCTGCTGGACGAGCCCTTCAGCGCCGTCGATGCGCCAACCCGCCACCGGCTGCAGACGCTGGCCGCCCGGCTTCTCGCGGGGCGCACCGTGCTGCTGGTGACGCATGACCCGCTGGAGGCTTTGCGCCTGGCGGACCAGATGTTCCTCCTCGCCGGCAGCCCCGCCGCGCCGGTGCCGCTCTCGGTCCCCGATGGCCTAGCGCCGCGCGACCCGGCGGCGCTGGGGGCGGCGCAGGCCGCGCTGCTCGAGAGGCTGGCCGCATGATCCGCGGGCTGATCACCTTCATCGTGCTGCTGGGCGCCTGGCAGGGCTTCGTGACGCTCAGCGGCATCCCGCCCTTCCTGCTGCCCGCGCCCGATCGGGTGGCGGTGGCGCTGGTGGCGCGCGCCGATACCATCGCCTTCCACGCGCTGATCACCGGCACCGAGATCCTGGCGGGTCTCGCGCTTGGCGGCCTGCTGGGCGCGGGCATGGCGCTGCTGCTGGTGGCGTCGCGGCCCGCGCGGCGCTGGCTGTTGCCGCTGCTGCTGGTGAGCCAGGCCATCCCGGTCTTCGCCATCGCGCCGCTGCTGACGCTGTGGTTCGGCTTCGGGCTGGCCAGCAAAGTGGCGATGGCGACGCTGATCATCTTCTTCCCCGTCGCCACCGCCTTCCAGGATGGGCTGCGGCGCACCGATCCGGCGCTGCTCGATCTGGGCCGCAGCATGGGGGCCACGCCGGGTGCCATGCTGTGGCGGCTCCGCGTGCCGGCCGCCCTGCCCGCCCTGGCCTCGGGCCTGCGCGTGGCGGCGGGGGTGGCGCCGATCGGCGCCATCGTTGGCGAATGGGTCGGCGCCTCGGCGGGGCTTGGCTACCTGATGCTGCACGCCAATGGCCGGTCCCAGGCGGATGTGATGTTCGCCGCCCTGTTCGTGCTGGCGCTGATGGCGCTGACCCTGTGGTTCACCCTGGATGCCGTGCTCCGCCGCGCCATCCCCTGGCAGACCGAAACCTATCCCATGGAGGAACGCTGAATGTTCAACCGCCGCACCCTGCTGGCCGCGCTGCCGCTGCTTGCCACGCCGAGCCTGCTGCGCGCCCAGGCGGCGCGCGATCCCGTCACGCTGCTGCTCGACTGGTTCGTCAATCCCGACCATGTGCCGATCATCGTGGCGCAGGAACGCGGCGATTTCGCGCGCGCCGGGCTCGAGGTGCGGATCGTGGCCCCCGCCGACCCCAATGACCCGCCGCGGCTGATCGGCGCGCGGCGCGGCGATATCGGCGTCTTCTACCAGAAGAACCTGCATCTGGCGGTGGACCAGGGCCTGCCGCTCACGCGCGTCGGCACGCTGGTGGCGACCCCGCTGACCACCGTGACCGTGCTGCGCGATGGCCCGATCCGCAGCCTGGCCGATTTGCGCGGCAAGCGCGTGGGCTATTCGGTGGCGGGGTTCGAGGAAGCGATCATGGGCACCATGCTGGAAAGCGTGGGCCTGCGGCTGGCCGATATCCGCCTGGTGAATGTGAACTTCGCCCTGGCTTCCGCGCTGATGTCGGGCCAGGTGGATGCGATCGTCGGCGGCTTCCGCAATTTCGAGCTGCACCAGCTGGACATTGAGGGCCGCCCCGGCCGCGCCTTCTTCCCCGAGCAGCACGGCCTGCCCGCCTATGATGAGCTGATCTACATCGCCCACCGCGACCGCGCGCGCGACCCGATCCTGCGCCGCTTCATCGACGCGACGGAGGCCGCGACCCACTTCATGGTGAACAATACCGAGGAATCCTGGCGCATGTTCATCGCCGGCCCGCGGCGCGAGCTGGACAATGAGCTGAACCGCCGCGCCTTCGCCAGCACCATCACCCGCTTCTCGCTGAGCCCCGCGGCGCTGGACCGCAACCGCTATGAGAGGATGGCCCGCTTCCTGGCCGACCGCCGGCTGATCCGCGGCGTGCCCGCGCTCGAGACCTATGCGGTGGAACTGCCCGGCGCCACCCGCTAACCTGCGCGGATGAGCGCCACCACCCTGCCCCTGGCACCGCCCGAAAGCCCTAGCCGCCGGGCGGTGCGCCGCTTCCTCCGCCACCGGCTGGCGGTGGCGGGGCTGGTGGTGGTGGTGCTGTTCGTGCTGGCGGCGATCCTGGCCCCCTGGATCGCCCCCTTCGACCCGAGCGAGACCGGCTGGGCGCGCATCCGCCGCCCGCCCTCCGCGGTGCATTGGCTCGGCACCGATGAGAATGGGCGCGACGTGCTGAGCCGGATGCTGTGGGGCGCGCGCGCCAGCCTGATGGCGGGCGTGGTTTCGGTGCTGGGCGCCTGCCTGATCGGCGTGCCGGTCGGGCTGCTGGCGGGGCTGGCCGGCGGCTGGCTGGATGCCGCCATCTCGCGCCTGGTGGATGCCATGCTGTCCATCCCCTTCCTGATCCTGGCGATCGCGCTGGCCGCCTTCCTGGGCCCCGCGCTGGAGAATGCGATGCTGGCCATCGCCATCACCGCGAGCCCGATTTTCGCGCGGCTGGCGCGCGGCATGGCGATGGAAGCGCGCGCCACGGATTGGGTGGAGGCGGCGCGGGGCCTGGGCAACCCGCCATGGCGGCTGGCCTTCGTGCATGTGCTGCCGAACATCGTGCCGCCCCTGCTGGTGCAATGCACGCTGGCGATCGCCGAGGCGATCATCGCGGAGGCGTCACTCTCCTTCCTCGGGCTCGGGCAGCAGCCGCCGGCGCCCTCCTGGGGGAGCATGCTGAACAGCGCGCAGCGCTTCCTGGAGACGGCGCCGTGGCTGGCGATCGCGCCGGGGGCGGCGATTTTCGTGGTGGTGCTGGCCTTCAACCTGCTGGGCGATGGGCTGCGGGACGCGCTGGATCCGCGCGGGGATCGGGGGTAGGCGGGCGGGATCGAAAGGCCTTCGCCGGCTGGTGGCGGCATGCTATTTCTTGGGTATGTCGAAAAGCCCCGCACCCCCGGCCGCACCCACTAGCCGAAATGGTACGCAGAAGCCAGGCGGCAAGGGACCGGCGGTCAACCCCTATCTGAAGCCAGGCGCACCGCGCCCCACGCCGTTCTTCGCCACGCGCGGCTCAACCGAATCCTTCGCCAGTGCGAAAAGGGCGATGCGCGACGATTGAGCTTCGTCAGCCCGGGCGCGCCATGCGCGCGACGGCAATGCCGAAGATGAGGATGCCGGCGGCGGCAAGGGCCGTTGCAGGCTTCTCCATCGTGGCGAAGGTGAACAGGGCGGCAGCGAAGCCCGTCAGCGGCGCTGCACAGGCCAGCGTAACCATGCGCTCAAGCCGTCGGGCGGCAAGGTGCGTGCGGCTCGCATTCGCGACGACCAGCTCATCCATTTCAAAGGCGAGTGCGAGATAGGCTCGGCCGGCCGGCAATTGGTCCAGGCCGGCAAGCAGCAGGTCGCGCGGCAGCAGGCCCGGCGGGGCAAGACTGGTCGGGCGAAGTGCCTGCGCGCCGAGGAAACCCGCGAGCGCGAAGATCAGGCCGGTCACGGCCAAGCCGGATGCGCCCCAAAAGGGCAGTGCAACCCCGGTGGATTCGGGCGGATAGGGGCCACCGAGCAACGAGGCGCCAGCAAGGCTGGCCGTGGCGAGCGAGAGCTCGCCTGCATCAGACTGGTGGTCTTGGTCTCGATGCTCTTGATGCCCTCAAGCTACCCGCCGATGACCACCTGCGCCTGCCGAAGAATTTCCTCGGCGACGGCGGGATCAACCGCCGCCTCGGCCGCCGCATCGCTCACCCCGCCAGCGCCGCGCGGATCGCCGCCAGCGCCTCGGGCGCCTTCGTCGCATCCGGCCCGCCGGCCTGCGCCATGTCGGGCTTGCCGCCGCCGCCCTTGCCACCCACCGCCGCCGCGGCCGCGCGCACCAGCGCCACCGCATCCGCGCGGCCCTTCGCGGCCTCGCCCAGCGCCACCAGCACGCTGGCCTTGCCCTCGGCGGTGGAGACCACGGCCACCAGGTCAGCGGTGCCGCCGGCCAGGATCGCCTCGGCGATGCCCTTCAGGTCGCGGGGCGGCATTTCGCCCAGTTCGCGGAGTGCCACGCGCAGCCCGGCAATCTCCTCCACCGTCGCGGCCGCGCCGCCGGTGGCGAGCTTCTTGCGAAGATCGGCCACTTCGCGCTCCAGCCGCTTGCGATCATCCAGCAGGCCCTCGATCCGCTCGGCCAGCTCGGCCGGGCGGGCCTTCAGCACGGCGGCGGCCGCGTTCAACTGCCGGTCGCGCTCCTCGATCAGCTTGAGCGCGGCCTCGCCCGTCACCGCCTCGACGCGGCGGATGCCGGCGGCGACGGCGCCCTCGGCGACGATGCGGAACAGGCCGATATCGCCGGTGCGCCGAACATGCGTGCCGCCGCACAGCTCCAGCGAATAGACGCCATGCTTGGCCGTCGCCGCCGGGTCATGGCCCATCGAGACGACGCGCACCTCATCGCCGTACTTCTCGCCGAACAGCGCCATGGCGCCGATCGCGACCGCGGCGTCGGGCGTCATCAGCCTGGTCACCACCTCGGCATTTTCGCGGATGCGGGCATTCACCTCGGCCTCGACCCAGCCGAGATCTTCATCGCCGATCGGGCTGGGCTGCGAGATGTCGAAGCGCAGCCGGTCCGGCGCGTTCAGCGATCCCTTCTGGGCCACATGGGTGCCAAGCCGGCGGCGCAGCGCCTCATGCAGCAGGTGCGTGGCGGAATGGTGCGCGCGGATGGCGCTGCGGCGGGTGTGGTCCACCTCGGCCACCACCGACAGGCCGGCGCTCGCCGTGCCCTCGGCCACGGTGCCGAGATGGACGAACAGGTCGCCCAACTTCTTCTGCGTGTCGCGTACCGCGATGCGGCAGGCCTCGCCGGCGGCGATCAGCCCGGCATCGCCCACCTGGCCGCCGGATTCCGCATAGAAGGGGGTCTGGTTGAGGATCACCGCCACCTCGGCGCCGGCGGGCGCGCTGTCCACCAGCTTGCCATCCTGCACGATGGCCAGGATCTGCCCCTCGGCGGATTCCGTGCCGTAGCCGAGGAACTCGCTGGCGCCGAGCCGCTCACGCAGGTCGAACCATACCGTCTCGGTCGCGGCCTCGCCGCTGCCGGCCCAGGCGGCGCGGGCGCGGCGCTTCTGCTCGGCCATGGCGGCGGCGAAGCCATCGGTATCGACCTTCTTGCCCTCGCCGCGCAGCGCATCCTGCGTCAGGTCCAGCGGGAAGCCGTAAGTGTCATAGAGCCGGAAGGCGATGTCGCCGGGCAGCGTGCCGCCCTCGCCGAGCTTGCCGGATTCATCGGCCAGCAGGCCGAGCCCGCGCTCCAGCAGGGCGCGGAAGCGGGTTTCTTCCAGGCGGAAGGTCTCGGTCACCAGCGCTTCGGCGTGCAGGATCTCGGGATAGGCGGCGCCCATCTGGCGCGTCAGCGCGGGGACCAGGCGGTGCAGCAAGGGCTCGCGCGCGCCCATCAGGTGGGCGTGGCGCATGGCGCGGCGGAGGATGCGGCGCAGCACATAGCCGCGGCCCTCATTCGAGGGCAGCACGCCATCGGCCATCAGGAAGGTGCCGGCGCGCAGATGGTCGGCCACCACGCGGTGGCTGCTGCGCCAGGCGCCTTCCGGCTCCTGGCCGGTGGCCTCGGCGCTGGCCAGGATCAGGGCGCGGAGCGTGTCGGTATCATAGTTGTCGTGCTTGCCCTGCAGGATGGCGGCGAAGCGTTCCAGCCCCATGCCGGTATCGATCGAGGGGCGGGGCAGCGGCACGCGGGTGCCGGGGGGCCCTTCCTCGAACTGCATGAAGACCAGGTTCCAGATCTCGATGAAGCGGTCGCCATCCTGGTCGGGCGAGCCGGGCGGGCCGCCTTCGATCTTGTCGCCATGGTCGAAGAAGATCTCGGAGCAGGGCCCGCAGGGGCCGGTATCGCCCATGCGCCAGAAATTGTCGCTGGTCGGGATCCGGATGATGCGGCTGTCCGGCAGGCCGGCCACCTTCTTCCAGATGCCGGGCGCTTCCTCATCCTCGGAATAGACGGTCACCAGCAGCCGATCCTTCGGCAGGCCGAAGTCACGGGTCAGCAGGTTCCAGGCATGCTCGATCGCCTGGTCCTTGAAATAGTCACCGAAGGAGAAATTCCCCAGCATCTCGAAGAAGGTATGGTGCCGGGCGGTATAGCCGACATTGTCCAGGTCGTTGTGCTTGCCGCCGGCGCGCACGCATTTCTGGGCGGTGGTGGCGCGGGAATAGCCGCGCCTTTCCTGCCCGGTGAAGACGTTCTTGAACTGCACCATGCCGCTGTTGGCGAACATCAGCGTGGGATCGTTGCGCGGCACCAGCGGCGAACTCTCCACCACCGCATGGTCGTTGCGACGGAAATAGTCGAGGAAGGTGGCGCGGATGTCGTTGCTGCTGGTCATGGGGTGCGGCGGTTCTCTACCGGGCTCTGGATCAGGGCGAGGTAGCGCGCGGGTCCAGGCGTGGCAACGGCCCCGTCTGGCGGATTCCGGCCCGCGCATCGGCGCGGGCCGGGTGGCGGGGCCGCCACCCGCGCGCCGCCGGCCGGCGGCTATTCGGCGTTCGCCGCCGCGTCCCCCTCATCGCCCATCAGGGTGGAGGCGAGCCCCGCCGCCTGGGCGCGGATGCGCTTTTCGACGCTGTCGGCCACCGCCGGATTGTCGCGCATGAATTGCTTGGCGTTCTCCCGCCCCTGGCCGATGCGCTGGCCATCGGCGCTGAACCAGCTGCCGGATTTCTCGACGATGCCGGCCTTCACGCCCAAGTCGATCAGCTCGCCCACCTTGCTGATGCCCTCGCCATACATGATGTCGAAATCCACCTGGCGGAAAGGCGGGGCCATCTTGTTCTTCACCACCTTCACCCGCGTCTGGTTGCCGGTGGTGCTCTCCCGGTCCTTGATCGCGCCGATGCGGCGGATATCCAGGCGGATCGAGGCGTAGAACTTCAGCGCATTGCCGCCGGTGGTGGTCTCGGGGTTGCCGAACATCACGCCGATCTTCAGGCGGATCTGGTTCAGGAAGACCAGCAGCGTGTTGGACCGGCTGACCGAGCCGGTCAGCTTGCGCAGCGCCTGCGACATCAGCCGCGCGTGCAGGCCGACATGGGTATCGCCCATCTCGCCTTCGAGTTCCGCGCGCGGCACCAGGGCGGCCACACTGTCCACCACCAGCACATCGACCGCGCCCGACCGCACCAGCGTGTCGCAGATCTCCAGCGCCTGTTCGCCCGCATCCGGCTGGCTGATCAGCAGATTATCGACATCCACGCCCAGCTTGCGGGCATAGCCCGGGTCCAGCGCATGCTCGGCGTCGATGAAGGCGCAGGTGCCGCCGCGCTTCTGCGCCTCGGCGATGATGTGCAGCGCCAGCGTGGTCTTGCCCGAGCTTTCCGGGCCGTAGATCTCGATGATGCGCCCCTTGGGCACGCCGCCAATGCCGAGCGCCAGGTCGAGCCCGAGCGACCCGGTGGAGATCACCTCCGCCTCCTCGGCGGCGGACCTGTTGCCCATCCGCATGATCGAGCCCTTGCCGAAGGCACGTTCGATCTGGCTCAGTGCGGCGTCGAGCGCCTTGTTCTTGTCCATCAGGCGAAAACTCCGGTGGCTGGTCAACCTATGGGCGTATCTTAACGCGGCATTGCTACCGCTTGAAAGCGCCCACTTCGGCCGCCAGGCGCCGAATCACGCCTGGCTCACCCCGCGATCTAGCGCGAAGCCGCCATCGAAAACAAGAACATTTAGGAAACTTCGGCGGAAATCGGCGGCAGCATGGCCCGCAATTCCCGCACGAGATCGGCCAGGTGATAGGGCTTGGCCATCAGCCGCAGCCGTTCCGCCGCCAGATCCCGGCCCAGCGCGGCTTCGGCATAGCCGGACACCAGCAGCACGGGCAATGACGGGTCCCGCGCCCGCAACCGCGTGGCCAGTTCAAGCCCGTCGATGCCCGGCATCACCACATCCGAGATCAGCGCCAGCGGCGGCTCCATCCCGGAGTCGAGCAGCACCAGCGCCTCCTCCGCCGAGCCGGCAGTCACCACCGGGAATCCGGCGCGCGTCAGCGCCCGTTCGGCCAGGCGCAGCAGCGGCGCCTCATCCTCCACCAGCAGGACAGATCGCCCGCAAGGCCCGGCCGAAGGCGCGGCGGGCGCGCGCCGCGGCACCGGGATCAGGCTGGCCGGCAAGGCAGGATCGGCGGGCCCGTCATGCCGGGGCAGCCAGATGCGGAAGGTGGTGCCCTGCCCGGGTTCGCTCTCCACGCCGATGAACCCGCCGGATTGTCGCACGATGCCATGCACCGTGGACAGGCCAAGGCCCGTGCCGCCCTGCTCCCGGCGGGTGGTGAAGAAGGGATCGAAGATGCGGGGCAGCACGTCGGGTGAAATCCCCTGGCCGCTATCGGTCACCTCCAGCACCGCCCAGCGCCCCGGGGGCAGCAGTTCGGCGCCGATCGTCTCCGGCCGCAGGACCAGCACATGGCTGGTAGCGATCGAGAGTTGCCCGCCCTCCGCCATCGCGTCACGGGCGTTCAGCGCCAGGTTCATGATCACCTGGTCGAGCTGCGTCGGGTCGATCTTCACCCGCCGCCCCGGCTCCTCCAGCGCGAGCGTCAGCTTCACCCGGCTGCCCAGCAGGCGCTTGAGGAATTCGCCCATCGCCGCCACCGCGTCGTTCAGGTCCAGCACGCGCGGCCGCAGGCTTTGCTGCCGGGCGAAGGCCAGCAGTTGCCGCACCAGCGCCGCGCCGCGCGCGGCGCTTTCCTGGATCTGGCGCAGTTCCTCGACACTGTCCTGCTGCGGGTCGAAGCGACCGAGCAGCGTTTCGGCGCTGCCGCCGATCGCGGTCAGCAAATTGTTGAAATCATGGGCGATCCCCCCCGCCAGGCTGCCCACGGCGCGCAGCCGGGCGGCGGCGGCCTCATCGGCATCGGCGGGGCTGCCGGCGGGCAGCGCCTCGGCGCGCAGCAGCGCACCGCCGGCCGGCAGGATGCGGCGTTCCATCACCACCTGCGGCCCGCCGGGGCTGGCCAGCGTGACGTTCAGCCGATGCCCGGCCGAGAGCAGCGCGCCCACCTCATCGCGGCGCGCCGGGTCCACCAGGCCACCTGCCGGAAGCCCCGGGCGCAGCGGCAGTGCCGGGCCCATCAGTGCCGCGAACTCGGCATTCCAGGCGATCAGAAGATCGTCGGAATCGACCATCGCCAGCCCGGGCGAGGCGGCATCCAGAACGGCGCGCAGCATCGGCACGCCCTCTCTGGTTCCGGCGCGGCGCGGCAGGCGGAAACGGTTGGCCCATGCGCGCAGGTCAGGCATCGTGGGATGCTCCTCCATTCGGGGGCGCCGCGTCCAGCCCGCCTCGGCGGCGCCAGACGAAGGCGATGATTTCAGCGACCGCCTGATAATGCTCGGCCGGGATTTCCTGCTCGAGCTCGAGCTGGTGCAGGGCGCGGGCCAGCGGCGGATTGGCCACCAGCGGCACGCCCGCCGCCTCGGCCGCGGCGCGGATGCGCGCCGCCATGGAATCCACCCCCTTCGCCACGAGGCGGGGCGCCGCATCCGCCCCCCCATAGGCCAGGGCGACGGCATAGTGGGTCGGGTTCGTCACCACCACCGCCGCCCCCGGCACCGCAGCCAGCATGCGCGTGCGCCCGAAGCGGCGCTGCATCTCGCGCCGGCGGGCGCGCAGATAGGGATCGCCCTCGCTCTCCTTGGCCTCGTCCTTCAGCTCCTGCTTGGTCATGCGCAACTGGTCCAGGTGCCGCAGCCGCACCCAAAGCAGGTCGGCGATGGCAATCGCCGTGAAGGCGGCCAGCGCCGCGGCCATCAGATGCAGCGCGACCTGCCCCGACCGGGCGATCAGCCCGCCCGGCGGCAGGTGCAAGGCCGCCTGCAAACTGCTCAGGTCGCCGGCCGCCCACCAGAGCGCGGCCCCCACCAGCGCCAGCTTCACCAGCGTGCGCGCCATCTCGGCCAGCGCCTCGGTCCCGACCAGCCGCTTGAAGCCCGCGGCCGGGCTGAGCTTCTGCAGGCTGGGCGCCAGCCCGCTGAACGATAGCGCGCCGCGCGTCTGGACCAGGGTGGCCAACACCGCGCCCAGCGCCGCCCCCGCGGCAACCGGCAGCACGAGCATCGAAGCGGCCTCCAGCAGCAGGCCAGCCGCCGCATCCATGGGCAGCGCATGTGCCTGTTCCAGCAGGTTGCGCAGCAGGCGCATCACGCCGATCGCCTGGCCCGGCAGCAGCATGGCGGCCGCCAGCGTGGCGAACAGCAGGGCCAGCCACCCCACCGCTTCCCGGGAAAGCGCCACCTGCCCCTGCTCGGCCGCCTGGTCGATCCGCTTTTGTGTGGCAGCTTCTGTCTTGCTGTCCTGGTCGGGCGCATTGTCGCTCTCGCCCGCCATGTCAGCGTGCGCCCGGCAAGGTGGCGAAGCCGGCCGCCAGCGTGGCGGCGAACACCGCCAGCAGCGGCGCGGCCAGCAGCATCAGCAGCCCGAGGCCCGCCAGGATCTGGCCGGGCACCGCCACGAAGAAGGTCTGCACCTGCGGCGCCAGGCGCGACAGCAGGCCAAGCGCCATGTTCAGCAGCACCGCCCCCACCACGAAGGGCGCCGAGAGTTGTAGCGCCAGCCCGAGCGAGGCAGCGCCCGCCGCCGCCACGCTCTCCGCCGCCGCCCCGGCCGGAAAGCCGCCGACGGGCAGGAGCGTATAGCTCTCGACCATGGCGGTCAGCGCCACGCCATGCAGGCCGGTGGCCAGCACCAGCACCGCCGCCAGCAGCCCGAAGGCCCGGCCCAGCGCGGTGGCCTGCATGCCAAGCCCGGCATCCCCCACCAGCATGCCGGCCAGCCCGATCAGCGCGGCAATCGCCTGCCCCGCCATGGCCAGCGCCATCACCAGGATGCGCGCCAGCGTGCCCAGCCAAAGCCCAACCACGATCTCGATCGCCAGCAGCGCGAAGGCCGCGGCCGGCGCCTCGGGTTGCGCGGGCAGGCCAGGCCCGATCACCGGCAGCATCAGCGGCACCAGCAGCGCGCCCAGCGCCACGCGGATCGGCGCCGGCACCTCCGCCTCGCCCAGGCCCGGCAGCAGCATGACGGCCGCGCCGATCCGCGCGAACAGCAGCACCGCCTGGAAGGCCAGGTCGGGCAGGCTGGCCAGCAGCGCGGCGTCCTCGGGGTTCATCCGGCGCCACCGACCGCGACCATGCGTTCGAAGACCCGCTCGGCATAGGCGCGCATGACGGTCACGGTGAAGGGGCCGAACAGCAGCATCATCGCGCCGCCCACCACCAGCTTCGGCAGGAAGCTGAGTGTGGCTTCCTGCACCTGGGTCAGCGCCTGCAGCACGGACACCACGAGGCCCACGGCCAGGAGCGCCAGCAGCGGCGGCCCCATCACCTGCAGCGACACCCACAGCCCATCGCGCAGCGCCTGCGCCAAAGCATCCTCGGCCATTCTGGCCAGTCCCCCGATTGCGACCGGTCAGACCGGCATGCGCATCACATCCTGATAGGCGGCCACCACCCGGTCGCGCAGTGCGACCGAGGTTTGCAAGGCGAGTTCGGCGCGCGAGATGGCCAGTACCGCCTCGGTCACGCTGCCCTGGCCCATCAGCGCCTGGGTGGAGGCGGCTTCCGCGGCGCGGCTCATCGCCACACCCTGTTCCAGCGCGCGGGTCAGCAGGCCGGCGAAGGCGCCGCCGCCATCGCCGGCGGCGGCAGGCGACCCGCCCCCATAGGCGGCCGCGGCCTGCGCCGCGCCAACGCCCTGGATCGGCATCAGCGCAGCGCCTCGATGGCGCGCGTCAGCATGGTGCGGGTGGTTTCCAGCACCGAGAGGTTGGCGCTGTAGCTGCGCTGCGCCTCGCGCATGTCCATCACCTCGACCAGGCTGTCGACGTTCGGCGTCTTCACATAGCCCCGCGCATCCGCGGCCGGATGTCCGGGTTCGAAGCGGGTCGGGAAGTCGCCCGGCGTCGGGCGGATGCGGTTCACCGCCACCGTCTCCACCCCCATGGCGCGGTCCAGGCGGTTGGCGAAGCTGACCGAGCGGCGGCGATACGGGTCGGCGCCCGGCGATTCGCCGGTGCTGTCGCGGTTGGCCAAATTCTCGGCCACCACCCGCAGCCGGCTGGACTGGGCGGCCATGCCGGCGGCCGAGATGCGAAGGGCGCGGTCGAGGTCCATGCTCGGGTCTCCTTGGGTCAGCTGCGGCCAAGCGTCAGGCGGAACATGCCGGCGAAGCTGCGATGGATGGCCAGCGCCAGCGCATGCGCCGTGTCGGTCTCGGCCACGCGCACCGCCTCGCGGTCGAGCGAGACGGCGTTGCCATCGGGTGCGGCTTCCGCCGCCTGGCGGTCGGCGCGGCTGGCGGCTTCCTGCGGGCGGGTCGGGGCCAGGTGCTGGGCGCTGGTTCGGGCCAGGCCGGGGCCGGCCGTGCGACCGGCCAGATGCTGGGCGAAGGGCAGCAGGTCGCGGGGGCGGTAGCCCGGCGTATCCGCATTGGCGATATTCTGCGCCAGCACGCTCTGCCGCCGGTCGGCCCAGCCGAGACGTCGCTCGGCCAGCGCGATCGGGTTGGCGGCGGGTGCGGCGCCGGACGGGCGCTGCCAGCCTTCCTGCCATCGGGTCACCGCAATGCCGGGGCGCGCCTGATTGGTCTCCATGCCAGACATGTCGACCGAAAATGGTGAAGGAACTGTAGCGGCGCGGCCGGTTCGACGATCACAATCGATCGACGGCCCGCCCCGCGCGAAAATCACCCGCCGCCGCCGACCGGCGCAAACGTTCCGTTAACCCCCCCCCCGGCAGGATTGGCCCATGCCAGCCAACCGTCACGCCGAGGCCGTGCAGGCCGCCATCTCCGGGATGGCGGGGACCGTCGCCATCGCGCGTGCCCTGGTCCAGTCCGGCCGGCAGGTGGATCTGGCCGGCCTCGACCAGGAAGCGGCGACGCTGGCCGCCGCCATCATGGCGCTGCCCCCCGGGGATGCGCGGCTGCTGATCCCCGATCTCGATGCGCTGGCCCGCCAGGTCGGCGCGCTGGCCGAGGATCTGCCCACCCCGGGCTGACGCCACACCTTGCCATCGCCTCCAGGAAGGAGACGCAATGCCCGAGACGGGCCTGATCAGCACGGCGCTCGGCGCGCTGGCTGCCCTGGTGGCGGTCCTGGCCGCGCTTTGGCTGGCCGTGCGGCTGGCCGAACGGCTGCAACCGCGGCCGCGCGCCGGCCGCCGACTGGCGGTGGCCGAGATGCTCGCCCTTGATTCACGCCGCCGCCTGACCCTGGCCCGGGTGGATGGGCGGGAGGTGCTGCTGCTGACGGGCGGGCCACAGGATCTGGTGGTTGGCTGGCTGCCGCCGAGTCCCGACCGATGAGGGCAGTGCTGATCCTGCTGGCGCTGGCCATCGCCCCGGACGCCGCCGCGCAGAGCATCGCGATCGACCTCGGCGCCGGCGGGCAGCCGGGCACCACCGCGCGGCTGCTGCAGCTGACGGCGCTGGTCGGGGTGATCGGCCTTGCGCCCTCGCTGCTGGTGATGATGACGGCCTTCGCCCGCATCGTGATCGTGCTGGCCCTGCTGCGCAGCGCCATCGGCGCGCCCTCGGTGCCGCCGAACCCGGTGCTGATCGGGCTGGCGCTGTTCCTCACGCTGTTCGTGATGGAGCCAGTGCTTCTGGCTTCCTGGGAGGCGGGCATCAAGCCGATGAGCGAGGGGCGGATCGGCGAGGTCGAAGGGCTGGTCGCCGCCGCCGAACCCTTCCGCCGCTTCATGGCGAGCCATGTGCGCGAAGCCGACCTGATGCTGTTCCTCGACCTTGGCGGCCTGCAAGCCGGCGCGGCGGATGAGGCGCCCTGGCGCGCCCTGATGCCTGCCTTCATGGTCAGCGAATTGCGCCGCGCCTTCGAGATCGGCTTCCTGATCTTCCTGCCCTTCCTGGTCATCGACCTGGTGGCGGCCAGCCTGCTGATGTCGCTCGGCATGATGATGCTGCCGCCGACGGTGGTGGCGCTGCCCTTCAAGCTGGCCTTCTTCGTGCTGGTCGATGGCTGGCGGCTGGTCGCGGGCAGCCTGGTCCAGGGCTTCGGCTGACGGTTCCGGGCGTCGCGCCATGCGCCCGCGCGCACACGCAACCTTGCGTTGCGGATCCCCGCGCAGCTTGCAATCATCCGCCACGCGAAAGGGCGGGGTGGCATGCGGCACGGCTGGCTTGGCCTGATCCTGGCGATGCTGCTTGGCGCCGCACCGGCGCTGGGCCAGGTCGCCGTGCAATGCAGCGCGCAACGCCAACCCTTCGAACCGCTGGCCGGCCCGCCGCGGCTGGACGCGACCGCCATCGCGGCGGAACTGGCCCGGGTCAGCGATTCCCTGGTGATCGAGCGGGTGGCCCAGGGCGCCCGGCACAGTTCGACCCTGGTGGCGACGGTGAAGCGCCCGCCCAATTTCGGCAGCGATCGCCATTGGGAGGCCACCTGGTTCGAGGCGCTGCTGCACCCGGTGCGGCGCCCGCTCGACCCGGCCGCCCTGGTGCGGCTGGAGGTGGCGCCCCCGGCGCCCGAGCGCGACAGCACCAGGCTGACCATCACCGCCGCCGGCATCGACCGCCATTGGTGGCCCCGCCATTGGGATCTGATCATCCTGGCCTGCAACGACCATGGCTATGAGCCGGCATCGGGTGCCGGGGAGAATGGCCGTGCGGTGCGGGTACATGCCAGCGAGCCGGTCTGGGTGCCGAGCCGCTTCCTGGCCCTGGCGACGGCGGCGGGCGCGGTGATCGGCCTCTATCTGCTGCTGGCGCTGGCGAGCATCGGCATCCAGGGGCGGCAATACGCCTTCGCCCGCGCCGCCGCGCGCGATGCCGAGCGCCCGCCCCCACCGCGCCTGTTGTTCGCGCTGTCGCCGGTGGTGATCGTGCAGGATTCCTTCGGCCATGCCTCGCTGGCGCGGCTGCAATTGCTGCTGTTCACCCTCGTGCTGACCGGCGTCTATGCCTATGTACTCAGCGCCACGCTGGTGCTGCCCGAGATGTCGAATTCGGTGCTGGCCCTGCTTGGCATCACCGTGACCGGGTCGGTGCTGGCGCGCACCGCCGACCGACCGGTGCTGACCACGCCGAACCGGCTGTGGCTGCTCGGGACCGGCATTGTCGATGCCTCCCCCCGGCTGCCCGCCTGGCGCGACCTGATCGCCGCCGAGGGCGAGATCGACATGACGCGGGTGCAGGCGCTGGTCTTCACCCTGTTCGCCGCCGCGGCGCTGGCGGTGAACGGCACCGCCAACCTGGCCAATTTCGAGATCCCCGACCAGATCAACTACCTGATGGGCATCAGCCAGACCGCCTATATCGCCGGCAAGGCCCTGCCGCGGGAGGCCGCCAACCGGCTGAATGACGAGGTCAAGGCGCTGCGCGAGGCCGAGGCGGCGGTGCTGAAGGGCACCGACCCGGGCGCGACCACCGCCTTCGTCACCGCCCGAAGCGGTGCGGCGGTGGCGCTGCTCGACGTGTTCGGCGAGCGTTTCCAGGACGCCGCGCTGCGCGACCTCGAACCAGGCCAGCGCCTTGCCGCCACCTCGCGACCGGTCGATTGACGGCGGCACATGATGTAGCCTGGTCCGGGTCAGCGGAGGCACCATCATGATCTTCACCACCACCAACGGCGTCGAGGGGCGCGAGGTCGACCGCTATCTCGGCGTGGTCTTCGGCGATGCGGTGCTCGGCGTGAACGTGTTCAAGGACCTGCTCGGCGGGCTGCGCGACCTGATCGGCGGCCGGTCAGGCACCTATGAGCGCGAATTGGGCTCGGCCCGCGACACGGCCCTGGCCGCGCTGCAGGAGCAGGCCCGCGCGGTCGGCGCCGATGCCGTGCTCGGCATCGACATCGACTATGAGGTGCTGGGCAGCAACAATGGCATGCTGATGGTGAGTGCCAGCGGCACGGCGGTGAAGCTGAAGCCCATCGCCGGCCAGGCGCCCTGGGGCGCCTGACGCAGCATCAGTAGATCACGACGGAGCGGATCGATTGGCCGCGGTGCATCAGATCGAAGCCATGGTTGATCTGATCCAGCGTCAGGCGGTGCGTGATCAGCGGGTCGATCGCGATCTTCCCCTCCATGTACCAATCCACGATCTTCGGCACGTCGGTGCGCCCGCGCGCGCCGCCGAACGCCGTGCCGCGCCAGTTGCGCCCGGTCACCAGCTGGAAGGGGCGCGTCGAGATCTCCTGCCCTGAGGCGGCGACCCCGATGATGATGGAGGTGCCCCAGCCGCGATGCGTGCATTCCAGCGCCTGGCGCATCAGGCCCGTGTTGCCAACGCATTCGAAGCTGAAATCGGCGCCGCCATCCGTCAGGTCCTGGATGGCCTGCACAACCTTGTCGCGGCCGACCTCGTCGGGATTGACGAAGTGCGTCATGCCGAACTGGCGCGCCATCTCCTGGCGCGCCGGGTTGATGTCGATGCCGATGATGCGGTCGGCACCCACCATGCGCGCGCCCTGCACCACGTTGAGCCCGATGCCGCCCAGCCCGAACACGGCGACATTGGCGCCGGGCCAGACCTTGGCGGTGTTCACCACGGCGCCGATGCCGGTGGTGACGCCGCAGCCAATGTAGCAGATCACGTCGAAGGGCGCGTCGGGGCGCACCTTGGCCAGCGCCACCTCGGGCAGCACGGTGAAGTTCGCGAAAGTGCTGCAGCCCATATAGTGCATCACCTGCGTGCTCTCGCAGCGGAAGCGCGAACTGCCATCGGGCATCACGCCGCGCCCCTGCGTCGCACGGATCGACGTGCAGAGGTTGCTGCGCTGGCTGAGGCAGGTTTTGCACTGGCGGCATTCGGGCGTGTAGAGCGGGATCACATGGTCGCCCGGGCGCAGATTGGTCACGCCCGCGCCCACTTCCCGCACGATGCCGGCGCCCTCATGGCCGAGGATGGCGGGGAACAGCCCCTCCGGGTCGGCGCCGCTGAGCGTGTAGGCATCCGTGTGGCAAAGCCCCGTGGCCTTGATCTCGACCAGCACCTCGCCCGCCCTCGGGCCTTCCACCTGGATGGTCTCGATGCTGAGAGGCTTGCCGGCCTCCCAGGCGACGGCGGCACGGGTCTGCATGGGGCCGGTTCCTTGCTTGGCGTGAAGTGCGGGGCTGGGGGCCAAGTATCGGCTGCCCCGCCGGTCTCGGCAATCGCCACGGCCCGGGTAAATCCGATTGCCATCCTGGCAAGGTGCGGCCTAGGGCCTGTTGAGATTCATCGGGAATGGATGACGGCGGTGGCGATGTAGATCATCGCGGCGAAGCTCCGGTCGGTCTTGTCGCTGCGCATGGCGATACGCTTGAAGTCCTTGAGCTTGCAGAAG